>Ga0334898_1002028_pt1 | contig 19965 bp, 17 predicted proteins | sample GraSluR3_MG_10_FD_207228 | JGI IMG/M metagenome (GOLD analysis project Ga0334898, IMG submission 207228) | Sludge microbial communities from methane-producing bioreactor in Wageningen University, Netherlands - Granular Sludge_3_08-R3 | ecosystem: Engineered > Bioreactor > Anaerobic >... | reverse complement strand
GTAGGCGAATCGACAGCGCTCATTAAAAAGCGCACCTCAAGGGAATGGTTGGTTGAGTTTGTAACCTGCACATTTGCCACCTCGCCATCCCACAACCCCGATTGTTCAACTATTCGCTTAAACTCATTGCGAAGCGCCTCAATGGGCATGGAGTAATCGGTATAAATATAAACTGTCCCAAGTATTCGCGATGATGTTCGAGTCCAGTTCTGAAATGGTTTTTCGATAAAATAGGTGCTTGGCACAACTAAGCGCCGTTTGTCCCATATTTTTACTACAACGTATGTTAGGGTAATCTCCTCAATCCAACCCCATTCGTTTTCAACAATAACTACATCATCAATTCTAATAGGTTGAGTAATTGCAAGCTGTATTCCGGCTAGCATGCTCCCGATAACCCTTTGTGCCGCTAGGCCCAGAACCAAACCAGCAACACCAGCCGATGCAAACAGGCTTATTCCAACTTTACGGATAGAATCGAACGTAAGCAATACGCTGGCAAGCGCAATAAAAACGATAATAAAAATAATAATGCGCTCAATAATACGCAGCTGCGTATGCATTTTGCGTGCATGCAAATTGTTCTTTTGGCTTAAATCGAAATTGCTCAGTACAATGGCTCGAGTAATTGAAGTGGCATTTATTGCAATCCAAGCCCCAGAAATTATTAGTAAAACAATTATAAAATGCGAGGCATTTGCTAACAGCTCTTCATCGGAAATAACCGAAGGCATATACACTTTAAGGGCAATTAGCCCTACCATAAGCAAACTTGAAACTACTGCACGCCGTACCATTCTAGTACGAATTGTTTTCTCCTTAAGCAGTTTCAGATGCTTGCCTAACCATTTAACGAGAAAGAAAATTGCTACAAGGCCAATAATAATTGTAATGGCCGATATTATAATTCGTTCAATATTATCTACACCAAAAAGCATGTGAGTAAATTTTAAACCAAAGGTAAGCCGATAAAGTTATAGAAGCAACAGTTTTTGTATCCAAAAGTTTATGCATAAAGCGTTGCAATATTGTATATTTGCTATTGTTCACCAAACCAACAAAACCATGAAGAAAAAACTATACACCATTGCCGTTGCATTTTCGCTAATTTTTATAAGCGGTTGTGACGATGGGAAACTAAACTTTTTCACCGTTGATCAGGATATTGCCTTTGGCTGGCAGCTCGATTCAACCATACTAGCCGAACCCGCAACCTACCCTATCCTCGATAAAGAACAGTACCCTGAAGCATACGACCATATTGAAAGAATTCTTGAAACGCTTCTCGAATCGGACGACCTGCGGTATGCCAGCCGATTTCCCTGGGAAGTTAAAATTATTGACCAAGAAATACTTAATGCATTTGCGGCCCCTGGAGGTTACATGTATTTTTACACCGGACTTATAAAGTTTCTCGATAACGAAGCCCAGTTTGCAGGAGTTATGGCCCACGAAATGGCTCACGCCGACAGGCGACACTCAACCCAAATGCTTACAAAACAGTACGGATTTAGCGTACTTGCCGCCATTGTTTTAGGCGATAACCCTACCGTACTCGAGCAGATTATTGCAGAACTTGCCTTAGGCCTAGGGAATCTTAAGTATAGCCGCGATAACGAGTACGAAGCCGACGAGTATGCCGTGAACTATCTTTACGATACCGACTACGCCCCAAGAGAGCTTGCAGCGTTTTTTGAGAAAATGGAAGGCCAACCTACCCCTCCAGAGTTTTTGAGCACACACCCATCGCCCGAAAACCGAATTGAGGCCATTGAAGCCGTTTGGCAGGAGTTAGGTGGAGAAGAAGGAGATTATTACGTTGACAGGTACAACGATTTTAAGAATAGCCTACCGTAAAAGAAAAAGCCTCGAAAAATCGAGGCTTTCTTTTTTAGTAGCTTTTCACTATTTGCTCTGCAAAGGTATCTATGGTTTTTGAATCGGTGGCTCCGTAGAAATCGTAATAGTACTCAATAAGGTACTTTTTAATATCGTTATCGGGCATTTTTTGGCGCTTCAGAATTGGGATAATCGTATTAAACTCATTCTCCAGCTCATTCTTATCGACAAAAACTAGGGTAAAACGGGTAATCTCTTGTCCGCTACGCGACGACATTTCGTACTCGTAAACAGCTAGATTCGAAATTTCATTGCCCTCAATTGGCCCAACACTGCTCGTTACCAGCTTATCCTTTTCGAGCAGGAGCGATTGCTGATCGTGCCCAATTTTTTTGGAAACGGGGTTGTTGTCAACCCTATAGTAAAAAACGATGAACTTATCGTCGGAAAGCGGATACTTCTGCTGATCGAGCGGAACGGTAACTGCATCGCCAATAATAGAGAACTTATCGTTGCCAAAGTACTGGCGCAAATCGGAGATTTGCGTTTGCGATGGATCGAAACGTGCTAGCATCAGGTTTCGCATTTTGGTGGGTACTGCAGCATCTTTAACTGTAGCTGTAAGCGTTTGGTGATCCTCGGCAATTGCCTGATCCTGAATTTTTATTTGAAAACGTCCCATTGCGCTTCCAATGGCAATGGCATAGCTATCGAGGCTTTCGAACAGAAGAACATCATCGGGATTGAGGGTTTCGCCAGCTGATACATCGGCTCCAGTTCTTAGGTTGGTTATCTTTCCGCTTACGCGGGTTACGTGGTAAAGGTCTTGCGCTTGAGCAGTAAAGCCAAGGGTAAGCACCAGAACAATTAATACTTTTAACGATTTCATATCCACTCAGTTTTTAGTTTATCGCATTTAGAACCACTGCCATACAACTCTTGTACCAAAGGTATTAATTTCTGCTAACTAATTATTGACTGCTGTACTTTTTTGGGCAATGAGGCCAGTATCAGGTTATACGAGTTAACAATCCATTGCTCAATGGTTTTTTCGGGTATAGAGCCGTCAATTTCCACTGTGTTCCAGTGAGCCTTATTCATATGGTAACCCGGACTAACTGCTGCGTAGCGCTCTCTTAGCTCAATGGCTTCGTCGGGATCACATTTCAGGTTTACACTCAATGGGCCATCGAGATTGGTTAAGGCAAACATCTTATTGCCAACCTTAAAAACTAGCGTTTCCTCATCGAAAGGAAAACCCTCGGTAACACCCTTAAGGCCTAAGCAAAACGAGCGTAAGGTTTCAATGTTCATAGTCAACTTATGCTAAAGTGTTGGGTAAAACGCATCCTCAATATGCTCTAGTTCAAAACTCTTTCCGTTATAAAGCAGGCTAATAATATCGAACTGAACCTCAAGGTCAATGTCATGCTCTTGCACATATGCATCGGCAGCCTCAACAATATTTTTTTGCTTACGCAAAACAACAGCATCCTTAGGCTCTTCCCAGTAGCTACTCGTTCGGGTTTTCACCTCAAACACAACAAGCATACTGTTTTTTGTGGTAACTATATCAAGCTCCTTTTTCCCGAAAAACCAATTAGTGGCCAATACTCTATAACCCATCGATTTCACATAATCGAGCGCATAGGCTTCACCCTCTCGACCTAACTTGTAGTGATGAGAAACATCATCCTTTTTATTCATGCTATTCCGTAACAAAAATGGTTTCATCAAATATAAGGAACTGAAGTTTAGTGTGCAATATGAAAAAAATTTACCTCTCATTATTACTCCTTGCAACCTTTATTCTCATTTCGCTTACAACACTTTGTGGCCAAGCGTTTGAAGGTAGTATTAACCTAGTTCGCGAAACGGTTTACGACACAACGCACATAGCTATTTTTGTGAAAAACGCTATGGTTAGGGTTGATGAGCGAGATACTAAACACAGGTTGGTTGGCAGTCATATTGTTGACATTGAGAAAGAAGAGGTATTTGCCCTTTCGTTTAATAAACAGCTATACGCAAAATTGGCGGTAAATAGCCCATGTAAAAGAAACCCTTCACTTACCATCAGTAAAACACCCAACCATAAGCAGATAAACGGTAAAACATGCTATCAGTGGCGCGTGAGGGATGAGCAAATGAATACGGAGGTAGCCTATTGGATGTATGAGGGTGAATTCGATTTTTTTGCCAAGCTACTTTCACTTTTACGACGAACAGAGTATAGCCTATCGGTACTAAGTACAATACCTGGAGTTGAAGGTTATCTGCCAATGCTAGCCGAAGAAAGAACCCTACTACGCAAAGAAAAACTGAAGGTACGCGTAGTGAGTATTGAACAAAATACCCCATCAAAGGGTCTTTTTACTATTCCATCTAATTTTAAATCGGCGAATAGGCCTACCTAGTTAAGCCTAAATCTGATACGTAGTATACCATTATTGTAGCTAACCGTTGTGATTTTAAACTTGCCAATTTCGCTGGTCCTCGTCACATGAGGGCCAATACATGCGCAGGCATCGTAGTTTCCAATACGAACAACCCTAATGGCTTGCGGAGCATCCAAGGGGAGTTTTGATAGGTCGAGAAACTCAACAGCCAGCATTTTGTCCCCCATCTCATCGGTTACCAATAAATCGGATTTAATAACGTCATTCACCTGTTGCTCAATTTGCTGCAACTGTTGCTGTGAAGGCTCCTTGGCCAAATTATAATCGCACTTCGATTTTTTTCGCTCAATGTGAGTGTTCTTTGATCGCTCGCAGCCAAACATGCGAACCATGGTTTGATTTAAAATATGCTCGGCAGTGTGCATGCCTGGATCATAGCTCTTTTCGCTCATACAGTTAAGGTTTCATTTAAAGGCCTAAAATTAGCAAGAAAAAATAGCTAATCGGTACGAATACTCTCCGCTGGATTTTGCGAAACAACCCTTAAGGATTGAACTATCACGGTAAATATAGTTACTAGGGCAACAATAAGCATTGGAATAACAAAAATTATAACCCCAATTGAAATACGATTAGCATAGCTGCTTAGCCATTGGTTTAACCAGTAAAACGACACCGGTATTGCTACCGAACACGCTACTAACCAAAGTAATAGGTAATCGCGCGAGAGTAGTTGAAGAACAGAACGATTAGAAGCACCTAGCACTTTTCTGATGCTTATTTCACGTTTTCGCTGCTCGGCAGTGAACGAAGCCAGACTGAACAGACCAAGAATAGTTATGGCAATTGAAAGGAAAGAGAAGAGTAAAAACACCATACCAAAACGCTCATCGTGCTTAAATTGCATTCCGTAAAACTCGTCGAGAAAAAAATAGCTAAACGGATTCCCAGGGAAAACCTCTGCGTAAACATGCTCAACAGCCTTGGTTGTTTTGTCTAAACTTTTAGGTTCAACGCGCAAGGTAAAGTAGCCCTGAAAGCGTTCAGGATATCGAAATATTTGAGGCTCAATCTCCTCTTTTGGCGATAGCTGGTTAAAGTTAACAACTACACCAACTAGCGTTTTCGGAACACCCTCAAGCACAATTTGCGATCCAATGGCCTGCTCAATGCTCTCAAAACCCAGCCATTCAACCCCCTTCTTGTTAAGCATTACGCTGTTTACATCCTCATTTGGGTTACCGGTAAAACCATTCCCCGCAATTTTTACAATTCCAAAAACATCAGCAAAGTTTTTATCCACTTCGGTTAATCGCATGTTTTTTCCATTAGTAGGGTCGTCGCCTAGTCGGTGTATCCCTCCACGATTAAACATATTAGGTTTTCCTGGCACCACCGATGAATAAGCAACGCCTTTGACCGAAGGCACTTCCGATGCTTTATCTCTAAAAACCCAAAACTTGCTATGTAGCTTTTGGTCGCCAACCATGGGTACTTTAACAACTAGCAAATTATCTTTATTGAAACCTATATCGGCCTGTCGCATGCTGGTGAGCTGTTTATAAACACCAAGTGTACCTGCAATAAGCGCTATTGAAATAGCAAATTGAAAGGTTATTAGCGATTTCTTAAGCAAGCTATTCCCTTTAATGCTAACAGCAATTCCCTTAAGCGAATTAACCAGCAATCCTCCGTTTAAACCGGTTACTGTGTATATGCCGGCCGAAAAAGTTCCAACAATCATGGAAATAGTTAGGATATTTACAAACCAAGGCTGTGTTAAACTGATTTCATTTACTGGAAGCCCCGAAAGGCTAGCAAAAAAGGGATAGCCAACAGCATACATTACAACAGCAGCAACAATTGCCATAAGGTTAACTATTGCAGACTCCAAAAAAAGTTGCATAAGCAAACTACTTCTGGTTGCTCCATTAACCTTTCGAATTCCAATTTCCTTAACTCGTTTAAGCGAGCTTATTGAGCTTATATTGAAAAAGTTTACCCAAGCAATAACCAGCACAAACCAAGCAACAACTTCGAGTAGTGCAATTGATGATTTATCATTATTCTGCTCAAGCTCGTGCATAAATTGTGAACCAAGATGAATATTGAGAAGCGGCTGAAGCTTAAACGAAATGCCCGTTTTATACTCGCGGAGGGTTTCGCCAAATTCTGTTTCGATGAAATCAGCAATTTTACGGTCAATTTCACCAGCACTTGTACCCTGTTTGAGGGTTAGATAGGTATAAAAACCGCTATAAAACCATCCTGATTCAAATATTTGGGGAGTTCGTTCGCGCCATGTTTCGAGCGAAACAAATAAATCGGGTTTAAAATGGGTGTTGCTAGGTAAATTGGCATACACTGCTGTTACTTCGAGCGTATTGTTTCCGTTCCATATTAGCGTTTGGCCTATGGGATTAGATTTCCCAAAATATTTACTTGCTAACTTTTCGGATATTACAGCTTGCAATGGCCTATCGAGACAGTTCGTGCTACTTCCTTGCACAATATTAAAACCTAAGATATCGAGCAGTGCCGTTTCACCATAAAAGGCCATCTCCTCTTCGTAAATGTGGTCGTTATGAGCAAAAACACCTCCTACTTTATAGGCTACACCAACTTTATCTATCTCAGGGAACTTCCTCATCATGGTATGCCCAATAGTTGGACTTGCCGATGCAAATTCTACCCTATCACCATTTTCGGTCCAACGCTGGTAGGTAACCCGAAATGTTTGCTCAGGTTGCGGAGCCTGTCTGTCGAACGATTTATGGTAGTTTACATAATCGGAAATATAAAGGCAAGCAGCGATTCCCAAAGCCAACCCTAAAACGTTAATGGTAGCAAAACCCTTTCGCTTAGCAATGTAACGAAAGGCTATCGAAATTTTTGGCAGCAACATATCGGTTAAAATTTTTGCCGTCAAAGTTTACAAGTCCAATGCCATGGCAAACATCAGCCTGAAAGTCTTGCTGTTACATTTTTTCTCAAAAAGTAAACTTGTTCGATAACGAACAATTATGTGCTATAAATGAACAGGTAATACGTTTAAACTAAACTCGAATTATTAGCTACTATCAATAATTTAACATTTGTTATGGCTTAAATTTTCAATATCGCTTAACTTTGATTTTGAAAGGTATTAAACTGTTTATTATGAGTGCTTTTAAAAACAAACGAGTTCTAATTACCGGCGGAGCCGCAGGTATTGGGAAGATAATGGGGCGCCTTGTTCTACAAAAAGGTGCTGAGCTGATTATATGGGATATCAACGAAAAATCGGTTGAAGAAACAAAAAAGGAACTCTCTGCACTTGGAGTAGTACACACGTTTCTTGTGGACGTATCGGAAGCAGAGCAGATTAAGCAAACCGCAATGCTAGTTCGACAGCTGGGAATTGTTGATATTGTAATTAACAATGCAGGAATTGTCGTTGGCAAATACTTTAGTAACCATTCCAAAGATGAAATTACTCGCACAATGGATATTAATACCATTGCCCCAATGCTAATTACGCAGGAGTTCTTACCCGCCATGATTGAACAAAACTTTGGACGTATATGCAACATAGCATCATCGGCTGGACTAATTTCAAACCCAAAAATGTCAATTTACGCAGCAAGCAAATGGGCCGTAATTGGATGGAGCGACAGCCTTAGGCTCGAATTGAAACAACAAAAACTCAAAATTGGTGTTACAACCGTAACGCCATACTACATAAACACGGGTATGTTCGATGGGGTAAAGTCAATTGTTCCAATTCTGAACCCCGAAAAAGTATCAAAAAAGATTATAAAAGGCATTGAACGAAACCGCCCAATTGTTAGCATGCCTTGGAGCATGCGATTTGTAAGGTTCGGACAAGGAATTATGCCCATTTGGCTATTCGATTGGTTTGTGGGAAGAGTTTTAGGCATATATAAAACAATGGAACACTTTAAGGGACACGACAAGTAACAACATTCAGCAAATAATTCCATGCTATGAAAGACACTTCAGAAAAAACCATTGACAAACTGCTTGAGCAGCAACGTGCGTTTTATGCAAGTCAGCAAACAAAAAGCCTAAAGTTTCGGGTTGAGCAGCTAAAAAAATTTAATCAGGCAATTGACAAGTACGAGCAGAAAATTGCTGATGCACTAAAAGCCGACCTCAACAAATCCTTTCAGGAAGCCTACCTAACAGAGATAAGCATAGTTAAGCAGGAGATAAGCAATCACATTAAAAATATAAAAAGATGGGCAAAGCCCAAAAGAGTGCCAACGCCCCTGCACCTGATTCCTTCCTCAGGAAAAATTATTTTTGAGCCTTTAGGTGTTTCGCTTATTGTTGCTCCGTGGAACTACCCTTTCCAACTGCTCATGAACCCTTTGGTTGGTTCAATTTCGGCTGGTAACTGCGCAATGCTTAAACCATCGCCATATACGCCTAACACGGCAATGGTTATGGAAGAGATGATTAACGAAACCTTTAACCCCAGCTACATTAGTCTTGTACAAGGTGGGCGAAAAACCAACACTGCTCTCTTCGAAAAGCGGTTCGACATCATATTTTTTACCGGAAGTCCAAACGTTGGCAAGGTTGTAATGAGGGCTGCTGCGGAAAACTTAACACCCGTTATACTCGAACTTGGCGGCAAAAGCCCCTGTATAGTTGACAAAGAGGCCAATATTGAAATAGCCGCAAAACGCATTGCTTGGGGAAAAACAATTAACGCTGGGCAAACCTGTATTGCCCCCGATTATGTTCTTGTTCACTCATCGGTAAAGGAGCAGCTTATTAAACAAATTGGTAAAAGCATTGAAAAGATGTTTGGCTCCGACCCCCAAAAAAGTATGTTTTACCCACGCATTGTTAACGAGCAGGCACACGAGCGGTTAACAGGCTACTTGAAAGATGCGAAAATTAGGTTTGGCGGGCATACCAACAAATCGGATCGATATATATCTCCAACAATAATTGATGATGTTAATGCCAACGACCCAGTAATGCAAGACGAGATTTTTGGTCCAATACTGCCAATTATTAGCTTCGATTCCATTGACGAAAGCATCGCTTTTGTCAACTCAAGAGAAAAACCACTGGCATTCTACTACTTTGGAAAATCGGCAAGGGCAAAAAATGTAATGCACAAAACAACATCGGGGGGAGCCTGCATAAACGATACGCTAATGCATATTACGAATAATCATTTGCCGTTCGGAGGAGTAGGAAACAGTGGACTTGGAAAGTACCATGGAAAAACCAGCTTTCAGGCGTTTAGCAACCAGCGCAGTACTGTTTCAACGCCCACATGGATTGATATTCCGTTCAAGTACGTTCCGTTTAAATACTTTAAGCATATTAGAAGAATTATTTAACAAACTCTGAAAACATCTTAACTTCATTCTTCTTAAACACGCTACTAAACGAAACAATTTAATGCATTGCTAGTATTACTTGGGTGTAATTAAGCATTAGCCTAAATAAAATAATTTTGTGTTTGCCTAATTACAATACTTTTGTAATTGACAATCTTTGCAAATTGATGAAAAAGTTACTAATTCTTCTTGTCCTCTTTTCGAGTTGCGCTGTTGTTTCGCCTCTGCAAAAAAGCAAATATCTCACGCTGTCCAACCTAATAGATTCGGGTAAGTACACCGAAGCCAAGGATGTTGTTGAAGAAATGATTGCCGATAAGCACTCGCAAAAATGGCCAAAAACATGGTATTACAAGGGTCACCTTTGCCAAGCAGCCTACGCCGAAGGCACAAAAAAAGGCAATAATGCGCTCACAGAGCTTTACCCCAATCAGCTAGCTGAAGCTTACAGCGCGTATACTACTGCTTTGGCACTTGATAAAAGGGGAAGGCTTGAAAAACTTGTTGCCCCAAAGATTATTATACTGGCAAACGATTTTCAAAAAATTGGAGAGAAATCCTTTAACGAAAAAAAATACGACGAATCGTTTAGCGCCTTTGAGCACGCCCTAAATATTATCCGCATTCCGGCTCTATCAATTCAGGTTGATACAAACCTTTTATACAATACCGCTCTGGCTGCATACGAGGCAAAACTGTGGGATAAAGCCACGAACTATCTTACCGAGCTACACAACCAGAAACACTCAAAAAACGTAAGCCATCTGCTATCCGAAGCCTATCTTCAAAAAACCGATACGGCTATGGCCGTAAAAGTTCTATACGAAGGTGCTCAAAACTTTGCTTACCCCGATACGCTTACACTTTTGCTAACCGATTTGCTATACAAAACAAACAATACCGAAAAAGCCCACAGCAAACTCGATGAGGCCATTGGCAAAAATCCCAATAGCTATACCCTATACTCAACTAAAGGATTGCTTTATCAGAAAAAAAACCAGTATAGAAAGGCCATTGAATACTACGCAAAGGCCATTGAGCTAAACCCAAAAGATCATGAGCTTTACGTTAGTATTGCCACTTGTTTTTACAATATTGGAGTGGATATTGAGGAGCGCTCTCTAAAGCTAACCAACAACAGATTGGTTATAGAGCATAAAGCGAAATCGGCCGAGGCCTTTGAAGATGCTATTAGCTGGCTCGATAAATCGAGCCAATACGGAAAGCCCAAACCAAAAACCCAAGCCAAAATTAACGAGCTTTACAAACTTCTTGGGGCATCCCATAAAATTGAGGCTAATAGCTAACCCGTTTCGCTAAATTTTAAGTACCAAGGTTAAGCCAAGCAGCTGATTAAACTGAGCACGAGGCCCTTTTTTGGGGCTACCATCGGGCAATAGAATTGGCTCATCGTTATCGTTAACTAAAGGGAATAGGATATCGTCATCGTAAATGAGGTGAAGGTTAAGCCTAATTTTAAAGTATACGCTTATTTGCTTCTCTACCGACATCTCCCAGTCAACATCAATATTTTGTGGATTATTTAGATAGCTGGAGAAAAGCCTGACGGTATTCTTAATCTCCATGTCCTTAAAAATTATGGTTGTATTTTTTGCCAGCAGCTGACCTCCCATCTCCTGCTTTGTTCGCTTATCGGCATCAATACCGTGGGCAGTTTGGTTAATGTTGGCTGTATCGAGCACAAAAGTATTTCTGTACGATAGCGGCGAAAAGTTTATGCTCGTTTTCTTGTTGGGCTTAAACTCCATACCCACACCAATGGTAATGGCCCCCGGATTTAAGAACTTAGACACAATAACCGAGTCGTTGGGGTAGTTATAACCTTTTGCTACCTGAGATTTCATGTACAGAATGGAGCTAAAGTCAATTTTATCCCTTAGCACCCGGTTGTACTGCGAGTTAACCTCAACAATATCGGTACTTGTTCGAAACCCCTGATCGGTTGTCCAGGTAGTGCCATACCTCAACCTACCTGATGTTGCCCATTTTAGCTTCGATTCCTTATTGTTGTATTCAGTTTGAGCACTAATATCGAGCATACTGGTTAGCGAGCTTTCACCCCCTTGTGCCCAATACTTTGAGAAATAGTTCTCGTTTAACGAGTACGAGCTGGTAATGCCATAGCGCCATAAAATGGGTATTTCTTTTAACGGCTTAAGCTTTACCAGCTGTCTGTTTGGATTAGCAATAATAAAGGGTAAATCGTCAACAGGTTTTTTCTCTAAACGCTTAACATTTATATCTTCTTCAAGCTTCAGAGAGATATCATGCTTTGCAGGATTTCCAAGCCATATGGTAATTGAGTCGTTTTTTGAGTTTTTAACCCAAAACCGTAAAAGATCATCGTTATTAGAGGTAAGCCAGTATTGGGTTCTATGCCCAAAACCGTCGCTAAGTTTTATCAGTATTGAGTCGCGCCTATAGGTATAGTCAATCAGCGACTCAATTGCAACCCTAATCGAGTCTATCATCCTTGGGCTATTCAGGGTATAAAAAGGCGACTGGGCATTGGCCATCAGCACATTTTGGGTTTTTGATACTACTAAAGATGTTGAATCGGCAGAAAACCAATAGGTTTTCCCCTTTTCACCATTTGTTACAGATGGATAAACCCCCTTTTCGGTAAGCCGATGCAAAGTGATTCGCTTCAATTTAAGGTAAGATGTGTCGATAAACACCTCTGTAATGGTATCCTTCACTTCGAGTAACGATGCTATTCGCTTTTTTAGATCGGGAACGGTATCGAGCATTGTCAACGATTCTGAATCGAGAACCTGCATGATTACAGTTTCACGTCGAATAAATGGTTCTTTTTCCAGCGCAAAAGTATCAACCATGAACGTGGTTTCATTTAACCATTTTATGGGAATGGTTTTTCTTTTAGTAAGTTTTTCAGCGCTAAAGCTAACCGAATCGAACGGGAATTTAAGAAGCCTATTTTTAATGCTATCGTATGGTTCAAAGTAATGGTTTACCAAACGCGAAATCGACTGCTTTACAGAATCGCTGCTGGGTCGCCAAACCTCTTCTTGCCTCAGTAAATCCTGCAAATAATGCGAAGCCAACTGATGAGTTAGCGTTATAGGCTTAAACTTCATCGAATCCGCAAAAACACCTTCCGATGCATCTAAAGTTTCTACTTGCAAAGAATCGTTTATGCTACTTGGCAGGGTTATACTTAGCGAGTCAACAGCAATCGTATCGGATTTACTAGCTATGCTATCGACTTGCACTTGTGCATTTAGCATAGTTGATAAGCTTAGGCTAAAAAGGACAAAATAGAAATGACGCATAGCTAATGTATAATTGTATTGGCTAATGAAATGTATACTGAGTTTTTAAGTGTTTGTTTCGCTCTCTTTTTAAATTGATAGAATTATAGTGGAGAAATTATTATCGCTTTTCATTGAAGCCGAAAAACTGCTAAAAGGGATAAAATACAAAAATAGGAAAAGCTTTTGATTTGAATAAACCAAGTAAATAAGGCCAACGCAATAATCTTTAGCAAAACGAGAACCTATAAAACGAAACGCTTTTAAATGAAGTTTCCCGTTTTCTAGGTGACGAGACGACCCCCATTGATTATGGGTCAGGTAAGGGAATGAAAAAAGCGCCGTTTGGCGCTTTGATTCCTGTGGGCCCAGCTGGGCTTGAACCAGCGACCCCCTGATTATGAGTCAGGTGCTCTAACCAGCTGAGCTATGGGCCCCGACAAAAACCTCAAAAGGTTTTTTTATTGGATTGCAAAAGTACATATTTGTATCCGAATTTTGCAACCTTAACATTATTTTTTTTATGTCGAAACCCATTTTTACCCCATTTGCCAACCAAAATATCAAGAATATTATCTTCGATTTGGGCGGTGTTATCCTTAATATCAACTACCACTTAACCATCGATGCATATAAAAATCTGGGGCTAACAAATTTTGAGTCGATGTTTACCCAAGCCCAACAGGTGGGGCTATTCGACCAGCTTGATAAGGGTTTGGTTACCCCAGCACAGTTTCGTGAGGGGCTTCGCCAAATAAGCAACGTTGCGCTTTCCGACAGGCAAATTGATGATGCATGGAATGCCATGCTACTCGATTTTCCCCAGCATAGGCTCGAAGTGCTTAAGTCGGTAAAAAATTATTATAAAACCTTTCTTCTTAGCAATACCAACGCAATCCATATTGATGAGTATAACAATATTTTGCTGAAAACCTTTGGGGTTGATAATCTATCGGTTTTTTTTGACAAGGAGTACTACTCACACAAAATCCATATGCGTAAGCCCGATGCTGAGGCCTTTGAAATCATCTTAAACGAGAATAACCTTAATGCAAGCGAAACACTTTTTATTGACGATACCCTACAACACGTTGAGGGTGCCAAAAAATTGGGTATCTTAGCGTACCATTTAAATATTCCCGCAGGGGAAAGCATCGAAAAATTGTTTACGTAATTTCACTATAAACATGAGTAATACCATCCAAATTACTAAGGCCACTGGCGAAAAGGAAGCCTTTCAGAGCGAAAAGCTAAAACAATCGTTACAACGCGCTGGAGCCAACCACGAGCTAATTGATAATATCGTATCGGAGATAGAGAGCTGGATTACCGAAGGAGTAACAACCAAAAAAATTTACGCTAAAGCTTTTGCGCTGCTTCGAAAAAAACGCAATGGCTACGCCGCCCGTTACAGCCTAAAAAATGCGCTCATGGAATTGGGTCCTTCAGGTTACCCTTTTGAGCATTTTGTGGGACAGATTTTTGAAATCCAAGGATTTGAGACAAAGGTTGGGCAGCTGGTTCAAGGGCAATGCGTGCAGCATGAGGTAGATGTGGTTGCAACGCAAAACCACACACAATACCTAGTTGAGTGTAAATACTATAACACGCAGGATAAGCACGCCAACGTGCAAGTTCCGCTTTACATTCGCTCACGGGTAAACGATATTGAGGCCAAGCGCAAGCAGCTACCCGAGTACAATGGCTACACGTTTTATGGATGGATTGTAACCAACACTCGCTTTACCGACGATGCCACCGACTTTGGCAAATGCTCGGGGTTACATTTAGTTAGCTGGGATTACCCAAAGGGTCACAGCCTTAAGGATATGATTGAAAAGTACCGCATGTTTCCCATTACCTCGCTAACCGAACTCAATAAGAGCGAGAAGCAACAGCTGATGAGTAAGGGTATTGTGCTTTGTCGTCAGGTAGTTGGCAACCCTAAGGTTTTGCAAGATGTTGGCGTTTCCAAATCGAAGCAAGCTAAGGTTTTGACTGAGGCTAATGATTTGTGCAGGGAAAAATAGATCGATCTATTTAAAAATCTGCTTTATAAAACACTGTTAATCTAACCTTTAAAACATCCCTCCAACAAACTCTTCAACCTTAATGTTTTTAAAGTAGCTGTTAAAATCGAACTGCGATAGGATTTGCAAAATGGCTTCGCGCTCATGCTTTACGCCCACCAATGATTTCTGCACCTCGTCAATATCGTGCTTGTGGAAAAAATCGCCAAATATGCGGATATCTTTTATAATCCCTTTGTTTACGTTGAGGTGAAACTCAACGCTACCGCCCTCGGTTCGTATTAGCTTCTCGAAATCGTACTTTGGCGAGTCGCCAAAGTTCCAAGCCCACTGCGAGAACTTCTCGTCGCGTAGCTTCTCAATGCCAGCAATATCCTCGGGGCTGTACTCATACTCAACCGAATCGGGGTACATCTCCATTATGTGCTGCATAATCCTGTCGCGGAACTCCAGCACATCCATCTTTTCGGCTAGGTGCTCGCTAATGTTGGTAACTCGCGACCTCACCGATTTTACCGCCTTGTCCTGAAACTTAAGCGGGTTTACCTTAAGCGCATCCGACAGGTCGGTCATAACAGCCGAAAAAAGCAGCGTTCCGTGGTGCAGCACCCTGTTTTTCCAGATGCTCTCGGCGTTGCCCGAGAATTTTTTACCATCAATGGTAAGGTCGTTGCGCCCCTCGAACTTAGCGTTTATACCCATGTTCTGCAAAACATCGAGAATTGGCTGGGTAAACTTTCGGAAATCGCCCTGCGCACCCTCACCCGCATTCTTCACAAAGGTGAAGTTGAGATTGCCCAAATCGTGAAAAACTGCTCCTCCGCCCGATATTCGACGAACAACCTTGATTTTATTCTTCTTAACGTAATCAACATTAATCTCGGCAAGGGTATTCTGGTGCTTGCCAACAATTATCGACGGCTCGTTACGCCAAAGCATAAAGCAATCGTCTTGTAAATGTTTTAGCGCGTACTCGTCGGCAGCAATATTGAAATATGGGTCGGTGTGCGAATCCTTAATACAAAGCATATTAATAGGTGGTTATTGTTGTGGAAATTTATCGGTACAAATATCATTGAAACAAACAACATGTCAAGAGAATTGTTGAATAATTTACATGCCATTTTATGCCATAAGCAACCCAAAAGCAAAAAGTGCCGAAACCATAAGCCTCGGCACTTGCATGCTAATCAGTAACCATCCTAGCTAGTTGGCCCGCTATCAACGCGCGACTCAATTACACTTTGGATAGAGCTTGAAACGTTTGATATGAAGTTGTAGCCCGTTTTGCTCTCAATGTAATCAACCGTAGTACGATAGTATCCCCAGGACTGCGAGTTTACCGTTTGGTTATTGGGCATCCAAACTGCAATTACTCTAGTTGAGGTGTTAATTCGAGCAACATCGTTTGTACCCACTGGTAAAACCACTACTATTTTCCAGGTGTAGCTTGGTACGGTAATGTTTTTTGATGAAATTGAAGTGTAATATCCGTTTGAACCTGTTCCTCCCTGTCCCCATGGCCCGCTAATAATGTATAGCTCGTTACCTTGCGACACAAGGTCTCTGCAATAGTTTTCGAGAGCCGCCCATGTGATCTGATTGTTTTTTGGCGATTGCGGAATCATGTTGGTCATCAGAAAAGTAGCTGAGTTGTCCGCCACCGAGCCATTCCTGTCGGCACTGGGGCACATGTGACCCCTATCGAATCCCGAACCGCTATAATCGCTACCGCCTACTTTTATCCAACTTGATGGCAGAGCGTAATCGGCCCTAAAGTTATTCTGACGAGGAGTATTTCCCAGCCAAGCCTCACTTAAATGCCACGAAACCCAGTTGCTCGTTTTTTTACTGTTGCTATACGAAAGCGCATACTGAGCTTTAACCATTAGGTAGTTGTTTGAGTTTGATGTGCTTGTGGTTGCGCCCGAGGGGTTTCCTAATGCCATATTGTTATCGCGGGTTGGTGAAGGGGGGGCAAACAGATTGACCTTAAAATCGTCAATGTTAATTCTGTACGACCCGCCCGAAAGCTTTCGTATTTCAAATCGTACGTTTCCCGATTGGTTAACCGTAAAAGTAGCTTTGCTTAGCGATGTTGACGAAGTGGTAATAGTCGACCCAACTTTAGTCCAGGTGCTTCCGTTGTTAGTCGATTTATAAAGTGCCCAAGTACTATTACCATCGGATCCGAATTTGGCATGGTACACCTCAACCGTACTTGCACCCGAGGTAACATTAAATTGCATTGTAAGCTTACCTGCATTGCGGATACGAACCGACTTTGAACCAAATTTTCTATCGGTTGATAACGTTCCAAGCAGTGCATCGTTTAAATACCATGAACCAGTTGGTAGGCTAACGCTGCCAGCAGTGTACGATGTTTTGGTTCCGTTCTCAAAATTTTCAACAACTGAAGAAGATTTCTGGAAACCGTCCTGCTCCAACACATCCATTGGAGTATCAAAATACTCGTCTTTCTCACATGAGAAGAATAGTGCAGTCCCCATTAGCAAAAGGGACAAAAGCACCTTGCTGATAACACGTTTACTTTTCATTAGGTTTAGTTTTGTGGGTTAGGAGCAGTAAATATATGGCAGTGTACAATTGAGGGTGTTGCCAAAACGTTAATAATACTCACAATTTTAAGCAACTTATTAACACCCTGCTAACGAAAAAATTACACTAGCCCTACACCCCTAATAACAACGGTATTTTCGTCGGAAAATGAACACTCGTATTCTATTTTACCGTACCTTTATAAGCCAAAATGTTTTCTGAAAGAGTAAAAACCTAACGAAACAGCTTAGACTTATGTCCCGATTATCGCCCTCACAGGAATTTCCGTTTGCAAAAGGCCTAATGCCTCAGGAAGAGATGCTTGAAGTTAGAAAGCAAACACAAAAGCTTGTTATAGGAATACCAAAAGAAAGCGACGAAACCGAAAGTCGTATGCCCCTTACACCCGAAGCAGTTGAACTGCTTGTTGGTCAAGGGCATGAAATTGTAATTGAAAAAGAAGCGGGTAAACTTGCCAACTATAGCGATAACGACTACAGTGAAAAAGGTGCTCAAATTGTTGACACTAAGCAAGAAGTTTTTAAATGCCAGATAATCCTAAAAATTTCACCACTTCTTCATAACGAAATTGAATTACTTTCTGAAAATCAGATTGTGCTCTCATCGCTTCACCTTACCCCTAACGGGGGTAACCTCATACGAAGCCTTATGCAAAAACGAACAACTGCAATAGCATTTGAGAGCATACGCGATAACGATGGCGCTTACCCTTTGGTTAGGGCAATGAGCTCAATTGCCGGAAGCACCTCAATACTTGTTGCTGCTGAATATTTAAGCAACGTTAACCAAGGCAAAGGGGTTATGCTTGGCGGTGTATCGGGAATTACCCCAACCGAGGTTGTAATTTTGGGAGCTGGAACTGCGGGTGAATTTGCCGCCCGTGCGGCATTAGGCTTGGGCGCAAACGTTAAACTTTTCGATGATTCAATAAAACGCCTGATGGAGGTACAAGACATCCTTGGACAAAGGCTTTACACGTCCATTTTTCACAAGCAAGTGCTCGAAAGAGTACTTAAAACTGCCGATGTAGTTATTGGCACCGTGCAACCCGAGGAGAATAAGGGTAAACTTATGATTACCGAAGATCAGGTTAAGCTTATGAAGAACGGATCGGTTATAGTTGACCTAAGCATTGATAGGGGTGGATGCTTTGAAACATCGGAGGTTAGAAACCATAAGGATCCGGCATACGTTAAGCATGGCGTAATTCACTACTGCGTTCCCAACATTACAGCCCGCGTGGCACGTACATCATCAATTGCTATAAGCAATGTGTTCACCCCAATGCTCATTGAAATTGGCGATAGCGGGGGCATTAAACAGCACCTTAAGGATAATGCAGGTTTGAGGCACGGAGTCTACATTTACAACGGTATCCTCACAAACAGCTACTTAGGAAATCTTTACAACATTCCCTCGCGCGACATTAACCTTTTAATGGCTGCATTCTAGCTAGGGCTACTGAGGAACAAAAAGGTAGGTAATACTTCCCTTTTCGACGAATTGCGTTTTATTTGATGCAGTAAACAAACTTGCAAGCGCAGCGTTAATGGCTGCTTGGTTCATGCAATCGTCGATAACCGAATTTGCCTCATCAATACTTGCTTTACTAACCGTACCGTTGGGCTCCACCTCAATATCAACAACAACTTGTCCTCCGCCCTCGCACTTGTATGCTGGCACAGGAAGCCTCCGAGCTTTCCTATCTTTAAGGAAATAGCTAATAACCGTTGGCCCTTTGTAGTGACCAACCTCTTCGGGTTCCGCCTTTTTCTCCTCTACATTTGGTATATCAACAAAATCGTCGTTTTGCGCATCTTCCCATAGCTCGCGGTTACGCTGCATCTCTTCTCTAATTCGCTGAGCCTCTTGGTAAAGCTCATCAGCATCAATCTCCTTCTCATCGGTTAACCCTGGGTTTAGGTCTTCCTTTGTTGCGTCAACAGCGATGTTCCGTATTGCTTCCCACTCCTGGTCGGGATTAAGCGCATCCTGTGGCAAAAGCGGCTCCGATTGCTCCGGCTCAATAGGTTCAACTATTTCGTATTCGCTCTCAAAATCGAGCATTACCATAGTGTCGTGCAAATGAGGGCGACCCTTTAACTCGAAGACAAAAAACAGAATGGCCAAAATTAAATTAAGCGCAATTGTACCTAAGATACCAACCTTATGCCTATCCCAGAAACTAAAAAAGGCATGGGCAATGCGCTCAATCCATCCCTCAAAAGTAGGTGCTATATTCTGATTGTTCTTCATTTACAAAGCGCGAATTTAGCGTAAAAATATGAAGATTCGTTGTAAAATAGGCAATTATGCATTGGCGTTGTAGCCAACAACAAACAATTGGCCTATTGCCAAATTCAGTGGTCAAGTTTTATGCATACATCATTTGCAATAAGCTATTGGCGTAAAAACGCTTCGTTTTTAATCGGCGTTATTGGTTTAAATTTAATAATTAGTC
>Ga0334898_1002026_pt1 | contig 20003 bp, 13 predicted proteins | sample GraSluR3_MG_10_FD_207228 | JGI IMG/M metagenome (GOLD analysis project Ga0334898, IMG submission 207228) | Sludge microbial communities from methane-producing bioreactor in Wageningen University, Netherlands - Granular Sludge_3_08-R3 | ecosystem: Engineered > Bioreactor > Anaerobic >... | reverse complement strand
CGTCCGGTTCGAGGGGCTCTTCCTCATAGCGCAGGGCTTCCATGCGAGCGTCCTCCATGCCAGGAGTATACCATCCCGCCAGGGGCGGGGACCGGCCGTCGGGCGCCCGCCCACGGGCAACCCTCACCCCCAGCATGCGCCTGGGATGTTGCCTGCGGATGGCCATGAAGTTGCCGCAAAGTGGATGAGTTGTTGCCAGTCCGTGAACGTGGCTCGCCGGGGCCTGGCGCGCAGGGTCCGCATGCGAAATCCGGCATGTCTGGCCGGAAACTCCCGCGAAACATGCCGGGATCGCCCTCGGGCGAGGCGACCGATGCGGTCTTCAGCCGGGCCCCTACACCTGCAGCGTCTCGATCCAACGGGCGAACTCCCGCTTGTCGGGGGGGTCGTCCATCCAGCTCGTGTCGGGCGGTGGCTCGGAGAGTACCTCCTCCACCTTCTTGAAGCGCTCGAAGCGCTCGAAGGCCAGCTCGCCGCGCCGGTTGACCCACGCGATGCCGCCGCGCTTCTTGATGGCCAGGACCAGGTGGTTGGTGATGCGACAATCGCCCAGGACGTAGTCCATGACCTCCTGAAAGCGCCCCTGTCTCCAGGCCCGGGGCGCCTCGGCGCCGTCCATGCTCTTGCGGATCGGGACCCCCAGCCCCTCGGCCACCTTGGCCAGGGACAGGAAGAACCCGCGCTGGTTGAAGAACTGGAAGAAGGGGTCATAGCTCTTCAAGGCGATCCGGGCGGCGTGGGCCAGGTCCCCGGCCTGGTAGCCCAACCACTTGAAGTCGAACTTCAACCCGTTCCAGGCCACGACCGGGAGCCCGCGATTCTGCATCTCCTCGAGATAGTCCAGCATCTCCCGGGCCTTGGCCGGGGTCAGGTTCAATGCGGGGTGCCCTGGGGACTCCTCGGAGTACCAGAGCCTCTCCTCGCCCCCGTTGACGATCGAGGCCGCCACGGACACGTGAAACGGAGCAAAACTCTCGATGTCCTGGCCCGGTTCCACGTCGAAGACGTCGGAGATCTCGATATCGAAGCTGAGGAAGGTCATGGGGTCTCCTTTCGTTGACCCCGGCCAGGGGCCCTGGGTCGAAGCGAGAAGCTTTCGTGAGCCACAGGAGTGGCCCAGGTGGCTCAGAAGGTCGAAAAGACCCCTTCCAGGAACGAAGTGCGGTCTCGCCAGTCCGGGTGGGTCTGAAGGTAGTCCGGAACGTACTGGGCGCCCTGGTAGTTCTCCACCCGGGTCATGAATCCGGCGAACAACAGAACGCTCGACTTGTCACCTCCCGTCGCCTGGACCATCCTGGCGGCCAAGGAATCGGCCTGCTTCTCCTGCTCCCGACTGAGCATCCTTCCCAAGAGGTCGGAGTCGTTCTTCTCGTGCGCCAGCAGGTGATGGCCCAGTTCATGCCCCAGGACGAAGGTGTACATCGGAGCGGCGCAGGCGTCCATCCGTCGGCGGAAGGCGGAGTCTCGAGTCCGGCTCAGGAACCCGGACGGCAAGGTGAACTCGCGGACTTCGCTCAGAGCCTTCACCAGGGCCATCCGGTCCATCTCCTGCAGGCTTGACTCCAGCGTCTTCTCGGGCAGGACCGCCTGGATGTAGCCGAGCAGCATGAGCAGTTCGCTCATCCCGCGAGTCAGAACGATGCTCCGACGGCCCTGGGCATCCATCCTGGCGAAGGCATTCAGGTCCGGGCTGTGGTCGATCTCCAGGGTCACCGTCTGGCCGATTTGCCGCACCTCCTGGGGCAGAGCCGCCAGCAGGGTCTTGTAGTGAGCCCTCACCACCTTCAGGTGCTCGTTGAGAAGGCTGACGGGCACCTGGACCCGGCGGGCCGGCACGCGGCTTGCGGGCGCAGGGTCGGGTTCGGGTCGTTCCGGGGGAGTCCAGTTCGGGCCCCACGTGATGGGCCTCGGAGGTGGGGACATGACGAAGACCGCAACGTCGTGAAGCTTTGGCAAGGTCGCCCCTTCCGGCACCTCGGCCACGATTCGCCAGTCGTCGTGAGTGCGCAGGAAGCTCAAGTCCGCCAATCGTATGTTGCCCTGTTGCAGGTGGGCCTTCGCCGTTTGCAACCGAGGAAGGCCGCCAGCCGGAGCCATGAGATGAATGCCCACCTGACGGCCCGACACCACCTCGACGCAACCCGAAAGGCTGGTCAAGTGTGGCAGGCTCCTCTCCATCCTTTGGCGCCTCTCCGGGGAAAGCACGTCCCACGTGCAGCGGAAGGTCATGGCAGTGCCATGGCGCCGGACGTGCAGAATGGAGCGGGTGCCCGGAGGCATCGAGTGGAGGCCTTCAAGTCTCTGGGGTGTCAGCGGATTGGCCTGCGCCACAATGACGTCCCCGGGCCTCAAGCCTGCCTGGTCCGCCGGGCCGTCGGTATCCACACTGAGAACGAGAGCCCCCCCTGGTTCCCAACGCGTGCTGAGCCCCAGGAATCCTGGTTCGGGCAGGTCGGGAGGAAAGAAGCCATCAGAATCAGCCCGGGCCGTCGCAGCCGCCAGCAACCAGGCCAGGACCAAGAGAAATCCGAAACGCGTGAGCCTCTGCACGGGACCTCCTGAGTGCGGAGGAGGGGTTCCTCCGACGGGATTCTTGCCGACAGGCCGGCCTGATCATGACATCGCTGCAGCGACAAGACGTGTCACCCCCCGGGGCACGGCGTCAAGAACGGATCAGATTGAGAATTCTCTGCCCCTTCATCCCGCGCCCCCCCCCCTCCTGCGGATTCCCGCGACCCGGAAGACGCAGGGGTCCCGCCCCGGCGGTGGAAATCCCGCCTCCCATGAGCACCGAGGAGATCCGACAGGCGGTCCAGGCCCTCAAGAAGGGCCTCCTGGTGGCCTTTCCCACCGAGACGGTCTACGGCCTGGGGGCCGATGCCTCCAACCCGCAGGCCCTGGATCTGCTCTACCGCGTCAAGGGCCGGCCCGGGGACCACCCCGTGATCGTGCACCTGGCCTCGGCCGAGGAACTGCCCCGCTGGGCCCGGGTCGTGCCGCCGGTGGCATGGGAGCTGGCCCGCCGCTTCTGGCCCGGCCCGATGACCCTGATCCTGCCGCGCGCCGCCGGCGTCTCGGATCGCCTGACGGGCGGACAGGAGACCGTCGGGCTGCGGGTTCCCGGCCACCCTGTGGCCCTGCGCCTGCTGGAGGCCTTCGGAGGCGGCCTGGCGGCGCCTTCGGCCAATCGCTTCGGCAGCCTGAGCCCCACCACCGCCCAGCACGTCCGCGAAGACCTGGGCTCGGACGTGGCCATGGTCCTGGACGGCGGCCCCTGCCCGGTGGGGGTCGAGTCCACGATCCTCGACCTCTCGGGGGAGGAGCCCCGGATCCTGCGCCCGGGCTTCCTGCGCGCCCGGGACCTGCGGGAGATCCTCGGCTCCGAACCGGGTGCGGGCTCCCAGACCCGGGCTCCGGGGACCCTCTCCCGCCACTACTCCCCCCGCACCCCGCTGAGCCTGGTCTCCCCCACCGAACTGGAGAAGGAGGTCAGGAGCCTGGCCCAGGCGGGCCTCCCCTTCGTGGTCATGGCCCGCCGTCCGGCCTTCGCAGGGATCGATCCCGCCGACTGGATCCTGGCCCCCGACTCGGCCCGGGACTATGCCCGCGAGCTGTACGCCTCGCTGCGCCGTATGGACCTGCTGGGCCGTGAGCGGATCCTGGTGGAGGGGGTCCCCGAGGGTCCCGACTGGGAGGCGGTTCGCGACCGCCTGCGCCGGGCCTCGGCACCCGCCTGACCCGCGACCGGGCAGGATCGGCTCAACCTCTGGAAGCGAACCCCGGCAGCACCGAATCCAGGTCGCAGGGCACACCCAGCCCCTGCTCCTGGATGAAGTCCCCGAGAACGGCCTGGAAACCGAAGAAGAAGTGGCATTCTTCCGGTTCCGGCAAGACCTGCCTCAGCACGTACCAGGGCAGGGGTTGACATCCGAGAAGATGCTGGCGCAACAGGTAGAAGCCCTCCAGGGCCTCGACCCACAGGAAGGTGGGATGGTTCTCTGGATCGCGAAGCGGAGGCTGGTACGAACAGGCCCTCAGGATGCGCAGCGCCTGCCCCGAGCGCGTCCATGCCGTGTAGGAGGCCCCCATCTCGAAGTGCAGGACCTCGTCCTCCAGGGGGCAGACGCCAAAGCGCGGGGATTCCATGCACCGGGACTTCTCCCTCGAGCCCTCCGGCTCCCTGCAGAAGGCGGCGCAGCCTTCCCCGCGAAGGGCTGGGCGTGGGATATCCCGACCTTCGCGCCTGCCTGGAAGACCTGGAGCGGACGGGTCAACTCCTCCGAATCGTCGAGGAGGTGGACCCGGACCTGGAGGCCGCCCTGATCCTGCGCCGGGTCTACGCCGCCGGGGGTCCGGCGCTCCTTTTCGAGAACCTCAAGGGATGCCGCTTCCCGGCCGTGGGCAACCTCTTCGGCACCTTGAAGCGGGCCCGGTTCCTGTTCCGCGACACCTTGACGCGGGTGCGCCGGATTGCCGACCTCAAGGCAGACCCCGCGGATCTGGCGCGCCACCCCTGGCGCTACCTGGACCTTTCCCGGGCGGCCGTGCACGCGCTGCCCCGTTTCGTCCGCCAGGCCCCCGTCCTGAGCCGACGCTGCCGAATCTCGGAACTGCCCGCGATCCGCGGCTGGCCCGAGGACGGCGGGGCCTTCATCACCCTGCCCCAGGTCTATAGCGAGGACCCCGACCGACCGGGCTGGCGGAACTCCAACCTGGGGATGTACCGCGTCCAGCTCGACGGCGGCACCTACCTTCCCGACCGGGAGGTGGGGCTCCACTACCAGATCCACCGCGGTCTGGGCATCCATCACGCCGCCGCCATCCGGCGCGGCCAGCCCTTGCCCGTGGCCATCAGCGTGGGCGGCCCCCCTGCCCTGGCCCTGGGCGCGATCATGCCCTTGCCCGAGGGACTGAGCGAGCTGCTCTTCGCGGGCGTGCTGGGCGGGCGCCGGCTACGCCTGGTGCGGACCCCCGAGGGAGTCCTGGCCCCCGCCGAGGCGGACTTCTGCCTGGTGGGCTGGATCGATCCCCAACGGCGCAAGCCCGAGGGGCCCTTCGGCGACCACCTGGGCTACTACAGCCGGGCCCACGACTTCCCGGTCATGACCGTGCAGGCCGTGTACCACCGCCCCCGAGCCGTCTGGCCCTTCACCAGCGTGGGCCGCCCGCCCCAGGAGGACACCGTCTTCGGCGAGCTGATCCACGAACTGACCGCCCCGGCCATCCCCTCGGTCCTGCCGGGGGTCCACGCGGTGCACGCGGTCGATGCCGCGGGCGTCCACCCGCTGCTGCTGGCGATAGGCAGCGAACGCTACACGCCCTACGAACCCCGCCGGACCCCTCGGGAGCTCTTGACCCAGGCCAACGCCATCCTGGGCCAGGGGCAGCTCTCCCTGGCCAAGTACCTGCTGATCGCGGCCCGCGAGGATGCCCCCGACCTGGACCTCCACGACATCCCCTCCTTCCTGCGCCACATGCTGGAGCGGCTGGACCTGCGGCGCGACCTGCACTTCCAGACCCGGACCACCATCGACACCCTGGACTACTCGGGCGAAGCCCTGCACCACGGCTCGAAGGTGGTGCTGGCCGCGGTGGGCCCCCCCATCCGCAAGCTGGCCGGGAACCTGCCGGAGGAACTGCGGCTGCCCCCGGGATTCGGGGATCCCCAGGTCGTCCTGCCGGGAATCCTGGCCGTGCGGGGGCCGCGCTGGCCTGGTCCGGAGGACCCGCTCCTGGAGGAGATCGAGGCCGGAGAGGGCTTCCCCCTGGTGGTCGTGGTCGAGGACAGCCTTTTCGTGGCCCGCTCGCTGGCCAACTTCCTGTGGGTGGCCTTCACCCGCTCCAGCCCCACCACCGACCTGGGTGGCCGGGGTGCCCGGGTGGTCCACAAGCACTGGGGTTGCCAGGGGCCCCTGATCCTGGATGCCCGACCCAAGCCCCACCACGCCCCGGTCCTGGAGGAGGACCCGCGGGCCGTGCGCCGCGTCGAAGCCCTGGCCGCGCCCGGCGGCCCCCTGCACGGAATCTTCTAGCCCTCCCCCATCCCGGAACCCTCGGAGGTTTCTGCGCCGGATGCGTCGTAGAAACCGCCCACCATGCGTATCGGACTTGCTTTCAAGGCCTTCTTCCGAATCTTCTCGGATGAGGGGTTCGCCCAGGCCGTCGAGGCCCTGCTGGCGGGAGGTTCTCCGGCCGAACCCGCCCCCGAGAAGCCCGCCGTGGACCCGGCAGCCGTCCAGGTCTTGAGCCTGCTGCAGCGGGAAGGCCGCCTGGTGGACTTCCTGCAGGAGGACCTGGAGGGGGCCTCGGACGCCCAGGTCGGAGCGGTGGTGCGGACCACGGTCTATGAGGGCTGCCGCCGGGCCTTCAAGGAATACCTGGAGCTGGTTCCCGTCCTTCCCAACGGAGAGGGCGAGACGGTGACCGTGGAATCGGGTTTCGACGCCTCAAAGGTCCGCCTGATCGGGCGGGTGGAGGGCGACCCGCCCTTCCAGGGCGTCCTGCGCCACCCCGGGTGGCGGTTGAAGACGGCTCGCCTGCCCGTTCCACCGGAAGGATCGGACAACTCGGTGGTCAGCCCTGCAGAGGTGGAGATTCCATGAGCGAAGCGACCGTCGTCGGCATCGACCTGGGCACCACCAACTGCGCGGTGGCCTGGGCCGACGAAACCGGGCAGGGAGACTTCCCCATCCCGCAGTTGACCCACCCGGGCATGGTCGAGCCCCGGAACACCCTGCCCTCCTTCCTGTACCTGCCGGGCCCGCACGAGCTGCCCGCCGGCAGCACGGCGCTTCCCTGGGAAAAGGAGCCCGCCCGGGTGGTGGGCTGTCTGGCTCGCGAGCAGGGAGCCAAGGTCCCCCACCGGGTCGTCTCCTCGGCCAAGTCCTGGCTGAGCCACGAGGGCGTCGACCGCCGGGCCTCCATCCTGCCCTGGGGCTCGCCCGACGAGGTCCCCCGCTGCTCGCCGGTCGAGGCCTCGGCCGGCTACCTTCGCCACATCCAGGAGGCCTGGGACTCCCAGAACCCCGACCGTCCCCTGGCCGAGCAGGAGATCGTCCTGACGGTCCCGGCCTCCTTCGACGCGGTGGCCCGCGAGCTGACCGCCGAGGCGGCCCGCTCGGCCGGCCTGAAGAACCTGACCCTGCTGGAGGAGCCCCAGGCCGCCTTCTACTCGTGGCTGGACGGCGTGGGCGAGGGCTGGCGCGAGCAGGTGTCGGTCGGAGACCGGATCCTGGTCTGCGATATCGGAGGCGGCACGACCGACTTCAGCCTGATCGTGGTCACCGAAGAGGACGGCGACCTGGCCCTGGAGCGCGTGGCCGTCGGCGACCATATCCTGCTGGGCGGGGACAACATGGACCTCACCCTGGCGGCCACCGTGCAGCAACGGCTGAAGGCCCAGGGCACGAAGTTGGATGCCTGGCAGATGCAGGTGCTGACCCACGGCTGCCGGGTGGGCAAGGAGCAGCTCCTGCAGGAAGAGGCCGACGAGAGCTGGCCTGTGACCATCCCTGGCCGAGGCAGCAGCCTGATCGGCGGATCGCTGCGGGCCGAGCTGAAGCGCTCGGAGGTCGAGACCGTCCTGGTGGACGGCTTCTTCCCCACCTGCAGGCCCTCCGAGGCGGCTCTGCGCGGACGCCGGACGGGCCTGACCGAGCTGGGCCTGCCTTTCGAAGCCGACCCGGCCGTCACGCGCCACCTGGCCCGCTTCCTCTCGGCCCACCGCGGCGCGGTCCCGGGCCAGAAGGACTGGACCTTCCTGCACCCCACGGCGATCCTCTTCAACGGCGGCGTGCTCAAGGCGCCCGTGCTGCGCCGGCGCCTGACCCAGGTGCTGGACTCGTGGCTGAAGGCCGAAGGCTCTCCCCCCATCAAGACGCTCGAAGGTGCCGACCTGGACCTGGCCGTCTCGCGCGGAGCCTCCCGCTACGGGCTGGTGCGCCGTGGCCAGGGCATCCGCATCCGGGGCGGCACCAACCGCGCCTACTACATCGGGGTGGAGGTGGCCCGCCCGGCCATCCCCGGGCTGCCCCCGCCCATCAAAGCCGTCTGCGTGGCTCCTTTCGGCATGGAGGAGGGCACTGCGGCCGACCTGCCGGACCGGGAATTCGGCCTGGTGGTGGGGCACCCCGTCGAGTTCCGCTTCCTGGGCTCGACCACCCGGCGCGAGGATCCCGTCGGCGAGACCCTGGAGGACTGGGAGGAGGACGTCGAGGAGCTGACCTCGATGGGCACCACGCTGAAGACCGAGGCCCAGCCCGGTACCATCGTCCCCGTGCGCCTGCAGAGCCGCGTCACCGAGGTGGGCACCCTGGAGTTGTGGTGCCTGGAGCGCGACGGCCCGGGCCGCTGGAAACTGGAGTTCGAGGTGCGCGAGAAGCCTGAGGGCTGATCGCTCCCAAGCCCACGGGCCCTCTGGCGGGGCGCTTCGGGCTCGATCCGTGGGCGCCGCGCCCTGAGGCGTGGCCCACCACGGCTCACGCCCTGCGCCGTGTGCCTTCCTGCTGGAATCAGACCGACGTGAACTTCACCCTGACCTCACCCGAGGCCTGGTCCCGGCTCACCACCGCCCGGCCAAACACCTCCCCAGGAATCTGCCGGATTCCGGCATACCACGCCACCAGCCGGGCCACCTTGGTGGCACCCTGCAGATCGTCCTCCAAAGAAGGGCTGACCTCGATGACTCGGGTGTCCTTGAGCACGAGCAGGGCAGCGTATCCCAACCTGGAGCCGTGCCGAGTCTTCGTGCGCCAGGCGGTGGTCGTCACCGCAGCCATCTCCGCGAAGGTGGCCTCCTGCCGGAGGTCCACCCTTCCCAGGAACTTGCGGTGGAAGAAGAGAGCCTTTCGGCTGGCGTCCATGACATAATGATCATCGATCGTCCAGGCCACCATGAGGATGAGCGGCAGCGATCCCAACAAGACCCAGGCCAGCCAGTCTGGCTCCATGGCAGAGTATTTCATGAAGAGACCGAGCCCGAAACAGCCCGCACCCAGGAAGATGAAACCCATCTCGAAGTCGGAATCGACGTTCAGGTGCAGCAACCCATCCTTCAGCTTCTGATCGACGGGCGTTCCGAAGAGGGCCAGGATGAAGCCCCAGAGCCCGCCCGGAGGCTCCTCCGAACTACCCGCAAATGCGGCCGGACCGAGGCTTTCCGCAGGCTCGGGAGCCGGGGAGACCACCGAATCCCGCCGCGAATCCCTCTCGTCGAGGATCTGGCCCAGGCAGTCGAGGACCTCGGGGTTTTCGGGGTCCTGATCCAGGCAGGACTCCAAGAGGGAGAGTGCTCCCTGGAAGTCCCCGACCTCAGAGCGCTCCCTGGCCATCTGGATGGCCTCGGCGAACTCTCCGTCCTCTCGGCAACCTGCCAACACCAGCCTCCCTGCCCGCAGCCTCAGCCAGGCGGCCCAAGCACGCGCTTCCGAAACCCTGAACGCGGACACGCCGGGTTCTCCCGACGAGTTCCTGACCGCCACAACCGATTCCTTTACGTTTGGCGGCAAGGCCACTGACGGATCCCTGTATTCTCGGTGCGCTCTGTGGTCAAGTCAGAGGCATTGGGCCTGCCGGCCCTCAACCCCAGCCGGCTCCTCTACAGGCGCGGGCTTGAGGATCGTGCCCTGACGGCGTCGGCCGTCCAGGATCACGCTCAGGGGCCGCTCCGTGCGGATGTGCACCAGGTGCCGCGTCCGGTTCCGAATCGGTTGTGCCAGCAACCAATCCTGATCAAAGGCCTCGGCCTCCTCCCGGGACATGGTCAGATAGCCGATCCGCATCGAAGTCAGCTCGTGGAAGAAGTGGGATCCCTGGGAGGGTTCCACCTCGCGGTCTCCAAAGGGGAGCTCGACCACCGCTCGGGCTCCCAGCACCTGGGAGGTCTCGATGGGGATCCCCAGGGAGGGGTCGGAGGACCCCCAACGCCCCGGCCCGATCAGCAGATAGGGCCGCCCCTTGGCGAACAACTGCTGGGTCAGCCCACCCACCTCCTCGGCCAGGACCTTCATCTCGGGCATGCTCAAGACGTCGTTCCAGACGAAGACCACGTCGCGGACGTCTTCCAGCAGACCGTGTCCCAGCGAGCGGGTGCTCTGGCACAGGATCCGCTCGGGAGCCGCCTCGCGCGCCTCCACCGCAGCCTCCAGGGAGGGCCCCGAGAGAGGGCGGATCTGGAGCAGGTACAGGGTCGGCTCGCGTCGGCCCTGGCCGGAGGCCACGCTCTTCCCCAGATCTCCGACATCCACGGCGAACTCGATCTCGACCGGGCAGCCCATGGACCTCTGCAGGCGGGGCAGGAGTTCCCGCATCGCCTCGGCAAAGGGCAGGCTGCCCCACTTCAGGATGTTGTTGAAGGTGACCGCGCGGGGACCGGCCTGCCCCAGGTTCTCGCGCAACTGGTCGTCGTCGATGGAGTACACCGACCCTGCCAGGGCCAGGCTCCCGTCCTCCTCCGCCTCCTCCAGTCCGAATTGGACCAACGCCTCACTCCCCTCGTCCTGCCGGCTCAACAGGTCCACGGCGTAGAACCTCCTCTGGGAGTAGCGCAGGAAGCGCGTCGGAATGGCCAGGTGCGGGAGGACCTCGGGCCACTTCGGCGAGAAGCGGATCGAAAGTCCCCCCTCGGCGACCGTATGGCCCAGGCCCAGGGCCATCAGGACGACCCCGTCGTCGGGTTGCTGGGGGCCCACGGGATAGTAGTTGTAGGACAGGGCGACCCCGGCGAAATCGGGATAGAACCGGTCCCCCCGAGCCTGACCGACCACCTCCTGGATCACCACGGCCATCTTCTCCTCCTCGACCGAGAAGGGGGTGCTCTCCAGATAGGCCCGCGCCCGGGCCGACCAGGTCGAGGCGTAGACCATGCGGATGGCCCGGCTCAGGTGACGGAAGCGCACTTCGGGATCAGGATGGTTGTTGGACAGGAGGCGCGTGGCGTAGATCCCGGCGCAAGACTGATGCTGGGAGTCCTCCAGCAGGCTGGAGGAGCGCACCGCCAGGGGTCCCCGCATCTCGCGGGTGGCGGCCCGAAGGTCCACCGCCACGCTGCGGGGCAGTTCGCCCTCCAGGAATCGACGCTGAACCTCCTCCTCGGGCAGCCGCGACGCGTGCAGGGTCCCCAGGCCGTTGTGCTCCAGGAAGCGGTCGAACTCGTCGGTTCCGATCACCACGGTCCGGGGGATGGCCACCGCCATGCCCATCCGGTCGCTGTCCAGGTCGCGTCGGGCCAGACGCGAGTTCAGGAAGGCCACGCCTCGCCCCTTGCCGCCGATGGAGCCCCCGCCGATCTTGACGAAGTGCCGGGTGGGCCCCTCGCTCCGCCTCGAGAAGTCGGCCACCACGCCCTCCTGCTCCTGACAGGCGGCTCGATGCAGTGCCCCCACCAGGTACTGGCGGAGCTGCTCAGGGTCCGCGAAGGCGGAAGCCTGGACGGCCTCGACCTCGTCGGCCAGTTCGAACATGCTGCGGGCCCTCAACCACACGTTGAAGTGGTTGCGCGAGGCGTGGTAGAAGATGGAGCGCACATCCACCGTTCGCAACACCTGCTCGAGCTCGTACATGTCTCGGGCCCGGGCCACCTCGGTGCGGTCCGGCAGGCGGAAGACGAAGTCGCTGAAGCCCAGGTTCTCCTTCAGGAACCAGGTCAGGCTGCGCAGCAGCGTCTCGGAGTTCTTGTCCACGAACTGCAGGCCCATCTCGTCGGCCTGCTGCGCGTTCTCGGGGTTGGCCGACTGCATGAGGATCGGCAGGTTCGGCTTCACGGCGTGCACCGCCCGGGCCAGCTCGAAGCCAGCCAGGGCATCATCCTGGCCCCCCCGCGGGTATTGGACATCGGTGATCACGGCCAGGGTGTGGCGCTGATAACGCTCGAAGAGCGCCCAGGCCTGCTCGTAGTTCGTGGCCAGGAGGATCTTGGGCCGTGCCATCATCCGCAGCATCCGATGCATGGCGTTGACCCCCTCGGCCACCAGGGACTGCGACTGGATCATCAGCTCGGCATACAACTGGGCCAGGAAGGTCGAGTAGCGACGGACCGAGTCCTCGACCACGATGATGACCTGGACTCCGGTGCGCGCGGTGTCCTCGGCCACGTTCAGAGAATCCTCGATCAGCTTGAGGATAGCCAGCATGATGCGGGTATCCCCGGTCCACAGGAAGACTCCGTCCAACCCACCGGGGAGCTGGCGATGAGGCAGGCGGCGCACCTCGAACTCGTCCAGAACCATCGCGGCGACGGGGAGGTTGGGATACTCACTCTTGACCCGCTCGGCCAGGTTGCGAATCCCGGGGTCGTCCAGCCGCAGGGTCGTCAAGACCAGATCCACCCGACGCTGGCGAAGGAGCTGCATGGCCTCCTCCGGCTCGGAGACGTGCAGGAATCGGGGCGAGGTGGTCAGGTTCAGCTCGGAGTATTCGACGAAGAGACGCTCGCTCAGCCGCCCGTCCTCTTCGATCACGTAGGCGTCGTAGTCCGACGAGACCAGGAGGACCTCCCGGATCCGGTGCGGCATGAGGTCATGGAACTTGAGGATCCAGGAGTCGCGCCTTTCCGCACGGGTGGGTGGGTTCATCGCAGAGACCTCCGAAAGGAATGAAGACCGCACCCGCGGCTCCCGCGACCGGGGAACCGCGGGTGCGGTCATGTCAGAGCCAGGTTGTGCCGGGGGAAGGTTCCTAGACGATGCCCTGGTCGATCATCGCGTCGGCCACCTTGACGAAGCCGGCGATATTGGCCCCCTTGACGTAGTTCACGGTGCCATCCGGCTCCTTGCCGTGCGTCACGCAGGCCGTGTGGATCGACTTCATGATCCCCTTCAGGCGCTCCTCGACCTCCTCCGCCGGCCAGCCCAGGTGCAGGGCATTCTGGGACATCTCCAGACCGGAGGTGGCCACACCGCCGGCGTTGGCGGCCTTGCCCGGCGCATAGAGGACCTTGTGGTGCAAGAAGAGTTCCACGGCATCGGGCGTGCAGGGCATGTTGGCGGCCTCGGCGACGACCTCCACCCCGTTCTGGATCAGCGTGCGGGCGTCCTCCAGCTCCAGCTCGTTCTGCGTGGCGGCGGGGATGGCCACCTGGCAGGGGACGCTCCAGGGTCGCCGGCCTTCCAGATAACGCGCGTTGCGGAACTGATCGGTGTATTCCTTGATCCGGCCCCGACGGACATTCTTGAGGTTCATGATCCACTGAAGCTTCTCGGGGGTGATCCCATCCTCGTCCACGATGGTACCGTTGGAGTCCGACAGCGTGATCACCTTGGCGCCCAGGAGCACGGCCTTCTCGGCGGCGTACTGCGCCGCGTTGCCCGATCCCGAGACGGTGACCGTCTTGCCTTCCAGGCTGTCGCCCCGGGTGGCCAGCATCTCCTGAGCGAAGTAGACCGTTCCGTATCCCGTGGCCTGGGGCCGGATGCGGGAGCCGCCCCAGTTGAGGCCCTTGCCGGTCAGCACCCCGGTGAACTCGTTGCGAATCTTCTTGTACATCCCGAACAGGAAACCGATCTCCCGGCCTCCCACCCCGATATCGCCAGCCGGCACGTCCGTATCAGGTCCGACGTGGCGGAAGAGCTCGGCCATGAACGAATGACAGAAGCGCATCACTTCCATGTCGGACTTGCCTTTGGGATCGAAGTCCGAGCCTCCCTTGCCGCCCCCCATGGGCAGCGTGGTCAGCGAGTTCTTGAAGACCTGCTCGAAGGCCAGGAACTTCAGGATGCTGAGGTTGACGCTGGGATGGAAGCGCAATCCACCCTTGTAGGGCCCGATGGCGCTGTTCATCTGGATTCGGAACCCACGGTTGATCTGCACGTTCCCCTGGTCATCCACCCAGGGAACCCGGAAGATCAGGACGCGCTCGGGCTCGACCAGGCGCTCGAGGACCTTCATCTTCCGGTAGACGGGATTGGCCTCGACGACCGGCATCACGGATTCGAAGACCTCGCGAACCGCCTGATGGAATTCGTGTTCCCCGGGATTCTTGGCCATGACCTGAGCCATGAACTGCTCGACGGACATCATTGCTGCCACGGGACTCTCCTCCGGATTCGTGACGGATTAGGACGGATCGCGGAGGTTCTTCGCCCTGAGGAGGGAGTCCTCCAGCCCGGGATAGTTCGTTCGAACGAGATCAGCCGAGCTGCTGGCGAAAGTGTCCGATGGTCCGACGCAAGCCTTCCTCCAGGCCGACCCGGACCTGATAGCCGCAGGAGCGGATTCTGGTCGTGTCCGCGACCGAGTGACGGATGTCGCCTGGGCGCGGCGGGCCATGCAGGAGGCGAGCCCGGGATCCCGTCAGGCGCAGGATCTCACCGGCCAGGTCCGTGATCGTGACCCCCTGCCCGCCACCGACGTTGTAGGTCCCGCACATGCTGGGGGCGGAAGCTGCCAGGAGATAGGCATCCACCGCATCGTCCACGTACACGAAGTCCCGGGTCTGCAGTCCATCGCCGTGCACCAGCAGGTCCTCCCCAGCCAGGGAGCGGCCGATGAAGGCGGGGACCGCCGATCCATAGGGGCCGCCCGGAGCCTGCCCCGGACCAAAGACGTTGAAGAAGCGCAGACTGACCGTCCCCAGTCCGTAGGTCCGCCTCCAGATCTCCAGGTAGTGCTCGCTGTCCAGCTTGGTGACCCCGTAGGGGCTCAAAGGAGCAGGGAGGTGGTCTTCGCGCTGCGGTGAGACGGGCGAGTCTCCATACACGGCCGCCGAGGACGCGAAGACGACGCGCGGCACCCGGTTGGCCCGAGCCGCCGCCAGCACCGCCAGGGTTCCCCCGACGTTGATCCGCACGCTCTCCTCGGGCAGGGCCAGGGACTCGGGGACACTGACCAACGAAGCCAGATGGAAGATGGCCTCGGCTCCAACCGTCAGGCGGCACACCAGCTCGGCGTCAGTCACGCATCCACGCACCACCTCGACCGGGCAGTCCTCCAGAGCCCCCGGGCGACCCGTCCGAAAATCGTCCAGGACCACCACGCGGCAACCCATCCCTGCCAGGCGGCGGGCCAGATGGCTTCCGATGAATCCGGCTCCTCCGGTCACGACCGCACTTCTCAGGAGACTCACGGTCGGGCCATTTCACGGTGGGACTCGGGGGTCCTGCCGGCCAGTTCCGGCAGGGAAGCCCGGGTGGACGCGCCGAACGCTTCCTCCAACCCCGGAAATCGAGCGATCCGATGCGCCAGTTGCCGCTTTTTCCCGTCACCGTGGTGGGCAGCCTGCCCCGCCCCCCAAGTCTCGTCGAGGCCATGATCCTGGCCCGGCAAGGCCGCCTCGCCCCTGCCGAGATGGAGACCCGCGTCCAATCGGCGGTCGAGGCGGCCATCCGGCTGCAGGAGGAGTGCGGCGTCGACGTGGTCAGCGACGGTGAGCAGGCCCGTCCCGACTTCTACTCATTCATCGCCGAACGGGTGGACGGAGTGGAGCTGCTGGGCCTGAAGGACCTGGCCGGACACGTCGAGGACCGCCCACTCTTCGAGAGGCTCCTGGCCGATCTGGACATCCCCCTCTCCTCGGTGCGCGTCCCTGTGGTCGTCGCTCCCCTTCGGCGCCGGGACTCGCTGGCCGTGCGTGAGCTTCAACGGGCGCAACGATTGACCGACAGGCCGATCAAGGTCGCCCTGCCAGGCCCCTACCTGTTGACCCGCTCGGCCTGGGTCCAGGCCCTGTCCTCGCTGCGTTATCCCGACCAGGAGGCCCTGGGGCGCGACGTCGTGTCCCTGCTGCGCCAGGAGCTGGAGGATCTGGGTCAAGCCGGATGCGCATTCGTCCAGTTCGATGAACCCATGCTGGCCGACGTGGCCTTTGCCGAGCCCGAGTCGCGCGGAAACCGACTGCGCGCCGCCCTGTCTCGGCAGGTCGACCCGGACAGCGAACTGGCCTTTGCCGTGGACCTGATCAATCGAGTGGTGGAGGGATTCGAAGGTCTGCGAACCGGCCTGCACGTCTGTCGAGGCCATTGCGCCCCGCAGGACAAGATCCACCTGAGAGGCAGCTACCATCGGCTTCTCCCCTATTTCTGCGACATGAAGATCCGCCAGTTCGTCCTGGAATACGCCTCCGAGCACGAAGACCACCTGGAGGCCCTGGCCCGCCTGCCCGCCGATCGGGAGATCGGTCTGGGGGTCCTCAACCCCCGGACGGCCGAGATGGAACCGGTCGAGACGGTGGTTTCCAGGACTCGCAGGCTGGCCCGGGCCATCGGCCCGAAGCGGATCTTCCTGAACCCCGACTGTGGCTTCGAGGCCTTCGCCAACCGGCCCGTCAACACGATCACGGGAGCTGCTGCCAAGCTGCGCGTCCTGAACCTGGCCGCGGCTCGACTGCGCCGCTCCTTCGCGGAATCCTGAGGGGCATGCACGGCCTCGAAAGGTCCTTCTGGAGGCACCGTGGAATTTCCGCCCTCCAGGATCCTTCGGACCCACAAGTCCCGACCCGGCGGTCATCCGGGAATTGGACGGAGATTGCCCGATGGAAGCACAGACCCTGATACTCCTCGCCCCTGTCAGCGGGTTCACCCTCCCCATTGAAGAGGTCCCCGACCCGGTCTTCGCCGGGAAGATGGTTGGCGACGGCATCGCAATCGACCCGATCAGCCAATGCCTGGTGGCTCCCTGCGACGGGGCCGTCGTCCAGATCCATCCCTCCTGCCATGCCCTGACGGTGGCCCACCCCTCCGGGGTCGAGATCCTCATGCACGTCGGGCTGGATACCGTCGCCTTGAAGGGGCAGGGATTCCAGCCACGGGTCCAGGTCGGAGACCAGGTCCGGGCCGGTGATCCGCTGCTGGCCTTCGAGGCCGATGAGGTCGCCTCGCGAGCCCGAAGCCTCCTGACCGAGATGGTCATCACCAACGGCGAGCTCGTCGCGCGCTACCAGCCTGTCAGCGGGCCAGTGGAAGCCGGCCGCGACCCCGTCCTGACCCTCCATCTGGTCACCGCCGACGAACCCGCCCAGAAGGTCGTCGGTCCCAGCTCCATCTCGGCCCCGGTCGTGGTTCCCAACCCCCAAGGCCTGCACGCTCGTCCGGCCGCCGTCCTGGCCAACCTGGCCAAGCGCTTCCGTTCGGAGGTTCAGCTCGTGCGCGGAGACGAGCACGTGAACGCCAAGAGCGTGGTGGCGCTGATGACCATGCAGGTTTCCCACGGCGAGATGGTGCGCTTCCGTGCCACCGGCGAAGACGCCGAAGAGGCCGTGGCCGCACTGGCCGAGGCCCTCTCGGAAGGCCTTGGTGAAGAGGGTTCCGCTCCCCCGGCGCCGGCGGCCGCCCCGGTTGCCTCCCCCCCACCTCCACCCCCCCCGACCATCCCGGAAGAGCCCGGGGTCCTGCGAGGCGTGGGAGCCTCCCCGGGACTGGCGGTCGGCAAGGTCTTCCAACTCCGCCGCCAGGAGATGGAGGTGGCCGAAATCGGCGGGGATCCCGCCCACGAACGCCGCCGCCTGGACGCCGCCCTCGAGCAGGCCAAAGGCGAGCTGGAGATGCTCCAGGCCCGCATGACCGCCGAGGCGGATCCCGCCAAGGCGGGCATCTTCGCAGCCCACCGCGAGCTTCTGGATGATCCGGATCTGGTCGAGGTGGCCCAGGCGGGAATCGCCGCCGGCAAGAGCGCGGGCTACGCCTGGAAGAGGGCCTATTCCGCCCAGGTCGAGCGTCTCTCGACCCTGAAGAACGAGCTTCTGGCCGCCCGAGCCACGGATCTGCGCGACGTGGGCGAACGCGTCCTGCGCCTGGTGGTGGGCGAGAAGACCCGACGGGTCGAGATGCCCGCCGAGACCATCCTGATCGCCGAAGATCTGACCCCCTCCGACACGGCCACCCTGGACCGCAGCAAGGTGCTGGGGTTCGCCACGGTCCTGGGCGGCGCCACCTCGCATGTCGCCATCCTGGCCCGGTCCCTGGATCTGCCGGCCCTGGCCGGGATGGACCCGAGAGCCCTGGAGATCCCGGACGGCACCCCGGTGGTGCTGGACGGCTCGAAGGGGCGCCTGCAGGTCGCCCCCCCCGAAGAGGAAATGGCCAGATGCAAGGCCGACCTGGCTCGCCAGATCGAGCACCGCAAGGCGCTGCTGGAGACGGCCGACCAGCCGGCCATCACCCGGGATGGGCACCAGGTCGAAGTGGCTGCCAACGTCGGCTCGGTGGCCGACGCCGAGCAGGCCGTCAGCCTGGGTGCCGAGGGCGTGGGACTTCTGCGCTCGGAGTTCCTGTTCATGGGCCGCGCCACCCCACCTTCCGAGGACGAGCAGGCGGAGATCTATGCGGGCGTGGCCAGGGCACTGGGACCCGAACGAACCCTGGTCATCCGCACCCTGGACGTCGGTGGCGACAAGCCCCTGCCCTACCTGCCCATCCCCAAAGAAGAGAATCCCTTCCTGGGAGAGCGCGGCCTGCGCGTCATGCTGACCCGCCCCGACCTGATGCGAACCCAGTTCCGAGCCATCCTCCGGGCCGCCGGTCTGGCCCGACTCATGGTGATGCTGCCGATGGTGACCACCGTCTCGGAGTTCCAGGAGGCCCGCAAGGTCTTCGAAGAGGAGCGCGCCCGCCTGGACGCGCCCCAGGTCCGGTTGGGCCTGATGATCGAGGTTCCTGCCGCGGCCCTGATGGCCGAAGCCTTCGCCCGGGAGGCGGATTTCTTCTCGATCGGCACCAACGATCTGACCCAATACACGCTGGCCATGGATCGCGGACACCCCAAGCTGGCCGCTCAGGTGGACGGCCTGCACCCGGCGGTGCTGCGCCTGATCGACGCCACGGTCAAGGGGGCCCGCAGGCACGGACGATGGGTCGGCGTGTGCGGCGGAATCGCCGGAGACGTCCAGGCGGCCCCCCTGCTGGTGGGTCTGGGCGTCGATGAGCTCTCGGTCGCCGCCCCCGCGGTCCCGGCCATCAAGGCCCGGGTCCGTGAGCTGACGCTGGCCCAGTGCCAGGACCTGGCCCGCCGGGCCCTGGACTGCGAGACCCCGGCGCAGGTGCGCGAGTTGACGGAGGTGCCGAATTGAGCCCGTTCAAGAAAGCCTTCGGCCTGCTGCAGCAGATCGGCAAGTCATTGATGCTGCCGGTCTCGGTGCTGCCCGTGGCCGGCATCCTGCTGGGGGTCGGCTCGTCGAAGTTCTCGTGGATCCCCCTGGTCATCTCCAACATGATGGCCGCCTCGGGCGACGCGATCTTCGCCAACCTGCCCCTGATCTTCGCCATCGGCGTGGCCCTGGGCCTGGCCAACAACGACGGGGTCTCGGCCCTGGCCTCAGTGGTGGGCTACTTCGTCATGGTCGCCACCTTGGGGGTGATGGCGACCCTCCTGAAACTCCCCGAAGAGTTCATCAAGCCGGTCGTGGGGATTCCGTCCATCGACACGGGGGTCTTCGGAGGCATCCTGATCGGCGGCGTGGCCGCCTTCCTCTTCTCGAAGTATTACCGGATCAAGCTGCCACCTTACCTGGGCTTCTTCGCCGGCAAACGTTTCGTGCCGATCGTGACGTCCTTTGCCGCCATCGCCCTGGGCGTGATCCTGAGCTTCATCTGGCCTCCGATCCAGGGCGTCATCCGCACCTTCGGCTCGTGGGCAGCGGAGGGCAACCCGGCCACGGCCGTGTTCCTGTACGGCGTGGTGGAGCGCAGCCTCCTGCCCTTCGGACTGCACCACATCTGGAACGTCCCCTTCTTCTTCGAGATCGGGGACTTCGTCAACGCCCATGGCGAGCATATCCACGGGGACATGAAGCGCTTCTTCGCAGGCGATCCCACCGCCGGAATCCTGGGTGGCGGGTTCCTGTTCAAGATGTGGGGCCTGCCGGCGGCGGCCATCGCCATCTGGCACTGCGCAAAGAAGGAGCGCCGCGCCGAGGTCTTCGGCATCATGATCTCGGCGGCCCTGACCTCGTTCTTGACGGGCATCACCGAACCGATCGAGTTCGCCTTCCTGTTCGTGGCCCCGCTGCTGTATGGTGTCCACGCCCTGCTGGCCGGCATCGGATTCGTCCTGATGTACGAGATGGGTGGCCGCTTGGG
>Ga0334898_1002025_pt1 | contig 20004 bp, 13 predicted proteins | sample GraSluR3_MG_10_FD_207228 | JGI IMG/M metagenome (GOLD analysis project Ga0334898, IMG submission 207228) | Sludge microbial communities from methane-producing bioreactor in Wageningen University, Netherlands - Granular Sludge_3_08-R3 | ecosystem: Engineered > Bioreactor > Anaerobic >... | reverse complement strand
CTCCGGCGTGTACGATGCCGCAGGTCCGCCATCTCGACGATGGAGCGCCCACTCGCGCTCGGCACTGGCAAAGCCCGTGGCATACATTTCCGCAACCGTCTCGTCGGTGCCACCCTGCCGGAGGTGGGCGAACCAATCGCCAGCCTACCACTCGCGCGGGGCGTGTCAAGCCGGCCTGCACGAAAGAGCGACGCGCCTGCTCCAAATTGGCGACTCGGGGTATTGCCGCGTGGCGCCCGCCGCCCCAACGCCGGCGCGGCGGAGTGTTCGGCCGAGCGCCAAGCCCCCTCCGCGAATCGCGGCTCCGCCCCCGCTTCGCACGTAACCCCCGGCCCGCGCGGCCCTGTTGCCGCTTGACTTCCGAGGGACGATCGGGCATGATACGTGGACAACCGTATAGCTTACACCCGCGGCTGGGGACGCCGGTAAGGGCGGGGCGGGAAGGTCCTGCCCGCTGCGCGCGGCGGGCTCTGGGCGGCCTCGGTGGTCGCCAAGGGAATCGCGCGACGGCGACGCGGCCGGTCGGGAGGTCGGAATGAAAAATCCGCCACAACGTGACCGCGAACGGTGCCGGGGCCAGCGACCGAAAGGCCGGCACGTCCCACGGGCGCGCTCGCAATCCGCTCGGCGGGGGGCCAAGAGTGCGAGTCGCTCTGCATTTGTCACCCACACGAACCCCACCACTGGCGGCGAGAATCCGGGGATTCGGCCATTTGGCGCCCACATGAACCCCACCACTGGCGGCGAGAATCCGAGGATCGGGCCATTTGGCGCCCACACGCGTGCCGAAGCAGGAGCTTGGGAACCAGGGGAAGCACCTTCCCCGGGAGGCTTGCGATCGTCTGCCGGAGCATCCCAAAGCGGGAGGTCCGATTGTCGTCACAGCGGAAGGGTGGTTGTCGCCATCCACGTCGGCCAGATCGAGCATTGCGATCGGCGCTCACTGGCGAGTCTACCCGTGGTCGATACGCTCGTAGACCCCATCGGCGGCGTCGCGCTCGGCTCCGGCCCGTTCGACGATCGGGTCGCCGGTGAGGTTGGGCGCATGCATGCCGCCAAGCACCAAAGGGCCCGGGCCCCTTACCGCGCCGCAAGCAAGCTACTCCGGGATTTCGTCCATGGCGATGCCCATCGCGTCGGCAACCCCCCGGCCGTACGCGGGATCGGCCTTCGTGCAACGGCGGATATGGCGAATCTTGATCTCCTTGGGGGCATCTCCCATGGCGCGGGCAGTATTGCCAAAAAGCGCCTTTTGCTGTTCGGCGCTCATCTGCCGAAACAGAGCACCCGGCTGCGAGTAATAGTCGTCGTCATCGTCGCGATGGCTCCAATGATCGGCAGCGCCCTCAAGACCGAGCGGCGGTTCGCGGAAGTCGGGCTGCTCCTGCCACTCGCCATAGCTGTTGGGCTCGTAACCGAGCGTGCCGCCGTAGTTGTCGTCCACTCGCATGGCACCGTCGCGGTGGTAGGCGTGGACCGGACACCGAGCGCGGTTCACGGGGATCAGGTGATGGTTGACACCAAGGCGGTAGCGTTGGGCATCTCCGTAGGAAAAAAGCCGCCCTTGCAGCATTTTGTCGGGCGAGAAGCCGATCCCTGGTACGACATTGGCGGGGTTGAAGGCGGACTGCTCGACCTCGGCGAAGTAGTTTGCGGGATTCCTGTTCAATTCGAGCACGCCCACGTCGATGAGCGGGTAGTCCTTGTGAGGCCAGACTTTGGTCAAGTCGAACGGGTTGAAGCGACACTTGCCCGCATCCGCTTCGGGCATGACCTGGATCTTCATGTCCCACTTGGGAAACGCTCCTTTCTCGATGCTTTCGAACAAGTCGCGCTGGTGACTCTCGCGATCTTTGCCGATGATGGCCTCGGCCTCCTCGTCGGCGAGGTTTTTGATCCCCTGTTGGGTCTTGAAGTGAAACTTGATCCAGAAGCGCTCGCCATTGGCGTTGATGAGGCTGAACGTGTGGCTTCCGTATCCGTTCATGTGGCGGTAGGAGTACGGGATGCCCCGGTCGCTCATGGTAATCGTGACCTGGTGCAGCGCTTCGGGCAGTGAAGTCCAGAAGTCCCAGTTGTTGCGGGCGCTGCGCATGTTGGTGCGGGGATCACGTTTGACCGCATGGTTGAGATCGGGAAACTTCAGCGGATCGCGCAAGAAGAAGACGGGAGTGTTGTTGCCGACCAAATCCCAGTTACCCTCTTCCGTGTAGAACTTGATCGCAAAACCGCGGATATCGCGTTCCGCGTCGGCCGCGCCCCGCTCGCCCGCCACGGTGGAGAACCGCACAAACAGGTCGGTCTTCTTCCCTACCTCGGAGAAGACCTTGGCCTTGGTGTACGCGGTGATGTCGTGCGTGACGGTGAAGGTGCCGTAGGCACCGGAGCCTTTGGCGTGCATGCGGCGCTCCGGGATCACCTCCCGGTCGAAGTGGGCGAGCTTCTCCAGGTACCACACGTCCTGAAGCAGCATCGGTCCGCGCGGTCCGGCGGTCATCACGTTCTGGTTGTCGGCGACGGGAGCGCCGACGTTGTTGGTCAGCTTTTTCGAGTCACTCATGTTTCATCTCCTTCGTTGAATGTGGCGCTGGTCGATGGATCGTGCGATCTCCTCGGCGTTGAGGATGGAATTCTACAGGCCCACCTCATCGAGTCTTCCGTTGAGGTACGGAAGCGGCGGTATCGCCGCTCCAGGTGACGGCGACATGGTAGAATTGATCATCGTTCATCACCGGACCGGTAAGCACAAAGTTGAACGGGCCGGCCGTTCCCTTCGAACCGATGCCCACGAATCTTCCGTACCAGCGGAGCCACGGATGGCCAAGCGTAAGCGATCCACGAAGCATCCGCAACCCACACACAAGAAACAAGAGAAATCGCAGCACGATAAGCATGCGGCGCCCGGGATTATCTTGCCCGAATCGTCCGAGTCTGAATGGCCGAAGGTTCGGTAAGGATGGGCAAGCGTTGGGGGCTGCGGGGAAGGCGTCGAAGGACGCGGGCGGCATGGTTTGCCGTCCGCGTTTCTCCCTTTTTCGTGCGCGCACTTCCTGCTGAGACCCAGACACGGGGCGGGTTTCGAGATAGAATCTACCCGGCGGGGTCAACGGCGGGATACGGGGCGAGGGGCTCTTCCGGCCAACCGATACCAGACTACCGCCGCTTATTCCGGTCGCGTAATCCTGGGCGCCGCAGATCGAAGGAGCGGAGCAACAGGGAGTGCAAACCCAGCCTGAATGAGGAGGCCATCGTATGTCGACTCGAACCAAGCCCTCGTCGCGGGAATCGTCGCCGGCCCTTCGGCGGGCCCGGCGTTTCGTGCCCTCGGCAATCGCGCTGGTTTTCGTGAGCGGTTGGGGGTGGATGGCTTCATCCTCCGAGGCGCGGGCGCAGGGGCCGGCCGCCATCGCGACCGCGAATCTCGCCGAGGCGACGCCCGCGCGCTTCGACGTGCACGTCAACGATCTGCCCGACCAGGGCATTCCGGCCGTTGCGCCGTGGAAAGTCATTCCCCTCGATCCCGACTACCGAGGCGGTTGGGTCGTCGTGGGCGATCTGACGGGCGACGGGATGGCCGAGATCGTCAGCGCCCGGAACGGCGTGCCCGCCACGGACGTTCACTACACGTCGTCGGTCGTCGTCCACCGGCTCGACGGCTCGGTGCTTTGGAAATGGGGCGACCCGGACGCGCGAAACGCGATCCATCACGACGTGGCCTGCCAGATTCACGATCTCGACGGCGACGGGCGCAACGAAGTCGTCGTGGCGGCCGACCGGCGCGTCGTCGTTCTCGACGGAGCCACGGGCCGGGAGCTGCGGCAATTCGAAATCCCCAAGGACGCCTCCGATTGCATCACCTTCTGCAACCTTTCGGGCGGCGACCGGCCTTCCGACATGCTCGTGAAGACTCGCTACGGACAGATCTGGGCCTACGACGCCGTCGGAAACCTCCTCTGGACCGTCGCGAAGCCCGGCGGCTACCGCACCGCGCACCAGCCCTTTCCGATCGATCTCGACGGCGACGGGCGCGACGAGATCATCGCCGGGTACGCCGCCCTGAATCACGACGGCACGCTCCGCTGGCGCCTGCCCGACGAAGCCTGCCGCAGCGGCGGCCACGCCGACGCGATCCGGCGGTTTCGCGACGGCGACCGCCCCGACGACAAGCGGCTTCTGCTGACGCACTGCGGCGGCAATCGCATGGACATGCTCGACGGCAACGGCAAGGTGATCTGGTGCGTGACCGGCCTGCACTTCGAGTCGGTCTTCTTCGGCGAACTCGACCGGGAGCTTCCCGGACGAGAGATCGTCGTCGACGTCTGCCACCAGCCTTGGGGCCAACAGCCGCTGTTGGTGCTCGACGAGCAGGGGCGCCTCCTGGGCCGGTACATGACCATGCGGAGTCGCCAGCACCGGCTGGTCGACTGGTTTGGCACGGGCGAAGACCTGATCTTCTGCGGCCAGACGCGGGCCCTGCTCGACGCCAAGGGCCGCAAGCGGGCTCGCTTCGACACGCCCATGCCCGACGGCGCCCTGGGGGCCGACAACGCCGGCACGCTGCGCTACATGATCCACCTGGCCGACGTGACGGGCGACGGCCGCCCCGACCTCGTGGTCAACACGGTTCCCGGCACGGCGGTCTGGATCTTCAAGAGCGAGAAGGGGGCAAAATGCCTGTCTCCCGATCGGCTGACCATGCCCTTCAACGCAACGCTGTATTGAGAATCGACGGGACGGCTCCCTTCGAGGCTTCGCCACCGCGCCAACCGTGCGCAGGGCCGTGCCGGTTGCGCCAACGCGGCTTTCGACGCGAGCGGGACGAATGACGACGCTGTCGGCGACCGTACTGTTGTTCCTCGTGATGGATCCGATCGGCAACATTCCGGTCTTCCTCGGCATTCTTTCGGGTCTGGAGCCGCGGAGGGCTCGGGCCGTCCTGCTGCGCGAGCTGCTCATCGCCCTGGCCGTGTTGATCGCGTTCCTGTTCTCCGGCCGATACGTCCTGGGGCTCCTTCAGGTGACCGAGCCCGCCCTGAGCATTTCGGGCGGGGTGATTCTCTTTCTGATCGCGATCAAGATGATCTTCGCCGACGTGCAGGAGATGTTCGCCAAGGCGCCCGAGGGCGAACCGTTCATCGTGCCCCTGGCCGTTCCGCTGATCGCCGGGCCCTCGGCCATGGCGACCGTCTTGCTGCTCATGGCGCGGGAGCCGTCGATGTGGCCCAACTGGCTCGCGGCCATCGTGGCGGCCTGGGTCGTCTCGGGCCTGATCCTCTGGTTCGCCAGCGCCTTCAGCGGCTTTCTCGGCAAGCGGGGCGTGCTCGCGGTGCAGCGTCTCGCGGGCATGCTCTTGACGACCGTCGCGGTGCAGATGTTCTTGACCGGCATCGACCGGTTCTTCGACGGCCGCTGAAATCGACGAAGTCGCCCTTCGAGCCGGAGCGGGCTGCCGGGGTTGCCGAGCAAGGGGCGAAAACCGCCAGTCGGATGGGATGCGCTCGATACCGGGTCGGAAAGAGCCGTCGGCATGCCTCCCGCCGGCGTTCGAGTACCACGCCCAGCCGGCCAAAGTGTCCACCACGGGACACGTCTCCTCCGATCCCCTGTCAATGCGATGGGTGCACGGGCCGTTGGCCGCGGTCGGCAAAATGGACCGGCTGCCGGTCGCGTGACGACGGCAATCCCCCGGGTCCCCGCGCCGTCTTGGATCAGCTTCCGCCGTCGACGGTCCGGCGAAAAGGGACCGCGCGATTCGCTCGGGCGGGTGCGTCCGGGCGTACAATTCATCGTGCGGAACCCGTTCGGACCGAGTGAGGGCCAGCCATGATTCAGCCATCGGTTTGCGAGAGGCGGGAGGCGACGCTTCACGTCGAAGACGTGGAAATCCGCGGCCACGTCATCGATAGCCTGATCCTTCCCAAGATACTCGACGGCATCGGTGCCGGCGGCGGGAGCTTCCGCATCAAGAAGATCGAGATCGGCCAGACCCATGCCGATCCGAGCTACGCGGTGGTCGAAGTGGGCGCGGAGGACGGGCCGACCCTCGACCGCATCCTCGCCCAGATCGCCGACCACGGCGCCGTGCCCATCGCCGCTTGCGATTGCCGGTTCGTCGCCGCCGATTGCCAGAGCGCCTTTCCCGACGACTTCTACAGCACCACGAACCAGCGGACCGAGATCCGCCTGGCGGGCAAGTGGGTTCCCGTCGAGAACCAGGAGATGGACTGCGGCATCGTGGTGAATCCTCAGGCGTCGACCGCCCGATGCGTACCCATGAACGAGATTCACGTCGGCGACCCGGTCGTGGTGGGGCACGCGGGCGTGCGCGTCTTCCCCGAAGAGCGGTCGCGCGACCGGCAGACCTTCGAGTTCATGGGCAGCACGATTTCCACCGAGAAGCCCAAGGGAATCGCCATCCGCAACGTCGCGCGCCAACTGGCCGAGAGCCGCGCCGTCCGAGGAAAGGTCGCCGTGGTGGCCGGACCCGCGATCGTGCACACCGGCAGCGGAGAATACCTCGAGCAACTGATCCGCCGGGGATACGTGGACGTGTTGCTGGCCGGCAACGCGCTGGCCGCGCACGACATCGAACAGTCGATGTTCGGGACCAGCCTCGGCGCCTATCTCGACCGCGAGGGCCTCGCCGAGGCGGGCCACGAGCACCACCTTCGCGCGATCAACCGCATCCGCCGCGCCGGCGGCATCGCGCGGGCCGTTGAGGCCGGCGTGCTCACGTCGGGCATCATGTACGAGTGCGTGCGCCGGGGAGTCGACTTCCTGTTGGCCGGCAGCATTCGCGACGACGGCCCGCTGCCCGACGTCATTACCGACGTGCTGCAAGCCCAGCGTCAGATGCGAGAGAAGCTCCGCGGCGTCACCTTCTGCTTGATGATCGCCACGGCGCTGCACTCCATCGCGGTGGGGAACCTGATGCCCGCCTGGGTCCAAGTGGTATGCGTCGACATCAATCCCTCGACCGCGGTCAAACTCGGCGACCGCGGATCGTTCCAAACCGTCAGCCTGGTCACCGACGTGGCCCCGTTCATGCGGGCGCTCGTCGAGGAGTTGGCGGTCGTCGATTCTCGGGCCTGAGGTAGTCGGGGGCCGTCATGGAACCGTCGCCGCATCTTCTGATGTGCTCGCCCGACCACTACGGGATCGAGTACGAGATCAACCCGTGGATGCGGCGCAGCCGCCGCGTCGATCGCGACCGGGCGGTGCGCCAGTGGCACGGCCTTCGGCATCGGCTGGAAGAGGCGGGTGCGCGGATTTCGTATCTCGAGCCCCGCCCGGGGCTCCCCGATCTGGTGTTCACGGCCAACGCGGCGCTGGTTTACGAGGACCTGGCCATCCTCTCTCGCTTTCGGCATCCCGAGCGACGGCTCGAAGAGCCGATTCAACGGCGGTGGTTTGCCGAACACGGCTTCCGCGTGTATACGCTGCACACCCCATCGAGCTTCGAAGGAGCGGGCGACGCCCTGTTCTGCGGAGACACCCTGTTTGCCGGATATCGCATCCGCAGCGACGTGCGGGCCCACCAGGAGGTCGGCGCCGTGCTCGGCTGCCGCGTCGTGCCGCTGGAGCTGGTCGACCCTCGCTTCTACCACCTCGACACGTGTTTCTGCCCCTTGGCTCCCGGCGTGGCGGTCTACTATCCCTCGGCATTCGACGCGTACGGCCGCCGCGTGCTTCACGAGCTGATCGAAGAGGCGATCCCCATCGGCCCGGCCGACGCCTACCGTTTCGCCTGCAACGCCGTGGTCATCGGCAAGACGGTCATCGGCGCGACCGGTTGTCGCGGACTGCACCGCATCCTGACCGTCCGAGGGTTCACGCCGCACGAGACGCCCCTGAAGGAGTTCATCAAGGCGGGCGGATCGGCCAAGTGCCTGACCCTGCGACTGGATGGCGAGGAAGCGGCCGCGTGGAAGGCGTGCCGAGCCGTTTGCACCCCGCGTTGACGGGCGGTGCGCGGGGCCGCTATGCTGGCTTTTTGCAGGGAACGACGTTCCCCGGCAGAGAGCCGGTCGGCGCCGGCCGGCCGGTCTTCTCCCGCGCGGGCGAGGGAAGATGTGCAAACGCCTTTCGCGGAGTGATATCCCATGACGGCGCCCTCCGAGTTCTCGACCGGCTTACCCGGCCTTGACAAGGTGCTCCGGGGCGTTGCGCCGGGCGACAACGTGGTCTGGCAGGTCGACGCGGTGGCCGACTACAAAGCGCTGGTCGTGCCCTATGCGAGGGCCGCGCGCGACGCCCATCGCCGGCTGATCTACTTTCGCTTCGCGTCGCACGAGCCGCTCATTCCGGACGGCTTGGGGGCCGAGACCCACGCGCCCGACCCCCGCGCGGGCTTCGAGAGCTTCGTCACGCACGTGCACGACGTGATCGAGAACGTGGGCAAGCGCGCCATCTACGTGTTCGACTCCCTGTCGGAGCTGGCCTCGATCTGGTCGGCCGACCAGATGCTGGGCAACTTCTTCCTGTTGACCTGCCCTCGGCTGTACGAACTCGAGACGGTCACCTACTTCGGTCTGCACCGCAACTACCACGCCTCGTTCGCGCTGAATCCGATCACCGAGACGACCCAGTTTCTGCTCGACGTGTTCCGTCACGAGGGCAAGATCTACGTGCGCCCGATCAAGGTGCAGCACCGGTCGACCCATTCGATGAACACGATCCACGTGTGGGAGGAGGGCGACGAGTTCCGCCCGATCACCCATAGCGCGATCATCTCCGACGTGCTCGGTTCGAGCCGCTGGCCGGGGCTTCGGGCCGACACGCGCCTGGGGTTCTGGCGGAGGATTTTCGACGAGGCCCAGCGGGCCCACGACGACGTGCGCGACGGGCGCTGTCCGCCCCAGCGGGAACAGGAGGTCTTCGAGCGGCTCAGCCGCATGGTGCTGTCGCGCGAGGAGGCCATGTTGCGTCTGGTCCACCGGTATCTGAGCCTCGACGACGTGCTGCAGATTCGCGACCGCATGATCGGCATCGGCATGATCGGCGGCAAGGCTCTGGGCATGCTGCTGGCCCGGGCCATCCTCAAGCACGAGAAGCCCCGGCTTCACGCCCTGCTCGAGGCCCACGACTCGTTCTACATCGGCTCCGACGTCTTCTACACGTTTCTGATCCGCAACGGCATCTGGTGGATCCGCCAGAAGCAGCGCGACCCGAACACGTTTCTCGAGGGGCTCGAGGAGGCCCGGTCGCGGATTCTCGAGGGGGAGTTTCCCGAGTACACCATGGACCAGTTCCAGGCGATGCTCGACTACTTCGGCGAGGCGCCCTACATCGTGCGCTCCAGCTCGCTTCTCGAAGACGCCTACGGCAACGCCTTCGCCGGCAAGTACGACAGCGTGTTCTGCGTCAACCAGGGAACGCGCGAAGCCCGATTGCAGGCTTTTCTCGACACGGTGCGCAAGGTGTACGCCAGCGCCATGAGCGAGAAGGCCCTGCAATACCGCGCCGCCCGGGGGCTGCTCGACCGCGACGAGCAGATGGCCCTGCTCGTGATGCGGGTGTCGGGCGAGCGCTACGGAGACGTGTATTTGCCTCAGATCGCCGGCGTGGGTTTCTCGCTCAACCCCTACGTCTGGCACAAGGACATCGATCCCCGCGCCGGCGTGGTTCGCCTCGTGTTCGGCATGGGCACCCGGGCCGTCGACCGGGCCGACGACGACTACACGCGGATCGTTGCCCTGAACGCCCCGTCGCGCCGTCCCGAGAGCAACTTCGACGAGGTCTGCGAGTACTCCCAGCATCGGGTCGACTATCTCGACCTGGCCGCCAACCGCTTCGCGTCGGGCCATTTCCTCGACCTGGCGAAGAGCACGCCCGGCCTTCCCCTGGACATCGTGGCCTCGGAAGACGCATCGGCCCCGCCCGCCCTCGGCCCGCGCAACCGGGTGCTGACTTTCGACGGCCTGCTGTCGAACACCCCCTTCGTCGACGACCTGCGCGAGATGGTCCGGACCCTCGAAGACGCCTACCAGAACCCGGTCGACGTCGAGTTCACGGCGAACTTCGTTTCCCGCGACCGGTACCGCATCAACCTGCTGCAATGTCGGCCCTTGCAGGTGCAGGGGCTCGATTCGGCCACCCTGCCCGAGGTCGAGGTCCGCGACGCCGACCGGATCGTGCAGGCCCACGGCGCGATCATCGGGCCGAGCCGGTTCGGGCGGATCGACCGATTCGTGTACGTCGTGCCCGCCGCCTACGGCGGCCTCCTGTTCAGCCAGCGCTACGAGGTGGCTCGGCTCCTGGGGCGCATCAACCAGGCGCCCGTTCCCAACGGCGGCACGACCATGCTGTTGGGGCCGGGCCGGTGGGGCACCTCGAGCCCCGAGCTGGGAGTCCCCGTCCATTTCGCCGAGATCAGCCGCGTGTCGGTCCTCTGCGAGATCGTCACCATGCGGGAGAACCTCGTGCCCGACGTGTCGCTGGGCACGCACTTTCTCAACGAGCTGGTCGAGATGAACATCCTCTACATGGCCCTGTATCCGCAACAACGGCGCGACTACCTGAACGAGCGGTTCTTTCTCGATGCCCCGAACCGGCTCTTGGACGTCGTGCCCGGCGCGATGCGATGGCAGGAGACGGTCCGGGTGATCGACCCCCGCGACCTGCTCCCGCCCGACCGCGCCGTGCTCCTGCTGGCCGACGCCCGAGGCCAACGGGCCAACATCTTCATCGGCGACGGTGCCGCCGTGTCGAAAGCGGCGGCGCGGGAGTAGGAGGCCCAAACCGGCGTGCACGATGGTGCGACGCGTTGGAGCGCCTCGAGAGGAGAACCGGCTGAAGCCGGGACGACGAACGTTCGTCGTGCCGCCTTCGAGCGTTCGCCGTCCCGCCTTCAGGCGGAGGTAGAGAGAGCGTGGGGCGTTTTGTCGTTCCCAAGCCGCAGCGCTGGGAACGAGCTGTGGAAAGAAAACCGTCTACCGCGTCGCCGCCGATCGTCGAAGCCGCAGCACGGCGTCGCCGTCGGCCGGGGCGGTGAGCTTTTGGCTTCGTCCGCCTTGGACGTTCTCGCCGGTTGTTTTGCTGCCGTCGCGCGGCGAGATCCACTCGACTTCGAGCGCGCCCGGCGCGGCCGACAGGTCGACCGTCACCTCGCCGCCCTCGGGCAGGTAGACCAGGTAGTCGTTGCCCTTCGGGGCGTCGGCGAGGCAGTAGCCGCTCGAGGCGAGCCGGTTCTGCGGCGTCATGGCGGCCAGGTCCATCTGCTCGGCCAGACGCAGGGTATATCCGAGATTCTTGCGGATCGGCTCCCATTTCGGGTCGAAGGGCTCGCCCAGCACGATGCCGTCGTAGGGGTCCATGAACAGGGGGTTGAGGCCGCGGAGGAAGCTCTTCCACACCCAGGCATGATTGCCGCCGATGCCCCAAAGATGGTCGGTGTCGGTGAGGATCACCTTGCTCCCGTCGGCCGCCGGGGGATCGTCGCGATAGCCGCCCTCGGGATTGGGCGAGATCCAGTCGGCCGGGCCGTCGAACAGGGCGCGGTTGCTTCCCCCCTTGTATTGGAAGGTCATGCCGACCGGGTGCCGCTTCGGCTTGTTGCGCTCGTAGGCGTGGATGGAGTCGATCCAGTGGTACTGCCAGGCGGTCGAGGGCGGATGGTTCTCGTTCGAGATCTCGTAGAGCACGTTGTCGAGATCGCCGACCGTGTCGATGACCTTTCGGACGTAGGCCTCCTGCAATGCCGTGACCTTGGGATGGGCGAGGGTGTGGAACTCGAGCCCCATGCCGTTGCCGTCGGCGTCGATGCCGTTGACGTTGTTGGCCGGATGGAAGGGGTGTCCCGCCCACGCCCCGTCGGAGAACTGCATGGCCCAGCCCTCGAAGAGCATGACCGAGACGTAGATGCCCCGTTCTCCGGCGGCGAGCAGGCGCGTGCGCAGACGGTCGAAGTACGGGCCGTCGTACCTGGTCAGGTCGAACTTGGGCTTGCCGTCCAGGGCGTTGCCCGGCCCGGTTCGGGCGAACGGCTGGGGGGCGGCCGTGTGGATGGCGTCGCGCCGGTTCTGGCGGGTGTTCCAGGTGACGGGCTCCCAGGTCCACAGGCGGATGAAGTTGTGATGGTGCCGGTCGAGGAAGTCGAGATAGCCGCCGAAATCGAAGCGCGGCGGCGGGTCGCTCGGCCCGATGTCGACCAGGCTGGCCCAGGTGTGCGAGCCGGTCAGGTAGACCGCCTTGCCGCTGCCGTCGGTGAAGTAGCGGCGATTGCCGGGATGCACGCGCAACGGTCCGGCGGCCGAGGGCCGCCTCGGCTTGGCGGGGGCGGCCGCGACGCTGCCGCCTACCGTAGCGGCCAACGAGGCTCCCAGGGCCGCGCGACTTGTCTGCGAGAGAAACGTGCGTCGATTCATGGTATGGCTCCCGGGCAGTTGGCGGCGAGGCCCTCGGTCGTTCCGACGGCGCCCATTCCCCCCGCGCAAGAATATCGGCCCGGGCCCCGCGCCGCCACCCACCCGCGCGGTCTCGTGCCACGGGAGCGAGGGAACGACCAGCCGCTCTTCCGGGGCGGACACCGTGCTACTACGGGAGGGGAATCGCTGCAATCCAACGAGTCCGGCGCAGAATTACACAGCTTTTACAGAACTAATACACAGCCATGACTCCGCAGTCTGCGATAGGCGATAGGATGTCATGGTGAGAAATTCAAGGCATCTTCGAAAGGGACCTGACCCATGCCGACCGCGAGCGACCGCATCGAAATCCAGCCCGGCCATTTCCAGCCGGAAGGCACCCATCCGTTGGGCTCGAAAGCAAAGGTGTTGTTGACGAGCGTGTTCGGACCCTACGCCCAAGACGACGACGACGGCAGCCGGGTGCTTAACCCGATGGAGTTGTATCACAACCAGGTGACGCGGGTTCAGGGGCCTTTTTCGCTGCGGATGTTCCACCGCTCGTGGGGGCTGATGCTCATCCAGGCGAACATCGAGGCGCCCTGCACGCTGCTGGACTTTCCGACCCTCGATCGGTTCATCGAAGAGCTTCGCACCAACCGGTACGACGTGATCGGCATCAGCGGCATCATCCCCAACCAACTCAAAGTGCGGAAGATGTGCGAGCTGATCCGCCAATACCAGCCCGAGGCGACGATCGTGGTGGGCGGCCACGTCGCGAACATCCCCGACCTCGGCGAGCGGATCGACGCCGACTACGTGGTCAAGGGCGAGGGCGTGCGATGGTTCCGCGGCTTTCTGGGCGAACCCCAGGACCGCCCCCTGCGCCACCCGCTCATCACCTCGGGCCTGGGCACGCGCAGCTTGGGCATCACGGTCAGCGAGAAGCCCGGCGACGTGGCGGCCACGCTGATCCCCTCGGTGGGCTGCCCGATGGGCTGCAATTTCTGCTCGACCTCGGCCATGTTCGGCGGCAAGGGTAAGTTCGTCAATTTCTACGAGACGGGCGACGAGCTGTTCGACGTGATGTGCCAGATCGAGAAGACCCTTCAGGTGCAGTCGTTCTTCGTGATGGATGAGAACTTCCTGCTCCATCGCCGCCGCGCGCTGCGCCTGCTCGAGCTGATCGAGCAGAACGACAAGGCGTGGGCCCTGTACGTGTTCAGCTCGGCCAACGTGCTTCGCTCGTATTCGATCGAGCAGCTCGTTTCGATGGGCATCTCGTGGGTCTGGATGGGGCTGGAAGGCAAGGACAGCCAGTACAACAAGCTCCACGGAATCGACGCGGTCGCCCTGGTCAAGGAGCTCCAGTCGCACGGCATCCGCGTGCTCGGGTCGACGATCATCGGGCTCGAGGAGCACACGCCCGATAACATCGACGACGCCATCGACTATGCCGTGCAATACGACACCGACTTCCACCAGTTCATGCTCTACACGCCCGTGGCGGGCACGCCCCTTCATGCCGAGCTGACGGCCCAGGGACGCATGAAGGACGAGAGCGAGTTCCACCCGGCCGACATCCACGGGCAGTTGATCTTCAACTACCGGCACCCGCACATCCACGACGGCCTCGAAGCCGAGCTGATCGTGCGGGCGTTCCAGCGCGACTTCGAGGTCAACGGGCCGAGCATCGCGCGGATCGTGCGCACCACGCTGGCCGGCTGGAAGCGGTACAAAAACCATCCCGATCTCCGCATTCGCCGCCGCTACGCCTGGGAGAGCCGCGAGCTTTCGACGACCTACTCGGCGGTCATCGCGGCCATGAAGCGCTACTACCGCCATGATCCGGCGATGCGCGCGAAGATGTCGGCGATCCTCGACGCGTTGCATCGTGAGTACGGATGGAAGTCGCGCCTGGCGTCGGCCCTGGGCGGGCCCTACGTGCTGTGGAAGACCCGGCGGGAGGAGAAGCGCCTCGCCGCCGGCTGGACCTATGAGCCGCCCACCTTTTACGAGCGGAACGAGCACGTAGAGCCGTCGGTCTCGGGCGCGACGCCCCCGACCGAGACGTGCCGTTACGTGGCGCCTCGGGTGGCGCCGACGCGCCCGGTCAAGAAGCCGGCCGCGAAGAAGCCGCAGTTGGCCGCCGTCGAGTGAGGCGGGCCCGGCCGCGCGGTCCGGTTGACGGCGGCGCAAGGCCTGTGCTAGGGTAAGTGCGGTTGTTTTTCGCCCGCCCGCTTCGTCACGGGGTGTGCAGTCCCGATGTCTCCGCGCCGGCCTTTCCGTCTGCCGATTCTGCTGGCGATCGTGATGATCGCGATTCTCGCCGTGCTGACCGTGGGCTGGGTCTTGCTGGCCGTCTTCGGGGCGCTGGCGAACAACCGCTTTGCCGGGCTGAACTGGACGCTGCTGTCGGTGGGCACGGCGTTCATCGCGATGCTGCTGGTGGGCGTGGTCATGTACCTGGGGCTGTCGATCAAGGCCATCAACCTGAATCGGCGCCAGTCGAATTTCATCCACAGCGTGACCCACGAGCTGAAGTCGCCGATCGCCTCGATGAAGCTTTACCTGCAGACCCTCACCCGCCGCCAGGTGAGCCACGACGAGCGGGCGAGCTTCTGCCGGTTCATGCTCGAAGACCTCGAGCGGCTCGACCATCTGATCAACCACGTGCTCGAAGCCGGGCGGCTCGACGCGCCTTCGGCCGACGGCGAAACCGAAGACGTCGACGTGGCCGATCTGTTGCGCGAGTGCGCCGCGACGGTCTGCCTTCGGTACCGCGTGCCCTCCGAGACGGTCCGTCTCGACGTCGAGCCCTGCCGCCTTCGGGCGCGGCGCGTCGACCTGGAAATGATCTTTCGCAACCTGATCGATAACGCGGTCAAGTACGCCGGCGCCGAGCCGCGCGTCGACGTGGCGCTGCACCGCGGCACGACGGGCCAGGTCGTCGTCGAGGTGGCCGACAACGGCAAGGGGATCCCGTCCAATTACCGCCGCAAGGTGTTCGGACGTTTCGTGCGCCTGGGCGTGGAACTCGAGCGCGACAAGCCCGGCACGGGCCTGGGCCTCTACATCGTGCGGACCCTGGTGCGGCGCCTGGGCGGATCGGTTCGGGTGCGCGACCGCGACCAAGGCCCGGGAGCCTTGCTCGAGGTCGAGTTGCCCGCCCACCTGGTCGTCGCGAGGCCGCAACCCGACGAGGCCGCCGCGCCAGCCGAGGAACCCGGAGCCGCATAGCCCGATACCAAAGGGCCGGGACGATGGCCGCGAGCAAGCACATCCTGGTCGTCGAGGACGAAGAGCACCTGGCGACCGGCATCAAGTACAACCTGACGGCCGAAGGCTACCGGGTGACGACCGTGGGCGACGGGCCGTCGGCCCTCAAGTTCGTCCGAGAAGCCCCCGACGACGTCGATCTGGTCATCCTCGATCTCATGCTGCCGGGAATGAGCGGCTATGCCGTCTGCGAGACGCTACGGGCCGAGCAGAAGGAGATGCCCGTGCTGATCCTCAGCGCCCGCACCCTGGCGGAAGACCGCACCCGAGGCTTCGACGTGGGCGCCGATCAGTATCTCACCAAACCCTTCGATCTCGACGAGTTCCTCAGCCGGGTCAAGGGGCTGTTGAAGCGGCACGGGCGTCTGGCGGGACGGGCGAGGCCGGCGTCGAGCCTCGAGACGTTCGAGTTCGGCGAGGCCCGCATCAACTTCGAGACCTTTCAGGTCACGATGCGCGGCGATTCGGTGCGCATGACCCCGCTCGAGATGAAGCTGCTGCGCTATTTCATCGAGAACGAAGGCCGCGTTATCCCCCGGCAGGAGCTGCTCGAAAAGGTCTGGGGAATGCCTGGCTACCTGAACACCCGGGCCCCCGACCAGTTCATCCGGCGCCTGCGCAAGGCCCTTGAGCCCGACCCGGCCCAGCCCCGCCACATCCTGACGATCCGCGATGCGGGCTACCGTTTCGTGGCCGCCGGAGAGGAGTCCGAGGCGTGAGCCGGACGCGGGCGATCGCGCGATTCCGGGCAATCGGGCACGACCTGGCAGCCGCGGTTTACTACGCCAGATGGGTGAGCACATCCTGAAATGCGGCGGTCTTGTCGTCCTTGCCGCACACTCCGACCTTCACGCAGCCGGTTCCTTTCGCCGCTTCCTCGCACTGGTAGCAGAACATCTTGCGTTCCTCCTTGGGGATAAGTCACTGTTTGTCGTGAGTCTAGCCCTGGCAGGGCTGCCGGTCGTTGATCGGGATCAAGCCCGTCGCGGAATGGGCGTCGCTTCACGTGCCCGCCTCCGAAGCGCGGCTGCCCGACATCTGCTCGACCAACCCGAAGTCGTCCAGAATCAGGTACAGGCTGGGGATCACCAGCAGCACGAGCACCGTCGAGGCCATCAGCCCGAAGGCGATGCTGGTTGCCAGCGGAATGAGCACCTGGGCCTGCAAGCTCCGCTCGGCCAGCAGGGGCAGCAGGCCGGCGATGGTCGTCAGCGAGGTGAGCACGATGGCGCGAAACCGTTGCCGGCTGGCCTGGCGAGCCGATTCGAGCACGCCGGTCCCTTGTTGGCGCTGCATCTTGAGGAACAGCACCAGCAGGATCGAGTCGTTGACCACAATGCCCGCCAGGGAGACGAATCCCAGGATGCTCGGCATGCTGATCGCGATACCCATGATGAGATGTCCGACCACCACGCCGACCAGAGCCAGGGGGATGGCCACCATGACGGCCAGGGGCTCCAGGTAGCTGCGGAACTGGAAGCTCAGCAGGATGAACACCCCGAGCAGCCCGATCAGCATCCCGCGGAAGATCGACCGGCGCGTGGTTGCCCCCTCCTTGGGCTCGCCTTCGAACGAAACGGCCAGGCCGGGATACTTCGCGCGAAGCTCGGGTAGGAATTCTCGCTGCATCTGGGCGACCAGGTTGGCGGTGTTCGTGCGCCGCGCGTCGACGTCGCCGCGCAGGGTGACCGTGCGCACGCCCCCGACGCGGGCGATCCGCGCCCACGCCCGGTCGGCCTCGATCTCGGCCACGGCGGTCAACGGCACGCGCTGGCCGCCGGGCAGCGTGAAGTGAAAGTGGTCGAAATCGGCCAGGCTGTCGCGGTCCTCGCGCGCCAGGCGCACCTCGATCTCGTACGACTCGGGCCCGACCTGGATCTCATCGGCGATGACGCCCTGGAAGGCCGCGCGCAACTGCCGGGCCATGCCCTCCGCGTCGAGCCCGAGACCGACCGCCCCTTCGCGCAAACGAATTCGCAACTCGGGCCGGCCGACGCGGAGGTCGTCGCAGAGGTTGCTCACGCCGGCGAACGTCGCCAACCACTGCTCCATCTCCGTGGCGGCCTGCTTGAGCCGCTCGAGATCCCGTCCCTGCAAGCGAATCTCGATGCTCCGCCCCTGAGGGCCGAACCCCGGCTCGGTGTAGGCGAGGCGGAGAACGTCGGCCGGCCGGCCCACCTCATCGCGCCACGCCGCAAAGACATCGTCGAGCCGGGCGTTTCGCTTTTCGGCGGTGAGCAGGTCGGCCGTCACCGTGGCCACGTGGGGCCCGCTCTCAAAGGCGTCGGGGTTCCAGTTGAACCGCACAAAAACCGTTCGGACGAGGTCCTGTCCGCCCGGCTGCAACGGGGCGAAGCGCGCGTTGACCCGGTCGAGCCCGGCGACGATCTGCTCGACCACCTCCCGGGTCCGCGCCAGCGGCGTGCCTTGTGGCAGCACCAGACGCGCCTCGATCACGTCGCCGTCGATGTCGGGAAACGCCTGGAACTGGATTACCCCGCCGGCGACCAGTCCGAGGGAAACCAGGAACGAGGCCAGCACGATGCCCACCCAAAGATAACGCCACCGTAACAGCACGTCGACGCTGCGTCCCACGAGATTCTCGCGGGTCCATTCGATCGCCCGGTCGAACGATCGGCGGAACCGGTTGACCCGGCCCGGATCGTAATGGTGCATGGCGTGGCCGAGGTGCGCCGGGAGGATGCAGAACGCCTCGACGAGGCTGACCACCAGCACGAGGATGAGCGTCAGCGGCACCACCTCGAGCACCGAGCCGATGTCGCCCTCGAGCAAGGCCAAGGGCCCCAGCACGCAGACGGTGGTGATGAACGACGAGAACACCCCCGCCTTGACTTCGGCGACGCCGTCGACCGCCGCGTCCATGGCCGGTTTGCCCCGGGCGCGGTGCGCGGCGATATTCTCGGCGACGACGATGCCGTCGTCCATGAGGATGCCCAGCGCCAGGAGCAGGCCGAGCATCGTCATCATGTTCAGCGTCAGCCCCAGATAGGGCATGACGAAAAATGCTCCGAGAAACGAGACGGGCAGGCTCATCACCACCCAAAACGACAGCCGCGCATTGAAGAACAACCACAGCGTGAGGAACACCAGCAGCATCCCCTGTACGCCGTTGGCGACCAGCAGCTTCAGCCGGTCTTCGACGAGCGTCGAGTTGTCCTGGGTGATCTGCAATTCGAGTTGAGGATATCGCGCGCGCTCGGCTTCGATGAACCGCTTCACGGCCTCGGCGCGGCGGATCACGTCCTGGTCGTTCGTCATGTCGACGGCGATCAGCCCCGCGCGCCGGTTGCCGAGTTGAACCCGCTCCTCCTCCCATTCGAACAGGTCGACGACCCGCCCGAGATCGCCCAATCGGACCTCGGCTCCTCCGAATCCACCCACGATCACCAGATCCTCCAACTGCCACGGTGTCCGGCGCTCCTCGACGAAGCGAACCGTGATTTCGGTGTCGCGGGCCTCGATCGCCCCGGCCGGGAGGTTGACGCTCTGACGCCGGACGATTTCGGCCACGTCGGCCGCGTTCAGGCCGTACCGGCGCAACGCCTCGTCGAACAGCTCAATGCGAAGCTGCCGATCGGAGAACCCCTGAACCCGAACCAGCGACACGTCGGGCTGCTGCTGGAGCCGCTCCTTCAGGTCTTCGCAATACGCCTTCAAGTCGACCAGCGGCATGGGCCCGGCGACCAGGATCGACAGCACCGGGTCGGTCGTGTGAAGTTGCGTGATGATCGGGTCCTCGGTGCCCGACGGCCAGTCGTCGATAGCCGCCACGGCCGTGTCGATCTCGTCCTTGAATTCCTGGTAGGCCCCGTGCGCCAGCATCTGGACCGTGACGATGGCCAGGCCCTGCCGGGCGTCGGATCGGATCTCGTCGACGAAGCGCACCCCGTCCAAGGCGTCCTCGATCCGCTGGCACACCGATTCCTCGACCTCCTCGGCCGTGGCCCCGGGGTACAACAGGCGAATCTCCACTTCGGTCGGCCGGAAGTCGGGAAACGTCTCCCGCCGCAGCCGGCCGATGCTCAACAGGCCGGCCGACAGAAACACGAGCATCAGCAGATTCGCGGCCGTGGGATGGCGAGCGAAGAAGGCAATCATCTCACGCCCCCTTCGCCCGTCGCCTCCGCGATCAGCCTCGAACGGACGGCCTCGTCGGTCACGGGCTCGACGAGCAGCCCTTCGATGGCCGGCGTCGGGTCGGAGACCACCAGCCGTTCGCCCTCGTCGAGCCCTGACTCGAGGCAGGCGAATCCCGACTGGGTGAACTCGACCTCGACCCGGCGGCGCTGGAGCCGCCCGTCGCCGCCGACCAGGTAGACGTGCCCTTCGTGCAATGCCGAGCGCGGCACGACCACCCGGT
>Ga0334898_1002024_pt1 | contig 20009 bp, 21 predicted proteins | sample GraSluR3_MG_10_FD_207228 | JGI IMG/M metagenome (GOLD analysis project Ga0334898, IMG submission 207228) | Sludge microbial communities from methane-producing bioreactor in Wageningen University, Netherlands - Granular Sludge_3_08-R3 | ecosystem: Engineered > Bioreactor > Anaerobic >... | reverse complement strand
CCGAAGCTCCACTATCAACCAGTTCTTGAATTGACGCGGGAATAAGATCATATACAGACAACGGAAATCCTGCATCAATCAAATTTTTCGCCATAGGCCGACCCATGATTCCAAGCCCGATGAATCCTATCTTCTTTTTCATCCAATCCTCCATAGATTCTTATTTGACCAAGAGTTTTTCAAGTTTGAAGACCAAACCGGATAATGCAAAAAGTGGTACTACTGAAAACACATAGATGAGTTTAATATTCAACGCAGGACTGAATTGAAACTGCCCATTGAATGCAAATTGTACACCCCACAACAAAATATAAATGAGCACCACATAAGTGAAAAATTCACAAATATAATGGAGTATTTTCCCAATTTTCCCATTCAACATATCAGTCAGGAATGTAATTGCAATATGTCCATCTGCTTTCTTAAACAATAACGCTGCGCCTGTGAATGTTGTTATGGGAAAACTATAACTAATTATATCGCTCAACGGGACAAAAGAGGTACGAAACACCACCCGCAACAGCACTTGCATGACAACAGCCACAACTAGAATCGCTAAAGAGAATATCAAGATGTACCTGTTGATGGATTCCAATACGCGAGAAATTTTTTCTGTAATAGATTTAATCCTTTTCATCTACTCCCCTCCTACACAACGAATGAAGGAAGAAATGTCACAATGCCAGGAAATATCCATATTACCAATGCAACCAACAACATCACGATGAGAAATGGAATCGTTTCGACAGCAACATCTTCCAATCTAACATCAGCCACCGAGCTCACTACAAATAGACATAACCCTAAGGGTGGTGTAAACAATCCTGCAGCAAGGACTATCATGAATATCAATGCGACCAGGATAGGATCTATGTTCATGGTGTTAATTATTGGTGCGAGGATAGGACCTATGAGCAATATGATTGTTGTGGTATCAAGAAACATTCCAAGAACCAACATTAGCAGTGCTCCCATTAGGACAAAAAGCCCTGGAGATTGGACATACTGACCTACCCAAAGCCCCAATGTCTGTGGAACCCGATTGATAGCCAGCAACCATGAGAACACTGTTGCACCACCAATAATAAACATCACAGAAGCACTCGTCAGACCTGCTTTCACCAGCACTCTTGGAAAATCCGAAAACTTGAATTCTTTATATATGAATTGAGTTACTATCCAGGAATATAACACTGCAATGATCGCTGATTCGGTCGCTGTGAAAATTCCAGTGAGAATTCCACCAATGATAATTACAGGAGCAACAAGCGCTATTATTCCATCTTTGTAAGTACGTTTCAGCGCAGCCAAGTCGATTTTTCTAGACCTTGGTTGGAATTTTCTTTTTATGCTTATTATAGTGGACACAATTATCAGACTTACTCCAACAAGAATACCAGGAAAAACCCCTCCAAGAAACATTTTTCCCAGCGAGATTCCAGAAACGAAACTCCATACAACAAAAGGTATGCTGGGAGGAATAATCATTCCTATGGGAGAAGAAGCCACTGTTACCGCACTTGCGAATTTTCTCGAATAGCCATGGGACTCCATTTCTGGAATCAAAACCGATCCAATTGCGGAAGTATCTGCTATTGCAGAACCTGAAATCCCACCAAAGAACATACTTGCAACGATATTGACAGTTGCCAAACCTCCAGGCATCCAGCCCACGAGAGCATCACTAAATGCGACCAATCTTTTGCTCAATCCTCCTTCAGACATTATGGTGCCTGCAAGAATAAAAAACGGGATTGCAGTCAAGAGCCAACTTACCGTACCGGCATAAAGTCTTTGCACCACAGAAAGTATATTGATGCCTTCAACCAGTATGCCTATAGCTGATGTTAAAATTAATGAAATTGCTACAGGTACACGAATAAGCATCAGTACCAACAATAGCCCGATCAGACCGAGCATATACATATCGAACACCTCCGATTCCAGTTCGAACAATAGTAGAGTGATGGCCAAGGCTTGGCCATCACCTTACAATTCAATCAATCATTCTTGAATCATATCTAAGCAAGTACTATTTTACATTCATGATTGCTTCAATCCAATATGCTCCCTTATCACCATATGCACGTTGAAGCCTCTCCAAACCTTTTTCAGCCAACACAGCGCTGAAAGCTTCCAGATCAATCTCTTCTGCAGGGATAATCGTCATCTTATCCTTGAGTTGTTCAAGCTGGGCCTTTTCTTCTTCCTGGGCTATCGCAGGATATTCCGCTGCAGTTTCCGAAGCCGCTTCAAGTACCTGACTTTGTTGTTCTGCTGAAAGCTTATTCCATGCACTGGTACTCATACTTACGATATGAGGAGATATGCCCCAGGGTACCAAAGAAAGATGGGATTGAACTTCATAGAAGCTCTGTCCAATTACGTGCCCCACTGGATTGTGCTGTGCTTCAACCGTTCCCTTCTCCAGAGCAATATATAATTCACTAAAGTCAAGAGGAATTGGAATCGCATCAACCGCTTCTGCCATCGCAGTGAAAGAAGGAACCTCAGGATTTCTCAATTTCAGACCGACCATATCAGATGGTTTTCGGATTGGTTTATTTGACGTGATATAACGGAACCCTCCATGTGGAACAATGAATAAAGGCCTTACACCGATCTCATCTTCAAATGCCTTTACCAGTTCTTCTCCAACCGAACCCGAGAAAGCATCGATGAAGTGCTGAATATCTCGATACAACATTGGTGTCTCAAACACACCGGCCCAAGGGACCAAGTGGGAAAAGGTTCCTGCAATCGCAATATCGATTGTTCCAGAACGAACCCCTTCCTGAAGTTGACTTTCCGCACCAAGTGTTCCCGAATCATGGATGGTTATCTGTACAGCCCCCCCTGTCTTTTCAGCGACCTTCTCCGCGAACATCTCAGCTGCAGTCTGCTGGGGACTCACAGGAGCTCCCACATGAGCCAGATTCAATTTCACCGTACCTGCCTCCTGCGTTCCAGCAGCCCAGAGCACACCACAAGAAATTGTGATCGCTATCAAGACTGTGACAATGATTCTCTTCATACTTCCCTCCTTACATGAACACTCTCATGTATACGTTTACTTAATTATGGAACACCATACTGGATATGTCAATAAATAAATTTCTATTTTTAAATACATATTATATATATAAAAATATAAACTTCTAAATAAATTTTACAAAATTAAAATACACCGTTTATGTATACGTTTACTTGACGAATAGAATATCCTGTCATAGAATATTGATTGAAAATCGTAAATAGGAAGGAGCCCAAGGTGACAATTATTGATCAAAAAGAAAGAGTAGAATGTACCATGATTGCTTTTCAAAGAGGAGAGTTGATCATTGAGGAACTCAAGAAGTTCCTTTCGGAGAGAAAGATTGACGCGGGTTTGATCACTTCAGGTATCGGGTCTCTGGATTATTGTAAAATTCACTATATTACTACAACTACATTGCCGCCCCATGACGAGTTTTTCACCATAGAAGGGCCATTGGAAATAGCATCACTTCAAGGATCGATTGCAGGTGGCGAACCACATCTTCACATTTCATTCTTCAATCAAGAAACCGGCAAATTCCACATTGGACACCTGGAGCCAGGTTCACGGTGTGCCTACAGAGTAGAATTGGGAATCATTGCTTTCCCTGATGTACGTACCAAACGAATCATAGATAAAACTACAGGTTTGACTGATGTTGTGGGAGAGAATTAATATGGACGATTATTACGAAAAAATCATAACGAATATTAAAACTGGAAAGTATTGGTTTACTTTATCAGGCAAGACTGCCGTTGTAGTGGGAGGAACGAAAGGACTCGGGCTTGCGATGGCTTTGGGTCTTGCAGGTGTTGGAGCGAAAGTATGCATTGCATCAAGAAATATCACCACGGAACTCCGGTCCGAACTTACCGATATGTTTGAATCAATACAAGCTAATTTCATGATAGAAGTCTTAGACGCCACATCTGAAACAGATGTCAACTCATTATTTAATAAAGTGGAGGAAACACTGGGAAGTTTGGACATCCTTATCAATAGTCAAGGAAGTGTCTATCTGGAACCTTCAATAAGCTTCTCTGTTGAACATTGGCAAGAAGTGATGGATATAAATATCAAATCGGTATTTATTTGTTGTAAGCATGCCGCTCCCCACATGATGAAACTAGGGAGAGGTAAGATTATAAATATTTCTTCCGTGCGAGGATTCCAAGGAAGAGCTCAAGATCTAGCTTATGCACCTAGCAAAGGCGCAGTAAATCAGCTCACCAGATCTCTTGCCATTGAATGGGGACCTCTTGGAATCAATGTTAATGGCTTGGCTCCAGTATTTACAAAAACAAAGATTTCCGAAGCTTTCCTAAAAGATAAATCAAAACTGGATTGGGTATTGGGAAGAATTCCAATGAAGCGACTTGGAGAACTTGAGGATATAATTGGACCAGCAATATTCCTATCTTCTACAGGATCGGATTTTGTGAATGGACATATACTTCCGGTTGATGGAGGTTGGTTGGCTGGATAGGGTATCTATTTTAGACCTCATAAGTAAGCAAGCATTTCGTAGCTGAATTTTTATCACTCCGTCCTTCTATAGGAGCTTTCGACTATATATGAACACGATCTAGTAGTATAATCCTTTTCCATGGAACGGGTTCAGCATCCGTTGTATAAGCGATTTCCTCCTTCCGAGAGTTGTTCATGCGAGATTTGCTCCTATTATTGCATGCGCCCCGGATGGCCACTTGTTCAGGAAGCGCGGATGTTGATCGAAGCGGGATTTTCCGATCGATTGATGGTTGAATTTTCTCCGGGCTACTCCTTCGGTATTCTCGCTCCCGCCTTCAAAGGAAATGAAGGCTACTATGCTTTGGCCAATCATGCGGGAAACGGCTGTACCTTTCTGGTGTCCAACGGGTGTGCGATCTTCGACAGATCCTTCAGACCGCTCGAATGTCGTTTCTGTCACCATGATCGAGTTGGCAAAGGCTCGGTCTGTCATCTCGCGTTGGCCCACGATTGGAATACCTCGAAAGGGAGACGGCTGGTACAGGGATGGCTCGAGACACACCATCTGCTCTACCCCAGATGAAGGTTGCCTCACTACAGTCGAAACACCATCAACAGATCTTCATCATGCTCCCCGAGCACTTGAAATCCAACTTTCCTGTAGAGCTCGGAGGCTCTGTTCCTTCTCTGTACAGAAAGCGAAACTTGGCCATACCCTTTGGAGGAAAGAAGTGTAAGTATCGCCTGGAGAAGTGAAGATCCAATCCCATCGTTGCGGAAGTGTTTGTCGACAGAGATCGACAATTCGGGGGTATGATCGTCTATGTAGCCGTAGCCTTTCCGGGAGCCGGCCCACACTCTGGTCCATACCGCTCCGACGATGCTTCTCTCATATTCAGCCACCACACAGATATCCCCCGGCTGTCCAAAGTGTTCCATATATACCGCGATGGAAGGGTCCTGTACTATGGATATCGGGAGCGGTTCTTCCCCCTCCTCCTGAAAGATCGCATCATAGAGGAATTTCTCAAGCAGAGGATATTCGTCTGGTCTCATTTCCCTGATCGAGCAACCTTCCAAAAAAGACCCGTCATTTTTGCCCATGGTGTTCATCGGTGATCTCTCCGGCAATATTCGTCTCGAACAGACTACAAACCGTTTCACGATCGCCATCATACCGGCTGAGCAGATAGGTGAGTTTCATGACCGATGCCTCCAATGTCATGTCCATGCATCCCAGTACTCCCAACCGTCGTACGATACGGGCACTTTCATAGATGTCCAGCGATACACGCCCATGGGTACATTGGGTGGCGATGGCGACTATCTTACCTTTTTCAATGGCTGACCCGATGAACCCCACCAAACCCGAATCCTTGCCTGTGGGCAGGTTTCCCGCTCCATAGGCAACGATGATAAACGCTTCGATATGTTCATTGTGCAACAGGAAGTCCAAATCGGTGTTTTGCAAGCCGGGAAACAGATGGATCACGAACACCGTTTCCCGTAATTTGCCGAACGGTTGGAATTCGTGCGTTTCCAAGGTGGGATTCCCCACTTGGTAGAGATTGAAGTTGATGTTCACTCCAGCTTCACCGAGAGTGGGGAAATTGGGGCTGTCGAAAGCTTCGAATTTCCAAGTGGAGACCTTGGTCGCCCTATTGCCCCGTAACAATTTGTTGCCGAAGAACACCGCTATCTCATTGAAGGAGCTGGCGGCGATTTCCACCGAATTGATGAGATTGCTCCTTGCATCGGTACGAATCTGCATAAAGGGACGTTGGGAACCGGTGAACACCACCGGCTTGCCGAGTCCAAGCAACATGAACGAAAGTGCGGAAGCAGAATAGGCCATCGTGTCGGTACCATGGATCACTACAAACCCATCGAATGCTTCGCGATTGTCGGCTATGGTCGAAGCAAGTAGATTGATATGTTCCAGCGTCAACTCGGCGCTATCCTGGATAAAGGGAACCACCACATCGATTTCGGCAAGTTGTTCCAATTCCGGCACCACCGACAAAAGATCGGCCTTGGAGATACGTTCATTGGGTTTCCAGACTCCTGCCTTCTCCATCATACCGAACGTTCCACCGGTATGGAGTATGAGTATCCGTTTCAGCATGCATACCTCCCCTATCCGCGATTTTTCTTTACCTCTCGTACATCACCCGTATACTATAGCAAACAATGATTCGGGAGGAGAAGCATGAAACCACGCCAGCGGGTGTTGACCGCATGTGCACATAAGGAACCAGACAGGATACCACTTTGGTGCGGGGCAAGCCCCGAATTCCTTGCGAAGGCCATGAAACATACCGAATTGTCTACCGAAGAGGAGTTTCTCCAACTCATCGGTGATGATTTCAGGAGGGTCCATTCGGTCTACAGGGGACCAGAGATCATTCTTGAGAACGGGGCGACCTGGTGCAGTCCCTTCGGTGTGCAGAGACATGGATTCGGTTATGGACAACCGACCTCCCATCCTCTGGCAAGTGCCGAAACCATCAAGGAAATCGAAGCGTATCCCTGGCCTTCCCCCGATTGGGCCGATATCACGAGCATAGGGGAACAGGCCAAACAGTGGAACGGAGAATACGCGATACTTGGTGGAGAGTGGTCCCCATTCTGGCACGATGCCATCGATTTGCTGGGCCATGAGAACCTCTACTACCAGATGTACGATCATCCTGCGATGGTGGAGGCTTTGTTCGAAAAGATCACCGACTACTATTTCGAAGTCTCTCGCCGTACCTTTGCACAATTTCCCGATGTAATCGATATCTTCTTCATCGGCAATGATCTCGGTTCCCAAATCGGGCCCTTGCTTGGAGTGGAACTGTTCAACCGTTTCCTCGCTCCATCGTTGAAACGGTTGATCGATCTTGGCCATTCCTATGGAAAACCGGTGATGATGCACTGCTGTGGTGGATTCAGGCCACTCATTCCTCCAATGATCGATCTTGGACTTGATGGTCTGCAGGCCCTGCAACCCGATTGTGTGGGAATGGAAACCGAAGGACTCAAACGTGATTTCGGCAATGATCTTGTGCTCAACGGAGCGGTGGATTCCCACAATGTGCTTATCTCAGGTCCCTCAACCCAATTCGTACATGAAGAGACGTTGAAAGTGCTCGACATCATGAGTCCGGGAGGTGGATACATATGCTCGGCAAGCCACGACTACCTTCTCGAAGAGACTCCTGTGGAGAATGTCCTGCAGATGTTTGCTACCTGCAGGGAGTACAAGGTGTGAACCGATCGCTTTATTGACACTATCCGAATCTTTTGTCACCATAAGCCATGGTACAAATCCAAGACTTTTTGGATGATCCCGAAACACTGAAAGAACGCATACATCCCCTACAATGTATCGATTGCTCGGTGATGCCCTATCGTGAAGCTCTTGATCTACAGCTCGAACTCAATGGGTTGGTGGCTTCAAAAAGATTTCCCTCGGTGATGCTGTTGGTTGAACATCCACCTGTCATCACACTCGGAATACACAGGAATCACAATCAATTGATCCAATCGGAGGATCAACTGGCCGCAATGGGTATAGAAGTGGTTCAAATCCGACGGGGAGGAGGTACCACCGCACACAATCCTGGACAGTTGGTCATCTACCCCATTGTGAATCTGGATGAATTTGGCTTCCATGTGGCTCCATTTGTCCACTACCTCGAACATATCGCGATGGAAGTACTGGCCAAAACGAACATACATGCGACGAGAAGAAATCGCTATCCTGGACTATGGTTCGGAGAAAGGAAGATTGCATCAATAGGTATCCAGATAGCCAGGAGAACCAGCATGCATGGGATTGCGATCAACCTTTACAATGATCTCGGCATCTTCGATTGCATTGTACCCTGTGGAATCGATGGAGTGGAAATGACCAGCGTGGAAAAGGAGGGGGGCCTTATCCTTCCGATGCAACAGTTGAAGGATGTAGTCCAATCGAGTTGCCTCTCCCTTCTCACAGGGTATGGTGGCAGGAAGGAGGCGGATCGATGACAACCGAACATATTCCCTTCCCTCCTTGGATTCGAAAAGGGCTGTCCACAGGGAAGCAGTATCACAAGACCGAGGGATTGTTGAAAAGGATGGAAATCGACACCATCTGTACACAGGCCAATTGTCCCAACCAGAGGGAATGCTGGGCTAAGGGAACCGCAACCGTTCTGATACTCGGGACTGTGTGCACGAGGAACTGTCCCTTCTGCTCGGTTGCGCATGGAACACCAGCTCCCCCCGATAGTGGAGAACCAATGAGAATCGCCACTCTCTCCAAGGAACTCGGCTTGCGCTATTTGGTAATCACCAGTGTTGACAGGGATGACCTTCCCGATGGCGGGGCTTCCCAGTTCAGGGATGTGGTGAGCGAATGTAGAAAAATGAATCCATCGATGCGCTTCGAACTGTTGGTTCCGGATTTCAAAGGAGTTCAGGAGAAAGCGCTTGATCTGCTCGATCCAATCCAACCCTTCGTATTCGGCCACAATGTGGAGACGGTAGCAGAACTGTATCCCACAGCCCGTCCAGGAGGAGACTACAAAAGATCCTTGCGACTGCTCTCAATGGCAAGAAGGCGCTGGCCAGATCTTCCCATCAAATCATCGGTTATGCTCGGACTGGGAGAGACTGAAGAGCAAGTGCGACGGGTACTCGGGGACCTGAGGGAAAACGGATGCAACCGACTCTGTATGGGACAATATCTCAAGCCAACCAAGCAATCCCTCCCGGTCAAAAATTTCATTCATCCCGATGAGTTCGCCAAGTGGGGAGAAGAAGCAAAAGCCATGGGATTCGATTGGGTCCTTTCCGAACCTTTCGCCCGCAGCAGTTACCACGCCGAGGATCCGTACATAATGTAACCTAGTCGGCGGATATTGGTGATTGATACTTTCCCACACTCCATGGATTAACCAATGATTTTGTCTCATAGTCCACGGATCCTGTGGTAATCGAATTATCCAAAAATCCTTCGATTTCCCAAATTATCGTGCTATACTCTTGTACCGGAGGAACATATGAACATCCTAATTATCTATGATTCCGTATTCGGAAACACCGAGCGTGTGGCATTGGCCATGCAGAAGTCGCTCGGAGAGACCCATTCGGTATCGGCAATCCGGCCTGATGCCTTTTCGATGAAGATGCTCGAAGAACTCGACGTACTGGTGGTAGGCAGTCCTACACGGGCGTTCAGACCAACCAAGCCGATCGTCGATCTGTTGAAGGGCTTGCCTTCCGACGCATTGGCCCAAGGCATCCATACTGCGGCATTCGACACTCGAAGTGCCCTTGAAAAAATTGACTCCAAGATCCTGAAGTTCATGGTCTCCGTGATGGGATATGCGTCACCGAAAATCGACAAATTGCTTACCAGACATGGCGGTACTCAGTTGGCGAATCCCTCCGGCTTCCTCGTAGACGACTCCGAAGGACCTCTGCACGAGGGGGAACTCGAACGGGCGGGCACCTGGATCAAGGAACTGCTCGAGAAGATGCCCAAGGCTTAAACTATATTCCTTTTCCACAGACTTCTCTTTATCAATGGTACGGTACGCAGTTGTAACCTTACCGGTTGCCATTTTGTCTACTTAATATAGAGCCTTTATTAGTCATAACATCGGCTCAAAGCCGTGATTGTGATATGAACCGAACTTCAGCCGGAAATTAATCCGGCTGAAAAAGTCTTTATTAGGAGGACTGTTTCATGAAAAGACGTGTAAAGAATATAGGCTTTAGCACAAAAGCTGTGTGATGAGGACACTAGAGAAAATCTGAAAAGATAGAAAATGGGCAAAACCTCTGTTACTGTGTGAATAACGACAAACACACGAAACGGAGAGAAATGCCCATGTCCCAGTATACCAAGACCTTCCTTGCATTGCCAGAGTTCGAGAGTACGGGAGTACCCACCATCCGACAAGGGAACGGAATGGAGTAGACCACCAGAAAACATCCGAAGAGCAGATGGTTCAATTCACACAGCTTTCGTGCATGAACCAGAATATAGTGGCGGCAGGTGTGATTGGCCTCACCACAATCGCTTTGGTACTTACTGGGTGTTCTTTTGGAACCGGAGGATTCGGTACCATCAGTTTGGATCTCACCGATGCTCCCATTGTGGATGCCGAGGGTGTCGAAGGAGTGTTCATCACCATTGAATCGATTGCGTACAATTTGAATGACGAATGGGTCGAGGATACCGATTTCAGTGGTCCCCAGACATTCAACCTTCTCGAATTGACAGGAGGAGAAATTGCCCCTCTGTCAGATATGGAGATTGAAGCGGGAGAGGTGACCCAAATCCGATTCATGACAGCGGCTGCCGTCGAAGGAGATGACTCCACGATGCAAAGCTACATCGCCATCGACAACGATGGAGTAGCCGACGGAGATGACACTGACGACACCAAGCATGAATTGTTCGTACCCAGCGCGGATCAAACCGGATACAAGGCCAATGGACCGTTCACCGTTCCAGTCAATGGTACAATCGAGATCACCGCTGATTTCGATATAAGAAAGTCTGTGCACGAGAAATCTGGAGGAATCTATATCCTAAGACCTACCATCCGCCTTGTGGTGAACAATCAAGCGGGAACGATAGTTGGTGATTTCACCGACGATAGCACCGAGGCATTTCAAAATTACACCATATTCGCCTATGAAGATGGTACATATGATTCGAACGAATCAAGTTTGACAATTCCGTTCGAAAATGCCATAAGCAGCACAGCTCCCATCGATTCTGACGATGACGACATCCTTGACAGTTACAAGATACCATTCCTTGCCGAAGGAAACTACGATCTGGTGGTCGTGGGAGTCGCAAGCGATGGTACGTACACCGTGTTGGATTCATCCAGCTACAATGATATAGAGGTGAGTGCGGAAAGCGAAGTGACGCAACACATCGTTTTGTAATATCTATTCATGAGAACGACAATCAGAGGAGGGAGGAGCGTAAGTTCCTCCCTCCTCATGCATACTTCCATCGGGAATGCATTAATCCGATACACAGTACATTTTCATAGGATATTCACCGAATCAACGGTGAATTTGATAATTTGTTCATCTTGATCAACGGTATCGTAGTCGTACACCCTGATCTCAAGAATCACCCCATGCTCTCCATCGATTGCGGAGTCTTCTCCGAATTCCACTGTGAGAGCCAGATTCTTGAAGAGCGTTCCATCCGACAGATATACCAGGTACGTTCCATCGGTGATGGTGATCTCCCCCGGTTCGAATGAAGAACTCTCCAATACACCGATCGCGCCCACATCGCATCCTGAGAATTGGATATCGATGTGCTCATCATCGGTATAGGTTCCCGACATACCAGGGATATCACCTTCAACTCGAAATGATGCGAGAGCTTCCACCAGAGCGGTTCGGGTGGCAGTGCCTATATACTGCAACTGGACCAAAGACAGCGACCCCGTATCTTCCGGAAGCAGGTCGTTCAACTCTTGCGGGCAACCCATACCTAGTATTGTCAATATTAGGACAACCACAATCCATTCCACATATCTTTTCATCTTCCCCTCCTCCACCGAAAAATTTCCGGTGATCCGATCATTCTGGAAGGGCTGGAAGATGTGGTGAGAGTATCTCGAGATTGGTTTCAGGGACAATGAAGTACAAGTCCTACCACTTTGACTACTCCCGACCCTTTATCCTTAATATATCAACATGGTACGTCCCAATACTCCAATACGCAATAAAAATTTTGGTCTTTGGATATTTATTCAGTACCATTGATCTCCACTCTTTTGACATTTTCTTGCTAAATCTATATAATGCGGAGTTATGGAAGACGATACCGCATTGCTTGAACTCCCTGTCGACACCAGATATTTTCTCAGAGTCTACACCTATACCTACCTTGATGAGATGAGGATCACCGTTTCGTTCGAAAACGATGATTCGGTGGTCTCAAGCGAGCACTTCAAACCTCTGTTCGATCCTTTCACCGGAGTTCGGGTATCACATGACGATACCGACATGAAGAGGTTGTTGACGGGAGTATCGTTGAAAACCAGTAGTGGAAAGACATTGAAGAAGTGCTGTTCCATCATTGGCGATACCATCTCGCTGTATGCCGCGGATACCCAGATATCCTATACCTTTCCCTATAATCCTTGCACTGGGAAAGGTACCTTTCCATCCAAACTCACTAGACGGAACCGAATCTTGTGAGTAGCCATCGGGCAATCGGTCTCCGCAATGGTTGCTCCAAACAATTCGATACCACATGCCAATAGTGGAATAGCCACTCCTTTTCCTTTGGGAAACCATTCATGCTCATGATACACTTCACATGATGGAGCAATACTGTTCCCTCGTTTGTGAATATCCTGAGCTTTGGAGGATGATGGTGGAACGTGGCGATGAACGATTCGATGTTGTGGTGATTGGAGCCGGGCTATCTTCCCTCACCGCGGCGGCTTTGCTGGCGAAACGGGGACTGCGAACCCTCTGCGTGGAACAGCACATCCAACCTGGTGGTTCTTGCGGTACGTTCCGGATGAAGGGGAGGACAATCGATCAGGGAACAGCGATGTTCTTCGGGTTTGGAAAAGAGGGCTTCAACCCCCATCGCTTCGTAATGAATGCACTCGAACAGCCGATTGAGGTGGTACGCCATCGACAGATGTACCGACTCTGTTACGGTGGATACCCAATCGACTTCCATCCCGACATGGAACAATTCTTCGCCACTCTGGAAACCCTTTTCCCCAATGACATCGGCCAAATCAAGAGATTCTACGCCTATATCGGGGACCTTTACCATCATGTGATCACCGCCGACCGGTCCTATATGGCTCCCACCGAAATACCGAACAAGGAAGCGGCCTTGCGATTTCTTCGGCATCCGGTCAGGAACATGCGCCTGCTCCCTCTCCTCTCCCAAAATGCGGGAGACTTGCTGAGAAAGTTCGTTGACTCGGAGGATGTGGTGAAATTCTTCAGCAAACTCACCAGCACCTACTGCTATACCACACTCGATGAAACCCCGGCAATTCTGGCAATCACCATGTTCATGGAAAACCATGTGGGGGGAAGCTACTATGCCGTTGGTGGATCACATCAATTGCCGGGAAAGCTGGAAAAGGCTTTTGAAGAAGCAGGAGGAATCGTCCGTTACCGCACCAAGGCCATCAAATTACTCTTCGAGGACAATATTCCCACAAGAATCATGGTGGAGGATGAAAAGGGATCCTATTCCGTGGAGACCGAACGCATCGTGTATGGAGGGACGCTGCACAATCTCCATGCGAATCTTGCGAAGGAACATCCGACATCTTTGGAAAAGTTACGCGAAATGCAGTCGCTGGAGATGACTTATCCGAGTGTAGTGCTTTATTGTGTGGTCGACAAAGAAGCGCTCCCCACCGGAACCCTTCCCATAGAAATGTTCGCCGACAACACAGATTCAATCGATGAGAAGGAAGTCACCATGTATGCCTTTTCGCTCACCGATCCTTCCCTATGTTCAGAAGATGAACATGTAGTAATGGCCATCGGTCCATCGTTACGCAGTTGGCCTCGGCCATGGGAAAAGGAGAACAACCAGGATGCCTATCTACAGGGAAAAGATGAGGAAACCAAACGCTTATTGGGTATACTGGATCACCACTTCCCTGGATTCCCGTCCCATGTCAGGGAAATATCCCTTGCCACTCCCACCACCATCGAACGCTATACCATGAAGGAAGGAGGCTGTGTGGCCGGTCCCAAACAAGTGATGGGACAAGACCTCCTGCATCGCCAACGTGCACAAGGCGTATGGACGAATTTCTACCACTGTGGTGAAGCGACGGTAATGGGCACAGGAAGTCTCGCAGTCACCATCAGCGGCATCAGTGCCGCCAACCTGCTTCTTCGCGACATGGGGAAAGAGGAATATCGTGACAGCGATACTCTGAAGGATATGGTCACCGAACATCAGGGGGAGATCACCGAAGTGAAGAGGACCGAAGAGGGGAGAATCATACCTTCTGCCAATGCGATCGAAGATTCGCAACTGCTCGCTCTACATGATGAAGCCAGTGCCTGCCAATGGTGTCTGGATGCCCCCTGTAGTACAGTCTGTCCCCATTCGTATGAAATACCGGCGATCATGCGTCGCTTGGAATGTGGGAACATCGTGGGAGCAAAACTACAGATAACGGGTTCCTTAGCATGTACGAACTGCCTTGCACCGTGCAAGGATGCCTGCACTGCCACTTCATTCCATGGCAAACCGGTGGCCATCGACTCCATCCTCCTGTCGATGCAAGAGAAGACTGTGTGGCGAGTGTGAAGGATCAATTTTCCAATCTACGTTTGGCTTCTGTGCTGAGGGTCATGGAAGAGTTGCGTGTCAATTTCTTGATTGTGGCAACCGCCTTGAAACGCAATGCCGACCAATCTTCATCGAGCGCGATCTGCCGCACAGGTTCGTATCCCATCGCTCCCAACGGATCCCAACCGGCATCGCGAGTGATATCGCTTTTGTAACGTTTGGATGATTTCTTCGGATACGCAAACCACAGTATCGTGTTTGAATCGATCATACGTTTCACCTCATCCATCTTAGCCAGCAGATCAGCCTTGTCCCTGATGAACACCAGCAGCAGCGGCACGTGGGACTTTGTGGTGAACGAGGTCACCACCTCCGTCTCCTCTTTCATCTTCTCGATCGAATCGTAAAATTCTCCAGGTGAATCCATGACATACACCGCACCATTGCCTTTGTGATTCAGCTTCCTCAATAGTTCCATAGCGTCAATCTACTTCTTCCTGCCGGAGTAGACAATCATCGCATCACGCATGAACAGTGCAAGCCCTTCACCATATTTGTCGATATTCTTGGTGAAACGGGGATCATCGACGTACATCCTGCCAAGATTGCCAAACATATCGGGTGAATAGTGTCCCATCGTATTGAGTAGATCATACCACCTCCCAATCGCTTCTTGGGCCTCTTGGGATGCTGGATCGATTTCTCGTATCTTGGCCAGAGCCCTGAACAGATTCTCCATTCTGTTGGATAGTTCCTCCTGTCCATCTCCTCCCAGTGACGATAGCGTAACGTTCGCCCTATCCACCGTATCTTCTCCCCATCGTTTTCGCGCTTCCTGCTCATACGGATTGTGAGAGAAATCGAATCCTTCGAACCGTTCCTTGTCATGCATGACATGCACTCCCTTCTCTTCCGCGATGGCCGATTCCAAAGTCTTGATCATCTGTTCCACCGCTTTCCTTTTCTCCTTCAACATGCTCAGCTGATCCTTCAAAGCCGATGCCCTGTCAAACTTCGGATCATCCATGATCCTTTTGATCTTATCGAGGGAAAATCCCAGCTCCCTGAAGTAGACGACCTGCTGAAGATTCTTGAGATCCTCCCTTCCATACCGACGGTACCTGGTGAACGGATCCCTATCGGGTACGACAAGACCGATCCTGTCGTACCATCTCAGTGTTCGGGCCGTCAGAGCAGAAATCCGGGCAACCTCCTGTATGGTCATCATATGCTCTATTTCTTCCATGAGTGCAAGATACACCTTTACGTTACGTTAAGGTCAACAGTCAATTTGAAATAATTGTTTCTTGAATCCCGGATGTCCTTGGCATATCATGGATAAAGAATGCCAGACAATTGGAGTATCGTAGCAAACCGTTATCGTCTCCCCTACTCGCAACGGGTCGACATACCCATACTGCTGCAGGTGTTTTCCCATACCGCCACCAGCTACAAATATCTCTACTTCCAAGCATTGTTGCATATCTTGGAGGAGACTGGTTTCAACAATCAGGTGATTCGATTGGATGACATCCTGTTGGAAATGCTCACTTTGGCATGGTATCCCCATACCTATTTCAAACTCTCCTTCGGGATCAACGACAGGGTCGCACAGGAACTCGATCGTATTGCGGTGGAATCATCGGACAATCTGGCTGGACGCAACCGGCTGAAAGCCAAGATCGCAAAAACCGATTTTACTGGAAACGGGCTGTTGCATATGGTTCCCTATAGATTGCTCGCACCGTTTTTCACCAGAAAATTGCAGGGAACCTTGGAAACAAGGAAGAATGCTGCCATAGCACATCTTGCCATCCACGAATTCGATACCGTTCGTCCCTTCTATTACATCTCCAGCGATCATCGATCCATCGTGATGCATCCAGATTGGATGCTCTACCTTCATGACAATATCGAGTTGGTCAAATCCTTTGCTGCCTGGAACTGGTTGGACTATATGCAAAGGCGCAATCCATCGGTACCGAATCTACAGATGAAACTGTTCCCACCATTGGTGAGGGTACCAATGGGACCACAACGAAGATTCTGGAACACGGTACTCTCCAAAGAACCATTGCATTGCATTTTCAGTGGAGAACCGTTGTCGCAGGACCATGTATCACTCGATCATTTCCTCCCTTGGTCGTTCGTTGCCCATGATCGGTTGTGGAATCTCATACCGGTTTCGAAAGCAATCAACTCCTCCAAATCCAACAATCTGCCCTCGATGGAGAAGTACTTCAACAAATTCGTCGAGCTGCAACATAGTGCGCTTTGGATCTATCGTCAAAAGTCGGGATCGAGCGCATGGGAGAAGGCAATCGAGCCCTATGTGGCCGATCTGCATATGAAACCAACCCAAGTGCTCGACAGGGAACAGTTGTACAAGAGCTTGCGCAACACAATGGAACCTCTGTATGAACTGGCGACCATCCAAGGATTTTCGCCAGACTGGGAGTGGAGAAAACACTGATGGAACCATACTCACGATCGTATCCCGCCTTTTCACTTTGTGGACTCAACTGTGGACTCTGCCCACGACATCACACCAACGGGTCTTCCCGATGTCCCGGCTGTGGAGGCGAACGATTCAATGAACTCCATCCATCGTGTCCCATCATCCGTTGCAGTGCAACACATGGATTTGTGGAGTACTGCCATGATTGCAGCACATATCCCTGTGAACGGTATGAAAGGAAAGCCGAGCACGATTCCTTCATCACCTACCAAAGAAGACTCGCGGACCAACAGAAGGCGAGGGACTTGGGAATGGGAGCCTACCGCAAGGAACTCGATCAAAAGATCGAATTGTTGGAGTATCTGATCGACAGATATGACGATGGAAGACGCAAGGGATTCTTCTGCCTTGCCGTGAATCTCTTCGAATTGGCAACGCTACGCGATATCATCAAAACGGTGGAACTAGATGACCAACGTTTGGAGGGCGATAGGAAAGTGGTCGCCAAGATGATGGTTGCTGCCATGGAACGACAAGCAGCCCTACTCCATATCGATCTTCGATTGAGATAACCAGGATCTCCAACGTAAGCGAATTTTGTTGAGCGATCTTAATTCTTCTGCTACTGTTTTGACGGATATATAAAGCATCCGAACGTTCTTTCACATACATTCATGATGCAGGTACAGGAGGAACCGTATGAAGCCGAAGCGGTTTTCTTTGGTGCGAATCACCCTATCGTGTCTCTTATGTGCGACGGTTGTGGTCCTATCGACCGGTTGCATGGCGGCCTTCGAATCCATGGTATCCCAAGCGGTCGATCGAAAGACCAACGAGATGGTGGAGAAGGCCGTGCAACCTGCAATGCAAGAATACACACTGAAAGCCACGGTACCACAAACGATAGAATATCCTATCCCCATCACGGCCGAATCACACTTCACCCCAGTTCCACTTTCCCTCTCCCTTCCCAGCGAAGAGGAGGAAAGGGCTCTTGCACAAGCTGAAGAAGAAGTGAGAAAGGATCGGACCCAATCCGAGACAAGTGGAAGAAGCCCCTCCCGACTCGCTGTAAGTACTTTCGACCGATTCTCCATTCAGGAATTCACCGCACGACGGTTCGAGGAAGCTTGGGAAGGGATGGGACCGCTCGATCGATCCGAATTCCGTCGACTCATCCCACACGAGCCCGAGTTCTCGGGAACAACGCAGGATCCGGACCGGGCGATTGGATTGTCGCAATCGGTGGCGCTTGCCATACTCTATGGGGATTCACAGCCGTTCAAAGTGGCTTTGGCAGCAGCGGCGCTATCATATGATTATTCAAATGCAATCGCAGCAAGCAACTTCGCATCCGCTCTCGCACCAAAGGGAAAGGGAACCGAAGATGTGGCGGAGGTGTATCGCCATGCACTCTCCTGCAGTCTGGACGAAGGAGCATACACCTCCGAAAGTGTGCCGGTCCTGATCAATCTCGGGAATCTATTGCTGGAACTCGATAAGGATGAGGAAGCCAAACAGAGTTTCCTCGCCGCACTCGATACCGATCCAACCTCTTGGGATGCAGCGGTCGGACTCTCCTCCTACTATTGGAACACAGGCTTCCGTCTCAAGGCAAAAGCCATACTCGAAGATGCGATGCTTGCGCGACCAGCGATGTATGCCATGATGGCAACACAGTCCAAGATGATCGAGGATGTGGCTGAGGCCATCGAAGTTCCGGCCAATGCCCCGGATGAGATGCATGAACAGGCGATCGAGACCATCGCAAGCCAACCGATATTGACGGCAGCCGAATTCATCTCCTCAATGGACCAGAACGAAAGGAACAAGATACGGACCTTCATCGACTATCTGGTACCTGAAGGTAGCTACACCACACCGAAGATCGATACCGTACTTGCCTATGGTTCACTCCAAGCGATACGGCAACCCCATGGCATCGCCGCCCTGACAGATCTGACCGAAGCGGTGGCCTTGTTCGCCACGAAAGCCTCGGCATCATATGCCAAAGACCTTATCGAGAATACCGAAAGGATGGGTTTGCACATCGACATGCAGGGTATCGACCTCGATGAACTTGAAGCCCATCCCGAGAAGTACGCCAATTACACAGGTGGGGAAGCTGCTGTTTCCGGAGAGGAGAACGTGTACGCCTATGTTGCCGAATTGGAACAACAGGCCAAGCAAGCGGAACTCGATCTCGCCAACAACAGGACTGCCTCCAGCCTCCAAATCGCAGCCGATCTCGATCCTGCCATGGTCATCTTCCAGATCAATCCAGCCGATTATGCCGATCCCTCCAATGTCCTGATCCAGCGGTACAACATGCTGCAATACCAAATAAAGTACAATGCCTATGGAAAGTATCTTGACAATCTCGGCGTGAAGATGATTCAAACCCTGCACTCGATGGCACAACAGGCGGGTTTTCAATTGAGTGGACTCGAAGAGAAGTTCGGTGGTGAAGAATGTAGGGAGGCGGTTACGAAATGGAACGACATCTGTTCCAGGTACTGGAACCAGATGACCAGTTACGCATCGGTGCAGTACCTGAAGAAGATCACCCCCTATGCGAAGGCCTTCTATCAGGATGTGTTCAAGCATGTGGCCATGATCAGTGACCCAGTGGTTCGGGATCTGAAGGACAAGGAACTCCGTGCTGCCATAGACAGGGCGGTGTTGACCGGACTTGAAGGAGTGGTGATGGCTTATGGGGCTTTCGACTACTACCCGGT
>Ga0334898_1002022_pt1 | contig 20022 bp, 12 predicted proteins | sample GraSluR3_MG_10_FD_207228 | JGI IMG/M metagenome (GOLD analysis project Ga0334898, IMG submission 207228) | Sludge microbial communities from methane-producing bioreactor in Wageningen University, Netherlands - Granular Sludge_3_08-R3 | ecosystem: Engineered > Bioreactor > Anaerobic >... | reverse complement strand
CAGAAATATATGATATTGCTGACATTCTTATTCATGTAAGTGAATCAGATGGCGACCCGGCCGATAGTGTTTCAAGTTGGGAGATGATAGAGACTATGTCTGTCTCACAGGGTCGCGATTGCTGGTATCTGGAACAGCATTTCGAAAATGGAGATTCCATTGTAATTGACCAGGTGAACGGAAATTTTGATAATGCAGGTCAAAACTATGCACGAGCCTATGATGTTGCCGGAGTTGAAGGTGCTACTTATAATTCGTTGCTTGTACGTAAGTACAGTGTAGAACAGGGGAACCTTGATTTTTTCAACGCCCGCGGTGTAGGTCTCGAAGATTCAGAATGGATTGCCATACCCAGAATGTATGGTTATGGATGGGTTGACTGGCGTAAATTGTGGTGGACTGCTGGAAACCATGGCCCCTATGTTTTGGATGAAAATACACTTGAATCGGAAGTAATTGATGTTGACTTTGCCAATAAAACACTCACAGTTCCGTGGGGTGTTCGCAGATTGGATGACATTATGCGATACATGGTAGAAAAACCCGGAATTGCATGGAACTATCATCTGAATGAAAATCATGCAGATTCAATTTACCGTTCTGCCCGAACAGGAGATAAACTAACCATCTTTGTTTGTGGTGAGAGCCTTCAGTCTGCAACATTCGATATTATTGTTTCGGAACCAACTACAGCAACCAACATTGTGGTGCCAATATCACACATTAATATTGGTACTTTTAGCCAGGGAGGTCCCATAACAACCAATAATCAAAGTGGGTTGCTCGACTGGCCAAGGGTGACAAGACATGATTCCGGAATTGATTCAATTACTGGTACATGGCAAGGGCTACCCAATGCACTTCGAACTGATTCATTGCTAAAATACCTTGAAAAACCTGCCAGTGCAACCTGGGAATTTGTTTGGGTAGATGGCATTGAAAGGCCGGATCTTAAAAATGGAGATATCCTTAAAGTTACCGCACAAAATGGAAATGAAAAAGAATATTTCCTTCATGTGCAGCCATACAATCCCAGCCACAACGCTTATCTTTCAGCAATTACCTGGCCTGATATCCCTGCCAAATACAAGGGGATTTTTGGTTGGATTGGTGATACCATACCCAGTTTCAACCCTACTACGCGAAATTACAGGGTTCAGGTTCCTTTTGATGTGGATGGCATTCCTTCTTTAGTAGCAAAAGCTCAAAATATAAATGCAAAGGTTGTTGTCAACCGTGCCAAATCTCTTTCAGGAACAACAGAGGATAGAACCATTTCTTTTATAGTTACCGCAGAAGATGAAAGTGAAACTTATACTTACAATGTGGAACTGATAAAAGAAAAAGATCCTGATAAAACCCAGCCCTATTTTGCAGATCCATTTCTCTCTGAATTTTTCTACATGGATCAGTGGTCCAATAGTTTTGGTGAAATTGCAAATCCGGGGAATCAAATCATCGATTTAAGCGATTATATGATCGTTATGACATGGGGAGCAGATCCTGTCGCTGCAATTCAATCCCGCATGGGGGAAGAAGAATGGCTTGACCGTTACGATAAGTATATACCCGGATACAAATGGGTGAGTGAAGCACAATGGGCTGTAACACCCGGTATTCTTGAAAGAGATTTGAGTGTAAATTCAATCGTTTACCCCGGTGATGTTTTTTGTTTTGGCGCTATAAATACAGATGGTATGTTGGCCGCCGGGGGGGCAGGCTACGAATGGCCTGTTCCAAAACAGTTGGATGTACAGTTCTTACAGCGAGATGGCAGTTTTGGTACTTACCGAAATCCCTGGGATGAAGAAACAGGTGTTTACGGTTCTCCTATTCGTAAAACAAATACTGCCAGTTGGTTTATGTTCAAAATTCTGAATGATTCTATCAAATTAGGCTTGAAACCAGCCAATGATCCTAATGATTTTGAATTGATTGAGCGTTTTGGTATGAGCGATGGATCAGCCTGGAGAATTGGCGGAAGCAATGCAGGGATGATTACCAATTACATGCGGAAACCTCATATTTATAAAGGTAACCCTGAACCTGAAGGGTCGTTTGGTACAAACCCTGATGATTGCGAATGGACCTGGACCAATCAGGCATACTGGAATGCAAGAGGAGTCGGCTGGTCGTTAAATATTTTAAATTGCGGTAACGACATTGGTCAGCATTTTATGCACGAACCTACGCATTACAAATCAACCGTTACTTCTGTAGTTTACAAGGTTAGCGACGGATATTCACTGAAAGAAGATATAAGAGGATTAGTTGATGGAACAACTGTAAGTACATTCTTTGGTAATCTGAATAAGGCAAATGAGAATCAAACGTTAACCGTAAAATCATTTGCTGACGGCAGTGCCTTAGGCATGGATGATTTACTCAGCCTGAATGATACTTTGGTTGTGTTATCGGCTGACAGTTTAAAAATTACCCGGTATGTTCTTGATGTAAGTGAAGACGGATTAAGCTCAAATGCTGTTCTTACTTCAGCTATTTATCAGATTGAAGTTTTAAACGAATCTAAAAGTGCATCCCAGGATGATAATTCAGGTGAAGGAATAGTAACCGGTTTTGAATATGGAACTCAGTTGCGTACTGTTTTAAACAATGTTACAATTCCTCAGGGAGCTTCTCTGAGTATTATTGACGGCTCAGGAGCTTATGTGTCTCTGATAAAATTAAATTTCGACACAGCCTATGTTAATGTAACTGTAAACTCCGATACCTACTTTGATGTAGTGGCTGAAGACGGCTTAACACGCATTGTTTACCAGCTGCAGCCCCTTTCTTCACAAAGCGATGCGTTTATACTCTCAGATTTATATACTGTTTCTCAAGGCGATAACCTGGTGCATTATGTACCTCGTGGAACAAATGTTCAAACCTTCCTTAATAATGTTGTTGCTTCATTAGGCGCTTCAGTAAAAGTGGTTGACAAAATGGGATACGAAAGGACAGAAGGGGCTCTGGTTGAAGATGATAAAGTAGTGGTTACTTCTGCAAATGGAATGGTTACCCGGGTTTATTATCTTTCCATGCTGCGTACCCAATATATTTTTGAAAGCACCTATTTGGCTTACGTACTGTCGAATGTATATGCCGTTGACCAGGTGGAATATACCATAACCGGACCAACAGGAACCACTTTGCTGAGTGACTTCTACGCAAGAATTACTCCATCGATGGGTGCAACTGCCATTGTGGTTGATTCCCAGGGAAATGAAAAAACCTCGGGCGATCTCGATGACGGCGACATGCTAAAAGTAACCTCGGCCGACGGGAAAATAGTGGTTATGTATGAGCTGAAGCTTGATTTGACTTCTGTTGATTTGACAGGAGTTCAGCAAATTGAAATCTATCCGAACCCTACAAATGGGAAATTGAATGTTCGTGGAGTTAAAGAAGGAGACAGAATTCAGGTATTCAATTCAACAGGTAATCTGGTAATTGATTATGTGGCCAACAGCAATATGGGCAGTTTGCTTCTTAATAATTACCCTGCCGGCATTTATATGATTGTTGTAAGTAACAAAACTGAATTGTTGGGTCGCTTTAAAGCGGTAAAACAATAAAAGGAAGTTTATGTAAAAGTTTAGAGTTTTTAAAAAGGCCTGAGTTTATTTCGGGCCTTTTTTAAATTGTCTTTTTACGAAGTATCAAATTTTACGCTGAAATTTTGTATCGAACCCCAAAAAGAAAGTATCAATGAAAAATAGATTGAAATCGTTTTTTTCCGAAGAAAGGCATAATGTTTTGGTTTTCGATGCCAACAAGGAGCAGTTTGATTTTCTTAAAAAATCATTTCCTTCGAACCCTAATTTTATAGTGGTTTCAGATGTCAATGAAGCTTTGAAAGTAACAGATGAAAATCACCTTCTTATTGTAATTGCAGGTTTTTCAGGTTCCAGAACAGATGGATTTGAATTATGCGAAGAAATGAAAAGAAATATAAATACATGTCATATCCCTTTTGTTTTTATATCAGCAAAAAATTGTATTGAACAAATGATTCGGGGATACGAATTGGGTGCTGACGATTATGTTACCAGGCCATTTGATGAGAAGTTACTTATGGTTCGGATAAACCGCCTGATACAAAACAGGAAACGGATAAGAGAGAAGTACCGGAAACAAAGTCTTATGATCGAATTAAGAGAAAAGGACATTCCTAAAGATGATAAATTTATTTCAGCCGTCAGGAGAGTTTTAGAAGATAATTTATCTGATCCGGATTTTAATGTCACAAGTTTGTCTGAAAAATTACAAATAAGTACTACCCAGGTTTATCGCACCATGAAGGATATGACAGGACTAACTCCTGTTGAATTTATTCGAAATGTACGATTACAAAATGCTTTTGAAATGCTGAGCCGTGATAAAATTTCTGTATCAGAGGTATGTTATCATTCTGGTTTTAATAATGTTTCGTATTTTATAAAATGCTTTAAATACATGTTTGGGGCAACTCCAGGGTACTTCAGAAATAAAATCAGCAACGATGTATTTGATGAAGTAATGTGTTAAAATGCAATATAGATGCTCGATGGAAGCGGTTCTTTCGATCCGGATGATGATGTAATTACCTATTTTTGGACTGCACCCCAAGGTATCGTTCTTAGTGCAAACGATGTAGCTCAACCTACATTTACTGCACCGCAGGTTGAAGAGGATACACAGTACGTGTTTGCTTTGGTGGTAAACGATGGAATACTGGATTCTGAACAAGATAATGTTATAATAACAGTAAATCACAGCATCACCACAGAAATTAGAAATCGGTGTGTTAACACAAAAGATAAGCAAATTAAAGTTTATCCAAATCCGAATAACGGTTCTTTTACTCTTGAGTTGAAAAACTTTAATCGGCAAGCTGAAATAACACTTATGAACCTGTTTGGCAAGGTTGTTTATCGCATTGAAAATACAGAAAGAAGTCATTTTGACCTTAACTTCCCATACATTCAGAGAGGTATTTTTAACATCAGTGTAAGCGACGGTTTAAGCATGAAAACTCGAAAAATAATTGTTAATAATTAAACCACGTGTAAAAAGGTAATAATTGTTAAATACCTGTTTTTTATGTTTGTGCATTTTTTATGCCTAAAGTCTTGGTGCTCTTATTTTTGATCTTGTAGCAAAGCCACCTTGAAAATTTAAAAGTTTTGTTCCATATTCATTTGACAGCTTTGGTATAATCACTTCATATTAACTTGTTAGTTTTGGAATTTTTTTATAACAACTTCATTTTCAATAAGAATTTCATTAAACTTGCCAAATGAGTGAAATTGAAAATTTCATAATCATTCTGAGGGTAAGAGAACAGTCGCAAATTCTAAAATTACTGTCATGAAAAGTCCAACAAATCGTGTTTTTACAGTCATCAATCGTTTTTGCATTGTTCCAGTAGTGATTGGTTTCATAAGCGTATCCTGTCAACCTGCTGCCGAAAGCGGAAAAATCGACCGGTTTGAATTGGTTAACCGTCATAATATTCTGGTGGAAGAGTTCGATCCATTGGCTTCCTTATCGGTGGGTAATGGAAATTTTGCTTTTACCACTGATATTACCGGGCTGCAAACTTTTTACAAGGAGTATGAAGATGGCGTTTCGCTGGGTACCATGTCGAACTGGGGCTGGCATACCCTTCCGAATACAGAAGGCTTCGATATCTCAGAAACTTATCTGTACCATGAGGTTAATGGAAGGCAGGTGCCTTACGAACATCAGCTGCGGACTTCTGAACGCGCTGTACAGGCAGTGAACTATTTCAGAGAAAACCCGCACCGGCTGCATTTGGGAATTATTCGCCTGGTAATTAAAAAGAAAAACGGACAGGAAATTTCCATTTCTGATGTACAGGAACCCAGGCATCAGCTCGATCTGTGGCGTGGTGAAGTCTCCAGCAGTTTTAAGGTAGAAGGAACACCTGTTAAAGTGAAAACTTTTGTGCATCCTGAACAGGATTTGATTTCTGCAAAAATTGAATCACCACTGATTGAGTCGGGCCAGCTGGCTGTGGAATGGCTTTTCCCTTATGGAAATCCGGTTCACACACATGCCGGATACGATTTCAATTCGCCGGATAAACATTACTCGATGTATGAAAAAACAGAAGAATCTTCGGAAATTATTTTCAGGACACTGGACGATGATTCCTACTTTACAACCATCAGCTGGGAGGGCGAAGCTGAATTCGGTGAAGCGGAAAAACACCGGTTTGTGCTTACACCCGGAAATCAGCAAAAAACGCTGAATTTCAGCTGTAAATTTTCTCCCGAACTTGTTTTTGAAACTTTACCCGTTTTCAGTGAAGTAAAGGAAGAAAATGAAATTCACTGGCCTGCTTTCTGGAAATCGGGCGGAGCAGTTGATTTTTCGGAGTGTACCGATACGCGCGCCAAAGAACTGGAAAGGAGAACAGTATTGTCGCAGTACCTCACAAAAATTAACGGCTCGGGAAATTTGCCTCCCCAGGAAACCGGATTAACCTTCAACAGCTGGTTTGGTAAGTTCCACCTGGAAATGATTTGGTGGCACAGCGCTCATTATTATAACTGGCAACGGCAGGAGAATATGGCTGAACAATTGAATTACTATCATGCCACTTATCAAAAGGCAGTGGAATTTACAGAGCTTCAGGGTTATGAAGGTGTGCGCTGGCCCAAAATGGTTGGTACTGAGGGGCAGAACAGCCCTTCCTCCATCGGTTCCTATCTGATTTGGCAGCAACCGCACCTGATTTATCTGGCCGAACAGCTTTATCTGGCCAATCCTTCTGCGGAAATCCTTGAAGAATTTGCCGATCTGGTTTTTGCAACAGCCGATTTTATGGCCGACTTTCCGGTGTTTGACAGCGAAACTCAGCTGTATAACCTTGCACCGCCACTGATTCCGGCTCAGGAACACTGGAATCGTGAGACCACCATGAATCCCCCTTTCGAACTTGCATACTGGCACTGGGGGCTTACCGTCGCGCAAAAATGGAATGAACGGCTCGGAAAACCGGCCAATCCCAAATGGGATGAAATTCGCAACAATCTTCCTGCCCCGGTCCACATCGATGGTCTTTACATGGGTATTGGCAATGCTCCCGATTCTTACACAAATCCGCAAAATATGAGGGATCATCCCATGGTGCTTGGCACATTGGGTATGCTGCCCAAATGGGAGACGGTCGATGAAGAAATCATGCGAAACACGTTGAGTTACATTATGGAAAACTGGAACTGGCCACATACCTGGGGGTGGGATTATCCTATGGTGGCCATGTGTGCTGCCCGGCTTTTAGAGCCCGAGATTGCACTGGAAGCGCTGCTGAAGGATGTTCAGAAGAATACTTACCTTGTTAACGGACATAATTACCAGGATGAAAGATTAAGAATTTACCTGCCGGGAAACGGCGGGTTATTAAAAGCCGTTGCATTGATGTGCGCTGGCTGGGAGGGGTGTACGGAGGAGAATCCCGGTTTTCCGAAAGACGGAACCTGGAACGTGAAATGGGAAAACCTGAATCCTGATTTTTAATCGAATTACACTTTCATACGGAAGTTTTGAGAAATAAAGTAAAAAAATAGCTGTATCCCTTTATCCATAGAGTGATAGTTGCTTGTTTTAAAAAAAAGTCAGATGAAAAAGGTATTCTCATTGGCTTGACTTGCCTTACTTTTTTTGCACCTTCATTCAATCTATCACATACATCAGTTACCTTATTTCTTTGGTTGGCTTTATTGCTTTTCCCGGAGATTTACCTTTTGGGTTTTCCTTTAATATCCTCTCAAGCTCTTTGTAAATTTCATAGGCTGCAAAGCATATACATTTGTGCGTTTCTATCCGGTTTTAGCTCTGAATTCAGTTCATCTAAAAAATGATAAATGACTTATCAGCATTGTTGAAAAAATTTTATAAAAGCTCCCTGTATTTTTTGTATGCAATAATACAAAAGCCTTAATATTATCCATTCATTTTGCTTGCTTTTAAATTTGAATTCAGATTCATAAAACAGATATTCCGATGCAAATAAAAAAGTTCGTTTCTTCACAAAAAGAGAAATTGCAAACTTCGCTCAGTCAGCAGGAAAGAGCGCTGGGAGAAATTATTTTCAACAACGGGCAGTGCCAGGTGCTGGCGCAGTCGGTATCGCGTTTCGAACTGATTGTGGCTGATGAGCGGGAAAATGAAATTGCCGAATATTCCCTCGATATTGAATTGCCGGAAGAGGAAGGTGATGAAAAATCCGGCGCTATTTTTCCGCATTGCGGAAAAGAACCGGTTGAATGGGACAAGTACGCGTATGCTTGTCTGTTGCAGGTAGAAAGCGAAGTGCAGCTGCTTAACCCCAAAGAGCACCTGGAGCATAAAAAATACACCCGGCAGGGAATGATTAAGCGGGTACTGGCTGAGCGGCGGCAAAAGTCGGATAAAGCGGAATACCGCATCAAGTGGGCCGGTAATATTTACGGCGACCACATCCTGACCAACGAAAGAGGGGTAAAATACAAAATGTTCCTGCGCGATTTTGAAAACGAAACCGGTTACAGCGACAGCATGGATGCTAAGTTGAACAAGCTGGGAACTACCAAGCACATCATGTTTGCATTCAGGAAATTAAAAGAAAATAAGGCGCTTTACAACCGGATGAGCAAAACATACCCGTTTGTGGAAGTATTTTGCGACCCGCTCAACGAATCTAAAATTAGCTGGCACTACCCGCACAAGCTTCCGGTTGAAGAGCAATTGCTGATTTCACGATATTTCAAAAATGGCAACTGCATTGAAGATGCACAAATTACCGGATTCCTGAAGTTTATTGAGGAAGCCGCTGATTTTCCGCACATCCGTATCCGGCCCGAGGTGGCCGAAAAGGTGGAGGCAGCTTTTGAGCAGGAGATGCTGATGAGCCTGCGCGACCGGCACATCCCCGATTTTAGCATGATACATGCCAACCTCTATTCATATCAGAAAGAGGGCGTTGAATTTGCGCTTTTCCGTAAAAATGCCATCATTGCCGATGAAATGGGTTTGGGAAAAACCATTCAGGCCATTACCACCGCTATTCTGAAAAAGCGAATTTTCGGATTTGAAAAAACACTGGTGGTTTGCCCGGCATCGCTGAAAGAGCAGTGGAAAAAAGAGGTGGAGAAATTTTCGGATGAAAAAGCGCTGGTAGTGCAGGGATTTCCCGATGAAAGAGCGGCACAATACAAAAGCAGCGATCATTTCTTTTTTATTGTGAATTACGAAACCGTGCTGCGCGACCAGATAGCCATCAACAATGCCGGCATCGATTTTTTGATTCTCGACGAAGCACAGCGCGCCAAAAACTACGAAACCAAGACTGCCTCTTCGCTGAAACGGCTGGAGGCCAAACACAAACTGGCCATAACCGGCACACCCATCGAAAACCGGCTCATCGATATTTTTTCGGTGATGGGCATCCTCGATCCCCAATTTTTCGGGCCGCTGTGGGAGTTTTCGTACCAGCACTGCCTGTTCGATCCCGACCGGCACAATAAAATCAATGGCTACTACAACCTTCAGAAACTCAATAAAAAACTGGAAAAAATATTGCTCCGGCGCGAAAAACGCAAAGTTATCGACCAACTGCCCAACCTGCAGCAACATGATATTCCGGTGGAACTTTCACCACTTCAGTCCGATTACCACGGTTCGTATGCCAGCGGGATTGCCGCCATCCTGCGTAAAAAATTCCTGACACCCTACGACATGCAAAAAATGCAACTGCTGCTGGCCAGCATGCGCATGGTGTGTGATTCTACTTACCTGATTGACGAAGAAACCAACGAATCGCCCAAATTGGAAGAGTTGCAGCACATTCTCATTGAAAAATTAGATGTGCCCAACCGCGAGACCAAAATCATTATTTTTTCGGAATGGATAAAAGTACACAAGCTCATCGGCAAAATCCTTCGCGAAAACAACATCGGGTTCGTGGAGTTGAACGGCAAAATACCGGTAAAATCGCGCGGCGAGCTCATCCGCAAATTTGAAACCAACCCGCAATACAAAATATTTTTATCCACCGAAGCCGGCGGCTCGGGGCTGAACCTGCAGGTGGCCGACACGCTTATCAATTTCGAACTGCCGTGGAACCCGGCCAAAAAGAATCAGCGCATTGGCCGCATCGACCGGATTGGGCAGAAAAGCAACAAACTTACCATCTATAATTTTATCACCCGCAATTCCATCGAAATGAAAATTGCCTCGGGATTGCTGGTTAAACAAAGTCTGTTCGATGGCGTTCTCGGCGAAAGCGGGCAAACCAATTTTGTGGACTTCAGCACCAAAGGCCGCTCGCAGTTTATTCAGCAACTGGAAGAGTTTGTAAATGAAATTGAACAGGCGGAACCGGAGAATATGGACAAATCTGAAGTCACGGAAAACCCCGTAACCTTGCAGGAGGAGGTCACCCAGCAAAGGCCTGCCGTCGAAATAGACCTCTCAGACGATACAACCGAGGCGCAGGAAGAACCGAACGCTGCTCCCGCAGAAAGCACAGTTGGTGAAAACGGCCGGGGCGGAAATGCCACAGCCGAAGATTTGGAGCAGGTGATGAACAACGGGATGCAGTTCCTTTCAGGCTTGTTTAAAATGGCCACCGGAAAAGAGATGGGAATGGAGGGTCAAAAAATAGAGGTAAACAAAAAAACCGGCGAAGTGACCATGAAATTTAAGCTGCCAATGTGAAAGCATCTATTTACGCTCCAAAGAATGGATAGCCTGTTTAAGCTCTGCCTGCACTTTTTTATATTCAGTGAATTGCCATGCTCTTAGCAATGGGATGAACTGAGGATTATTTGTGTCTTTGATTTTTTTAATGAGTAATAAAATCATTCCCCGGTTCCTGTCTTTTAGTTCAGAAAAATACAAACAACGAAAGGTACGAAAAACCGGAACTGCTATTTTGTTCGTGTTTTCGCCGTTGTAAAAATATTGAATATCCGGCGATTCATCTGTAAAAATCATTTTGTTTTCTTGCAGGTTTTTTTTGTAACTTTGGGAAAATTTTACAATATGACATTCGAAAAAACATATGAAATCAATAATAACGAATTGACGATTAAACTCCCAGAGAAGTTCAGGTCAGTCAAGAAAGTTCGTGTGATTGTAGAGAAAGCTGAAAATGAAAGGAGTAAAAAAATTCAATTACTCAAAAAAGCTTTAACTGATCCGCTTTTTAAAGCTGATTTAGAAGAAATAAAAAATGATTTCCAGTACTCAGATAAGGAAGCGATATGAAATATCGCAAATGGGATATCCTGAGAGCGAATCTTGATCCGGTTATCGGTTCAGAACAGGGAAAATCAAGGCCTGTTTTGGTTATTAGTGAAAATGATATCAATTCCTTATTAAACATTGTAAATATTATTCCCTTAACGTCACGAAAGGAAGGCAGAACAATTTACCCTAATGAAGTAATAATTTCTCACTCCAAATATGGTCTTGAAAAAGAATCCATTGTCCTTTGTCATCAAATAAGAACAATAGACAATAAAAGATTGTCGAAACATTATGGGCATTTATCCGAAAAGTCGATTCAAAAAGAGATAATTGAAGCTCTAAAATTTCAGTTAGGGATCGAATAGACTCCACTCATTCAAATGAAGTAACTTTGTTTTATGGAAACACAATTTTTTGCGCCCGATGCAGATGTGATTGTAAATAATACAAATCGGGAAACAGATATGGTCGACCAAAGTATTTACCGGAAACTGACGAAAATTTATTCCGTTTTCAGTTGTGTGCAACCGGTTGGAGATGATGAACTAAGGGAAACCTGGCTGGAAATTGGAAGAGGGCCAATTGAAGCTTTCGGTAATTTTGAAGAATTTCAGGAAAGCGGGGAGGTTGAGACCATGAATGATTTCGAACAACTGTGGATAGACTATTACCCGGATGAAACCAAGTGGTACAAATTTCAGACGGCTAAATACGAGGATAATTTGTATTTCTATTTTAGCGGAAAACTATTGTGGACGGTTAACGAAAATAAATTTCGGGAAGAAGATGCAAAAACAGGTTGGAATCTCGATTATTATGAGCGTTTCGCGGAATGGCTTTTAGAGAAGATAACTGACGAAACAAATAAACTTAAAAAAGATGCAGATGCTTATAATTCTTACATTCAGCAAAATTTGCCCTGGATGAAACGGCAGGGTAAAATACGCAGAAGAGATTTTTGGGAGATAATGGGCACAGAAACCATCAGGCCTGACCTTAAGCTGGGACCTGAGCTAATTAAAAAGCTGAAAATGGCAGTGGCTCATACAAAAGAAAACCAGTTTCCGTTGTTGCCGGAAATGACGGCCAATTTGTATTTCAGAATTTGTGAAATTGGTTACGACGCCAATAATTACTTTAAGAACAGCACAGAAACACTTTCGCCACGGGATAAATATTTGAGTTTTGCAGATGGCCGGGATGCCGGATTACGGGATATCAACGGAGATTCGCCTGAAGCTTTTAACGAGTGGTATAACAGCGGAATTCGGATGGGCGCTCATCCGTGGGAAATTTGCCGGGGTGGAAATTCTACCCATATTTCGCTTTATGTTTTGAACAAGAATGGGATATGGATTTTCGATTTGGCAGGATCGAGTATTGTGCGGGTGGAGGAAACGGTTCGAATGGCGATTGCATTTTGGGAAAACCAGATTCCTTTTGAACTGCGTGATGCAGATGAAATTGTTCGCATGGTTACCGGTAAAGATTTTATCGGTATAGTTCCCGATACGATTTTCCCGCGATATTGCCACAGTCTTTTCCCCGAAAAAGATCGCATTATGGACTTCATGAATTTAGGTTCGGATAAAGAAATTGTTCCGGTTGTTGTTGAGAAAGCGCAGTGGTATCCGTTGGAGAGAATTGAGATTGACAGTTGATTCCCAATTTTTAATAATATTGTTCGACAGCATCAAAAAATATTGTTCAATAATATCAAACAATCTGTATTCTATGTTTTTTTGCTTAAACCCACCTCTCCATTAACAAAAAATCGGCAATATATACATGTTTTACACCTTCAATATTGTCTTTCCAAAAGTCATCCATGGTAACCACATATTTGGGATGATTGTCTTTTATTTCAAACAGCGGCTTAAATTCCCGGTCTATTGTAGATTGTTCCGTCATCTTGTAAGCTACCTGAACATATATTTTGTTATCATTTTTTTCAGCAACAAAATCAACTTCCCGCTCTCCCCATTTTCCGGTAAAAACATTAAATCCCCTTCTTTTCAGTTCGAGCATCACAATGTTTTCGAGAACTCCTGAAATCATTCGGTCTTTGTAGCCCATTACGGAATAAATAATTCCCTGGTCGCCAGTAAAATATTTTTCATAGGTTTTTAAAATTTCCTTTCCTGCCAAATCGTATCGCGGAATCCGGTCGATGATATAAGCGCTTTCGAGTGCATTCAGATAATTATAAACGGTATTCAGGTCTATTTTTCGTTGCTGGCTTTTAAAATAATCGGCCACATTTTTTGCTGAAAACTTATTCCCGACATTATCCAGTACAAATTTCACAACTCTTTCCAGAAGTTCCACATCGCGTATTTTATTGCGCTGTATGGTGTCGCGCAAAATGGCTGAAGAATAAATATCGAATACAATTTTGTAAGCTGATTCTATGGGATATTCAGCAATATGAAGTACCGGAAATCCACCCATTCTTAGGAAAGTTTCAAATTCAACTTTAATGTTTGATTCCGTAATGCCTGTTCGTGCTTTTTTAAACCGAAGGTATTCTGAAAAAGAAAGTGTAAAAAGATGAATTTCAACGTAACGACCAGTAAGATAAGTTGCAAGTTCGGAGGATAAAAGCCGGGAATTGGAACCGGTTAAATAAATGTCAACATCAAAATCGGCAAGAAATGAATTTACGGCTTTTTCCCACGAGTTAACCTCTTGTATTTCATCGAGAAGTATGTAACTTCTTTTATTTTTGATAATTCTTTTTTTTATATAGGAATAAAGCTTTTCTGCACTGTCAATATCAGAAAACTCAAGACTTTCGAAATTCAGGTAAATGATTTGACTTTCACCAATTCCCCTTTCAAGTAAATCTTCTTTTAACAACTTCAGAATTACCGATTTGCCACTCCTCCTGATTCCGGTAATTACTTTTATTAAAGGTTTGTCTATAAAGGGTTCGATCTGTCTTAAATATAAATCTCTTTTAATCATAAACAATTTTTAAGGTTGTAGCCACAAATATAGTATTAAATAATTGTATTTTTAGGGTTACAACCATAAAAATGAAAATAACTGCAGAGTTTTTTTTGCTCATGTTCTTAAAATCAGTTGGATTTTTCCAGACTCCCCATCAACTCGTAAGCAATTTTATTGCTTACAATCCGCATCATACTCTCTTCGGCGCTGCCGTAGCTGAGAAGGTTTATGCTACCATACCATATGATTTTTTGGTCAATAATGGCGAATTTTTGATGAATATTGGTTCTGAAAGCCAGATGGATACCGGCAGTTTCTATTTGACGAGTTGCTTCGTGCCGTGCGGTTAAATCATTGTTTTCAAAGTCGGCTGCCGGGCGGGTTACCACAGTAATTTTCACACCTCCGTGAAGTGCAAGTTTCAAATCGCGGATGATTTGCTGTGTCCTTCGTTTGGTAACAAACGGACTTACAATAAGGATTTCGCGTTTAGCATGATTGATGTCGTTTGAAAAAACCGGATAGAAATTACTTTTATCGAAGATAATGTCCACGTTTTCTCCTTTTTCATCTGTTTTGGAGAAAAGCTCGCCTTTCATTTTATATCCTATGGAAGCATATCCCGATAAGCGCCGGTTGTACATCCGTTCGAACATCCGCACATAAATATCGATATAATCGAAAATGAGGGCTTCTTTTTTACCTTCAAACAACCGGTGCAATCGGCCTGCATATTGCTGAAGTGTCCCTTTCCACGAAATGGGCATCGCCAGAAACAGCGTGTCGAGCTGCGGTTCATCAAAACCCTCACCAATAAAACGGCCGGTTGCGATAATAGTTATTGGTTTATCTTTTGGCGATTCCGTTATTCTCTGTAGGATTTCCCGCGTATCTTTGGTTCCCATTCCGCCGGTGACTGAAATGGCATCGGGGATTTTTGGTCGTAACATTTCAGCCAGAATTTTCACGTGTTCCACGCGTTCGGTAAGGACAATGCAATTTTTCCCTTTTTGATGGCATTCTGACACATCGTCCACAATCAGTTGATTTCTGATTTCGTTATTCACTATTTCAGCATACAATTCCTGAATGGTCCACTCTTTTTCCTCTTTTTCTGCCAAAGAATGAATTCTGAAAGAGGTAAAACGTGGAACAATGTAATGATCAAACGGCCTCTTTTCTGCCTGCTTTTTCGCATCATCGCGATAACGAATTGGGCCGCAGTGCATAAATATGATGGGGTGGTGGCCGTCTTTCCGTGTAGGAGTTGCGGTTAAGCCATATACATATTTTGCAGATACATTTTTAAGAATCGATTCAAAACTGAACGCGGGGACGTGGTGACATTCATCCACAATCACCATTCCGTAATCTTTTACAAAATCCTTTACTTCGCCCATTCTCGACAACGATTGCATAATTGCAATGTCGATGATGCCATTCCGGGTTTGTTTCCCGCCGCCAATCTGGCCAATACTATTCCGGGGCTTTTTACCTCGTTCATCTTTTGTTTTTACCTGTTCATTAATGGTAAGAAATTCGGTGAGTTTTTCTTTCCACTGATTGACAAGGCTTACTTTGTTAACCAGGATGAGGGTATTTACTTTTCGTTCTGCAATGATTTTTATGGCTGCAATGGTTTTGCCGAAAGCAGTGGTGCCACATAGGACACCGTTTTTGTTTGCCAGCATATTTGCAACCGCAAAGGGTTGTTCTTCCCTTAGTTCACCGTTAAATGTGATATCGATTTCTTCTCCCGGATTGGCTTTATCTACCCAGGTTGATTTCACTTTTATTTCTTCCAGAAAATTTTCCAAATCCTGTTCACATCCGCGTGGCAAACAAATATAATCACCGGTTTCATCGGCACATGAAATAATACGCGGTTTATTGAAAGTGGAAAGCCGCATGGCCTGGGCTTTGTAAAACTCCGGGTTTTTAAAGGCAGCCAGTCGTTTTATCCGGTTTAATGCTTTGGTAGAAATCCCTTTTTTGGGAACGAAAACCATATTAGCTTTTACAATTTCAACCGATTGGGGAAAATCCTTTTTCTGAAGAACCTCTCTATTCCTTTCCCACGGTTTAAACGATTCTGGTTCTTCATCATCTTGTTTTAGAAAACCGAGTTCATTTCCCTGACTTAACTGTTCTGTCAAAGATTCAATTTGATTTTGTGTAAGCCGTTCAACAGAAGATAAAAAAGCCCATTGGTCGGGGAAAGGTTGAAATTTTTCATCGATAAAGACACTGTTGCCGTTATCGCGCGCCTCTTTTTGCAGTGGCAGCGCAATCAGATTCCCGAAACCTCCTTTTGGCATGGTATCCTGATTAGGGAACAACCGGTCGTATGATTTAAAAGCAATTTGGTGCCGCTGGGTCATGGCATTCGTAAGCAAAGCGCTTCCAAATTTCCGGGCTGTTGAGGCAGGAACCGGCTGTAAAAAGAAGAACCAGGCATGAGCACCATTTCCCGACCGGGAGCGCTCCACCGCCAGTGGGATTGCAAATTCGGAACATACCTTTCTAATCGTTGTGATATCTTTCTGCCAGTCGTAACCGTCAAAGTCAATGGCCAAAAACCAGCAGGTTTCATCCGGAAGCAGTGGATAAATTCCGGCAACTGTTTTACCACGCAGATGATCTTCAATGGCCTGACTATTTAACTCCAGGAAATTTTTGTTTGTGCAGGCAGAGCATTTAATCTTAGGCTTTTGGCAAATCCCCCGAACCCATTCATTGCCGCATACAGGTGAATAACCCGAAGTTCCTTTTTTTCTGTTTTCCCATCTGGTTGCAAAAACATCTTCACGGCCTTTGAACAGCGATTTGAAAAGATTGATTTTTTCGGTTGGAGAGAATTGCTTGTCAATCGTTTTGGATTTTGCCGCTTCGGTTGGAATTTCCGATTTTATGATTTGATCCTGGTCATTTATAAATTCTTCAGTTTTTTCATTTGCAACTCTTGATTTTTTTTCGGTTTGTGATTCAAGCTGTTTTATCTTTTCCTTTAGCCTCCTGTTTTCGGTCTGAAGTACGCGATATTTTTCTGACAACTCTTGTAAGTCCATAGCCGGGCCTCTTTAAATATCATCCAACAACTGGCTAATTTCTTTTTCTCTGTTATAAAAGTTCATATCGTTATATTTTAATCAACAGAAACACATAATTCCGAAACGGCTGTTTCGGAAATAGCCATTTCTGTTCTTAAAACTAAAAAGAATTTTTGATTTGCAAAACAAGCTATTTTTTGAATGGATGCAGTTTGCACAAAATAAAACCAAAAAGTAGAGTTGAATTTGCCAAAATTTATAACTTTGATGCTGTAAAACATGTTATAAATATATATGTTAAGTTCAGAGATGGGGATAAAAGACATTCTTGAAAATCCGAATTCGATTTTTTACCTGCTCAGCCGGGAGGAAAAAGAGGAATTGGAGCAGCACATTTCGCTGGCTCATCACAAAAAGAATGAGTTTGTTTTTAAGGAAGGGGATAAGCCCACAGGGTTTATGATACTGGTGAGCGGGAAAGTTAAAATTTATAAAGAGGGTGTAGGCGGCCGTGAGCAGATTATCCGAATGGCAAGGCCTTTGGGTATTATCGGTTACCGTGCCTTGTTTGCCGAAGAAAACCACATCGCATCGGCTGTTACCATCGAAGAATCGATGATTTGTACCGTAAGTCCCGATTTTATTTTGAATAAAGCACTGAAAAACAACCATTTTTCTCTTCGGTTAATCCGTAAACTTTCCAAAGAGCTGGGGTTTTCAAACGAACGGACGGTTACTTTAACCCAGAAACACATTCGCGGAAGGCTTGCCGAGTCGTTGCTGCTGTTAAAAGATAAATATGGTTTTGAACACGACGGAACTACACTTAAAGTATATCTTTCGCGCGAAGATATTGCCAATTTGTCGAACATGACCACGTCAAATGCCATTCGCACCCTTTCCACTTTTGCCAACGAGAAGGTGATTGCCATCGACGGGCGGAAAATTAAAATTCTGGATGCGCACAGGTTAGACCGGGTCAGTAAGCTCGGTTAATCACTCCTGCAGATAAACCCGTTTTACGCGTTGACTTATACCGGTGAGAATTTCATAAGGAATGGTGGCTGCCTTTTGGGCGACTTCAGCAATTGAAATATGGGGTCCGAAAAATTCCACTTCATCGCCGGGCTGAACATTTAGTCCGGTTACATCCAGCATGAGCATGTCCATACAAACGTTTCCGATGAGGGGAACGCGTTGGTTCTTCACATAGGCTTCTCCAATTCCGTTTCCAAGTTTGCGATCGAGGCCGTCGGCATATCCCACCGGCACAACTGCGATTTCAGTTTCAACGGTAACTTTCCCATTGCGGTTGTAACCCACTGTTTCGCCGGGCGCCAGTTTTTTTACCTGCGAAATCACACTTTTAAACGTGCTTATGTTTTGTAAAGGCAATCCGGTTGCCGAAACTCCGTAAAGCCCGATGCCCAACCGTACCATTTCAAACTGTTTTTCAGAAAAGCGCTCAATCCCTGCCGAGTTCAGGATGTGCCGGTCGGTTTTGTATGAAAATTTTTCGGTGATTTTTTGTGAAAGCGATTCAAAACATTCCACTTGCCGGAGCGTAAAAGCATCCAGCTGCGGGTCGTCGCTGCCTGCCAGATGAGAAAAAACAGAAACCACTTTCAGCCGGTCGGTATTTATCAGAAACGCAACAACCTCGTCCACTTCTTTTTCTGTTTTAAAACCCAGCCGGTTCATGCCCGTATCCAGTTTTATGTGGACCGGAAATTGCTGCAGGGCATTTTCGGTTGCTGCTTTTTCAAAAGCTGTCAAAAGTTCGCGGCTGTAAAGGTTCGGTTCCAGTCTAAAATCGATGATGTTTTGAAAACTGTGCTCTTCGGGGTTCATCACAATAATGGGTATTTCAATGCCCGCCTGCCTGAGTTCGACGCCTTCGTCAGCTACGGCCACTGCCAGGTAATCCACATTCTGAAACTGTAAAAGTTTGGCAATTTCCACATCGCCGCTGCCATAGGAAAAGGCTTTTACCATCACCATGATTTTGGTGGAAGGCCTGAGCAGACTTTTGAACACATTCAGATTGTGAACCAGTGCATTCAAATCGATTTCCAAAACCGTTTGGTGTGCCTTTTGTTGCAGCAGAGCCGATATTTTTTCAAATGTAAAGTTACGCGCCCCTTTTATCAGAATGGCGGAATTTTTATAGCGATTCCGTGCCATACTCTTCGCAAACGACTGGGTAGAAACGTAAAACTCTTTTTTCGCTGAAAAGGATTCAGTATTAGCTGTTATTTCGGGGCCAATACCAGTTAGTTCATCAATTTCATATTGTTTCAGCAAAAGATTTACCTGACGGTACAATTCAGCCTGAGGCAAACCGGTTTGCTGAATGTCGGACAGAATAACCTGTTTTTTTAAATGCCCTTTTTGAGCCTGCTGGTGCAACACCGAAAGGGCAATGGAAAGCGAGGCCAAATCGGAGTTGTAATAGTCGTTAATGAGCAGGCAGTTGTTGATTCCTTTTTTTATTTCAAGCCTCATGGCCACTGCTGACAGCCGTTTGAACCTTGTCAGAATTTTTCCTGGGTTTTGCGAAAGAGTCCATAATGCTGCAAAACAATGGCAGGCATTTTCAACGCTTGACGAATCATTAAAAGGAATAATGAACTGAAAAATTTTGCCCCTGCAAGTGGCTTCAATTTGGGTTGAACCGTTTTCTGTCTGTTTTTTAAACTGAATGATTGCTTCTCTGTTTTTCAGTGACCAGCTCACCGGGTCAATATTGTACGAGCTGCAAAAACCCCTGGCGAGG
>Ga0334898_1002016_pt1 | contig 20071 bp, 15 predicted proteins | sample GraSluR3_MG_10_FD_207228 | JGI IMG/M metagenome (GOLD analysis project Ga0334898, IMG submission 207228) | Sludge microbial communities from methane-producing bioreactor in Wageningen University, Netherlands - Granular Sludge_3_08-R3 | ecosystem: Engineered > Bioreactor > Anaerobic >... | reverse complement strand
GCGAAATTTGTTTTTTAGAAAATTTGATCTTGTTCGCGTTTATTTTATCCATTGTTTACTACTTCATTATTAAAAACTGTTTTAGTGTTTTTCCTAAAACTATCTATTAAATACCAACGTTATCTTGTGTGCTGTAACGCCGTGCAAAATAGAGGCCACTGAAAAAGTCCGATTTTCAAATTTTTATATACAACATATAGATTGCACCAAACAAAAAACACATTATAAAGTATAGCAAAAAATCAAATTTTGACTTTTTCAGTGGTCTCGCAAAATACGCGTGGCTGTTACACTACATTAGAAGCAAAAAAGCCTTCTCAACGAGAAAAATTTAACTCCAAATCATTATTATAAGTATTTACAAAAACCTCTCTACCCCAGCAACCTTCGATTGCCTCCTTTCAAGAGGAGAAATAAATACCAAAAAATGTGTTACCGTTTTTTCTTTCTACTTCCTGACTTTCCAACCTTCTAACCTTCCAACTTTTTCATTCCACATTCGTAAAACAAAAGTTAATTCAATTTAATTTATTTTTTCTCATATTGAGATATAATAAGAAAGTATAAGAAAATTTTTTCATTATTGTGAAATTGTGAAATTTTAAACAATTAGGACAAAATTTATCATATTTGCAGGAGGGAAGCAGAATGACAGATACCTTAGATATGAAACTTAAAGAGGTTGAACAGTATCTTGATTCATTAGAATTAGAAAATATTGACGAAGTTGAAAGAAGAAGTTACCTTATTAGAGTGTTACATAAAGCTCAAAATATAATCGGTTATTTACCGATTGAAGTGCAACTTCTTATTGCAAAAAAACTTAAAGTTCATGCTTCACAAGTTTATGGAGTTGTTACTTTTTATAATTTTTTCACAATGAAACCTAAAGGAAAATACCCTATAAACATTTGTTTAGGGACAGCTTGTTACGTTAGAGGTGCCGGTAATATTATGGAACAAACTAAAAAAATACTTAATGTTGAAGACGGGGAAACTACTCCTGATGGTATTTTTTCTATTCACGGCGTTAGATGTATCGGTGCTTGTGGACTTGCCCCTGTTATAATGGTTGGAAATAAAGTTCACGGAAGATTGAAAAAAGATGATATGAAAAAAATAATTGATGAATATACTGCAAAAGCAAAAGAAGAAGGTCTTGCTGAATAGGAGGAAATAAAATGGCTAAAATTAAAAGTCTTCAAGATTTAATAAAATTAAAAGAAGATTCAAAAGATAAAATACAAATCAGAAAAACTGCTGGAGAAAAAGACAAAATAGTTTTAAAAGTAGCTATGGGAACATGTGGAATTTCTGCAGGAGCTAAAGAAACATTCAGTGCACTAATTGAAGCAATTGATAAACATGGTCTTGATAATGTTGTCGTAACCCAAACAGGATGTATGGGTTATTGTCATGCTGAACCAACAGTACAAGTTAATGAACCTGAAAAAGAAACATTTTTATACGGAAATATAACAGCTGAAAAAGCTGAAGAACTTATCGTTAAACATATAATTAACGGTGAATTATTACAAGATTCTATCGTTGGCGAAACACATCAAAGAGCTGAATAATAGGAGGGAGAACATAAATGTCGAAATATAAACAATACATTCTTGTATGTGGAGGAACAGGTTGTGTTTCTTCAGGTTCAGGGGATGTTCTTGATGAATTCAATAAATTATTGGAAGAACATAACCTTCAAAACGATATACAAGTTGTTAGAACAGGTTGTTTTGGATTTTGTGAACAGGGCACAATCGTAAAAATATTGCCAGACAATACATTTTATGTAAAAATAGAAAAAAATCATGTTTCAGAAATTATCAACGAACATATAATAAAAGGAAGAAAAGTTGAAAAACTTTTATTTAAAGATCCGCAAACAAAAGAAACTGTTGCAGAAGATGAAGGCATGAATTTTTATAAAAAACAAGTTAGAGTTGCTTTAAGAAACGCAGGATTTATTAACCCTGAAGACATTGATGAATACATCGCAAACAATGGTTATCAAGCTCTTGGAAAAGCTTTAACAGAAACCAATCAAGATGAAGTAATAGATACACTTTTAGAATCAGGATTAAGAGGAAGAGGGGGCGGAGGTTTCCCTACAGGTTTAAAATGGAGATTTGCAAACAAAGCAAAAAGCAATCAAAAATATGTTGTATGTAATGCTGATGAAGGTGATCCGGGTGCATTTATGGATAGATCTATCCTTGAAGGAGATCCTCATTCAGTGATTGAAGGTATGGCTTTAGCGGGTTTTGCTATTGGAGCAGATAAAGGTGTTGTGTATATAAGAGCAGAATACCCGTTAGCTGTTGAAAGACTTGAAATAGCTTTAAATCAAGCTAGAGAATATGGTTTTTTAGGCGAAAATATTTTTGGAACAGGTTTTTCTTTTGATATAGATATAAGATTAGGAGCAGGAGCATTCGTTTGTGGAGAAGAAACTGCATTAATACATTCAATCGAAGGATACAGAGGAGAACCTACAACAAAACCTCCATTTCCTGCAAATAGTGGATTATTTAATGAACCAACATTAATAAATAATGTTGAAACATTCGCAAACATTCCTATAATTTTAGATAAAGGCTCTGATTGGTATAGAAGTTTAGGAACAGAAAAATCTCCTGGAACAAAAGTTTTTGCGCTTGCAGGAGCAATTAACAACGTTGGACTTGTTGAAGTTCCTATGGGAACAACTTTGAGAGAAATCATTTTTGAAATTGGTGGCGGAATAAGAAATGGAAAAAAATTTAAAGCTGCTCAAACTGGTGGTCCTTCTGGCGGATGTATTCCTGCAGAATATCTTGATACTGAAATTGATTTCGATAACTTAAATGCTCTTGGTTCGATGATGGGTTCCGGTGGTCTGATTGTCATGGATGAAGATACATGTATGGTAGATGTTTCAAAATTTTATCTAGAATTCACAGTTGAAGAATCTTGCGGTAAATGTACTCCATGTAGAATCGGTAACGTAAGATTACTTGAAACTTTAGAAAAAATTTCTTCAGGAAGAGCGAAACCAGAAGATTTAAGAAAACTTGAAATTTTAGGTCAAGCAATTAAAGATTCTTCTTTATGTGGACTTGGTCAAACAGCTCCAAATCCAATTTTATCTACATATCATTACTTTAAAGAAGAATATGAAGCACACGTTATGGACAGAATTTGTCCAGCAGGCGTATGTAAAGATCTTATCAAATTTGATATTATTGAAAATAAATGTGTTGGTTGTACAGCTTGTGCTAGAGTATGTCCTACAGCAGCAATCACAGGTGAACTAAGAAAACCTCACGTTATTCATCAAGATAAATGTATAAAATGTGGCGCTTGTTACGATACATGTAGATTTGGCGCTATAACAAAATCTTAACCCAACTGGAAGGAGGACATATTATAATGCCAAATATTTTTATTAATAATAAAGAATATGAAGTAGCAGAAAACTTTACCGTGTTAGATGCTGTAAAACAGGCTGGCGGTTATATACCAACTTTATGTTATCTCGATTTAAAAGGAATAAATGTTGAAAATAAACCCGCTTCATGTAGAGTATGTGTTGTCGAAATAGAAGGCAGAAGAAATCTTGCACCAGCTTGTGCTACACCTGTTTTTGAAGGCATGAAAGTATTCACACATTCAAGAAAAGCTATTCAAGCAAGAAGAACTGTTATTCAATTATTGCTTTCAAACCATCCTAAAGATTGTTTGAACTGTGCAAAGAATTTAGACTGTGATCTTCAAACAATGTCTGCCGAATTAAATATTACATCAAATCCATATTCAGGAAGGCAGAACAGAATAGACAAAGATATATCAGCTGCAATTATAAGAGACCCAAGCAAATGTGTAATGTGTAGAAAATGTGAAACAATGTGTAACACATTTCAAACAGTCGGAGTACTTTCAGCTGTTGAAAGAGGATTTGAATCAGTTGTTGAACCTACATTTAATTTAGGTCTTGAAGATACCGCATGTACATTCTGCGGACAATGTGTTGCTGTATGTCCTACAGGTGCATTGGTAGAAAGAGATTATATTGAAGAAGTATGGAATGAAATCGAACATCCTAAAAAACATGTCGTTGTTCAAACAGCTCCTGCAGTTAGAGTTGCATTAGCTGAAGAATTTGGATATGCTCCAGGAACAATTTCAACAAAAAAATTAGCAGGCGCTTTAAAAGTATTAGGTTTTGATTCAGTGTTTGATACAAATTTTGCTGCTGACTTGACAATTATGGAAGAAGCATCTGAATTCATTGACAGATTCACTAACGGTGGATATATGCCTATGCTAACTTCTTGTTGTCCGGGATGGGTTAAATTCTTAGAACATCAATTCTCTGATTTAATTGAAATGCCGTCTACAGCAAAATCACCACAGCAAATGTTCGGAGCAATTGCAAAAACTTACTATGCTGAAAAAATAAACGTTGATCCTAAAGATATGACCGTCGTATCAATAATGCCTTGTTTGGCAAAAAAATATGAAGCTGCAAGAGAAGAATTAAACTCAAATCCAGAATACAAAGATGTTGATTATGTTCTTACAACAAGAGAACTTGCAAAAATGATAAAAGAAGCAGGATTCAACTTTGATTCTATTCCTGAAGCTGAATATGATTCTCCATTGGGTGCATCTACAGGAGCTGCCACAATATTCGGAAGAACTGGTGGAGTTGCTGAAGCTGCCTTAAGAACTGCTTATGAATGGATTACAAAAGAAGAATTAAAAGAAGTGGAATTCGAAGCACTTAGAGGTTATGAAGGAGTAAGAATTGCTGAAGTTGATATAAAAGGAACTAAAGTTAGAATAGGTGTTGCATTTGGACTTGGAAATGTTAGAAAATTACTCGAAGATATAAGACTCAAAAAAGTTGATGTACACTTAATTGAAGTAATGGCATGTCCAGGTGGTTGTGTTGGTGGAGGCGGACAGCCTTATCATCACGGAGATTTAAATATCATCAAAAAAAGAATTGAAGCTTTAAATACAGATGATAGAAATTGTGAAATAAGAAAATCTCACGAAAACCCTGCAATTATAAAATTATACGAAGATTATTTAGGAAAACCAAATTCAGAAAAATCTCATCATCTTTTACATACTCACTATCTTGCAAGAGAATGGATGTAATTTTAAAATAAAATAAGCTCTCCGTTAAGGAGAGCTTTATTTAAAAGAGGTGGTTTATGAACACATTCGCAATTATTGTAAATGCTTCAAATAACGAAGAAGCCATAGATAAATCTTTAAAAAGTTTTTCTAAATCTTCAAATCACTCTATTTCAGGTTGTATAAATTATGCAGAAGAACAAAAATTGTTTGAAAGCACTGCAAAGAATATGGTGCAAGAATATATTAACTTAAAAAAAAGCACAAAAGATATGATTAAAAAATTTGAAGATCGAGTTAAAGAAAACGATTTTTATTTGACTCAAATGAAAAAAAACTTAGAAAGATATGAAGATCATAATTATTATTTCTCTCAAGAATGGAAATTAGTCTATTTTGAGAACAATGAAGCAAATCACGTAGATGACTTTGAATATTATGAAGAAATCCTCAATAATAATCAAAAAGAAAATTTATTTATTTGTTTGTTAGATATATTATGAAAAAAGAGCGGATATAATCCGCTCTTTTTATTGTATTCTTGATATCGTCAATTTTACTTCTTTTACTCCATTTACATCATTCATATTCATCATTTCATTCATTGAAAATTTTAATTTGTTTTTAACTTCATTTATTCCATTCGTAGTCTGAAAATCTGATGCTTCGTGAGAAGAGAAAACAACCCTCATCATTTCAATAACATAAGAATAATTATCTTCTATAAATTTTTTTGCTTCTTCACTTCCAACTACAAGAGTATAATTTGAAACATAAACATTCGAATTACCTTTAGACCTTATAGCATAATCATTAGAAATAAGTGTGATTTCTCTTGAAACTACTGCAGGTATTTCTGGTGTTGTCGGTGTTGTCGGCGTTTCTGGTGTTGTCGGTGTTTCTGGTATTGTCGGTGTCTGAATTACTTGTGGATTTTTTGAACCAAATTGATCCAAACTAACTTCTCCTAATAATTCGGGATTAGTTCTAAATTTAGCTATTGAATACACATTTATTTTATTTTCAATATTTTTAAAATATAAATAATTATCTGTTAATGCAATTTCATAAAGATTTGGAAATTCTATATTTCTAATTATTTCTAAAGAATTTTCATTTTTTATTTCAGCAATTGTCAATCCTTGATTTTCTCTCAAAACATATAAATAATTATCTCTTTTTATTACTTGAGAAACTCTTCCATTTACAGTCAACCTTGAAACCTCTTTTGGTTCATTAGTTGACATTATCTCATACACTATAACTCCCTGATTACCCCCAGCAGAAAAAAGATATATTTTAGGGAGCTCTGGAATTACAACGGGTTCTTCGATTTCAGGAAGTTTAGAAGTAGAAAAAGAAACTTGAGATTCCGATTTTTGATTAGCGCTATCTTTTGCCACTACTTTTAAAATATAGTCATTATTTTCAATTAAATTATCATATTCAAAATATGTTTCCTTATAATCTGTCAATAAAGAAATTTCATTATCAGATGTTTTTAAATAAATATCATATAACAAATCAACATCATTTGGATGCGAACCTTTCCATACAAAAACTATTTTTTCTGGAAGTATTGTTGAATTGTTGTTTGGAACTACTATTTCAGGTGGATTTGGATAAGATAAAGCGTTAATTAAAAATGGTTCAGAATATTCGAAAACTTTTTTATCTTTTATAACAGAAAAAATTAAATTTATTCTGCTTCCAGAAACATTTCTAAGCCAGATTCTATTTGTATCCACATTTCTCAAAAGTTCATAATTATCATCATCATTTTTACTATATATCAAATAACTGTCATAACCGGTTGGCAAAGTGATCGATAAATCGTTACCCAACATTTCTTTTTGCGGAGAATAAATAATTTTATCTTTTCTTAAATTTAGATTTATTTCTTGATCTTCACTCACAAAAACTTCTTTTGAATCATAATAATAAATAACATCTTCTTCTCCTAAAACATGTACATTCAAAGTATAATTTCCCTTCCCAATGTTTTCAAGAACTATATCTTCATTCAAATTATAAGTAGTAGAATAATTTTTCTCTCCTAAAAGACTTACTTTTATATTTGACATAGCTTCAGAAACAATAGAATCAGGAATCGTGTAATTTAAAATAATCTTATAATTCGATCCTCTAAAAACTATGGAGAGTACAATTATTATAGTTACAATTAAAAAAACTCCCAAAGCGGAAAAAATATAAATACGTTCTTTTTTTGTTTTAGATAAATAATTATCCTTACTAGTTATCTCCGTAAATTCATCAGAAGGTTTCACTTTTTTATTTTCAATTTCTTTTTCAACTTTTTTCAAATTCATCACCTCTGTAGAATTATACCATACTTTTTTAATTTAGCAAATACTAAAAACATCCCTTTTAGGGATGTTTTTAGTATTTTATTTTAATAATTTTTTCATAATCTCTGCTAATTCGATGAAATCTGCTGTTAATGAAGCCCCTCCAACTAAAGCGCCATCAATATCTTCTTTTGAAAAAAGTCCGAAATAATTATCTGGCTTGACACTTCCACCATACAATAATGAAATACTTTTCGAAACTTCTTCTCCATAAACATCACTCAAAAGACTTCTAATATAAGCATGAATCTCTTGCGCTTGTTCTGGAGTGGCCACAACACCCGTACCAATAGCCCATACAGGCTCATATGCGATAATCACTTTTTTTAGTTGTTCGATAGTTAATCCATATAAACCTTCTTTAATCTGTTTTTCAACAACATTAAAAGCCAACCCTTTATTTCTTTCTTCTAAATGTTCTCCAATACAAAAAATCGGTGTTAAATCTTTTTCAAGTGCTTTTTTTATCTTTTTATTTATAACCTCATTAGTTTCATTAAAGACATCTCTTCTTTCTGAATGCCCCAAAATGGCATACTCCACACCAATATTTTTTAACATATCAGCAGAAATTTCCCCAGTATATGCACCTTTATCCTCGAAATACATATTTTGTGCCGATACTTTTATATCAGATTTTTGAGTTATTTCAACAACTCTTTCAAGTGTTGTGAAAGGAACTCCTAAAACTACATCTATCTTTTTTTCGCTTCCTATTTCACCTACAAGTAAATTAGAAAATTGTGACGCTTCTGTATTATTTTTATTCATTTTCCAATTTCCAGCTAAAACAAATTTCCTATCTTTAATTACTTTTTTTTTTGAAATTGAAGCTATCCCAGGCAACTCTAAACCTTCTAAAAATTCAAGAGAAGCTCCTCCGCCTGTTGAAACGTGAGAAAATTGAGAGGATAAATTAAATTTTTCAGCTGCCGCAGCAGAATCTCCTCCGCCAATAACGCTGATAGCACCTTTCTGATTAGTTATTTTAGCAATAATTTCTGCTATTGTTTTTGTACCATTAGCAAAATCTTCTATTTCAAAAACTCCCATCGGGCCATTCCAAACAACAGTTTTAACATCAGCCAATTTTGTTTCAAAAAGTTTTAAAGATTCAGGACCAATATCAAGCCCCATCCACCCTTTTTCGATACCATCATCAATATTAACAATCTTCGTTTCAACACCAGCTTCAAGTTTTTGAGCAACAATAGAATCTACAGGCAAAATAAATTCTACGTTTTTTTCTTCTGCTTTTTTTAATAATTCTTTTGCAAGTTCTAACTTATCTTCTTCAAAAAGTGAAGAGCCGATTTCTTTACCTTGAGCTTTTAAGAAAGTAAACATCATAGCTCCACCAATTAAAATTCTATCTGCATTTTCAAGAAGATTCGTGATAACACCTATTTTATCTGAAACCTTTGCCCCACCAAGTATAACAGCATAAGGTTTTTCAGGATTTTTTGTAACTTTATCTAAAAATTTTATTTCTTTTTCCATTAAAAAACCAGCAAAACTTGGAATCCTTTGAGCAATACCTACATTAGAAGAATGTGCCCTGTGAGCCGTTCCAAAAGCATCATTAACATGATAATCAGCAAGTTTTGCCCAAGCTTCTGATAGCTCGTCATTATTTTTTTCTTCACCTTTTTCAAACCTAGTATTTTCTAAAAGTAAAACATTTCCAAATTCGAGACTTTCGATAGCTTTTTCAACAATTTCTCCTCTTGTTTCTTCAACAAAAGACACTTTATTATCCAAAAGCTCATTAAGTCTATCTGCAACAGGTTTTAAAGTATATTTAGCATTTCTCTCTCCTTTAGGTCTACCAAGATGAGAAAGAAGAATTACTTTTGCATTATTTTCCATCAAATATTTTATTGTAGGAAGAGCTTCAATGATCCTTGTTTCATCAGTAATATTTCCTTCTTTTAAAGGAACATTAAAATCAACTCTAACTATAACTTTCTTTTTATTAAAATAAATATCTCTTATAGTAACTTTATCCATTTTTAATACCCCCTGTTAATAATTATTTATATTTCAATATTTATTATAAAAGGGAACATATAAATGTCCCCTTTATTTAGTAATTAATTAAATTATAAATTTCCCCATTTTAAAGCAAGATCAACAACTCTTGCAGAATAACCATATTCGTTATCATACCATGAACCAATTTTTACTAATGTACCTTTCATTACTTTTGTTAACTCAGCATCAAAAATTCCTGACGCAGTAGTACCTATAATATCAGAAGAAACTATAGGATCTTCTGTATAGTCTACTATACCTTTTAAATTTCCTTCTGCAGCAGCTTTTACTAAAGCATTTATTTCTTCCACTGTTGTTTCTTTTTCAATTTCAATTGTTAAATCAGTTATAGAACCATCGGCAGTTGGAACTCTCATAGCAATACCATCAAGTTTTCCTTTTAATTCAGGAATAACTAACGCAACTGCTTTTGCTGCACCAGTTGTAGTTGGAATAATGTTTATTGCAGCTGCTCTTGCTCTTCTTAAATCTTTATGAGGTAAATCAAGAACCTGTTGGTCATTGGTAAAAGAGTGAATAGTAGTTAAAAGACCTCTTTTAATTTTAAAATTATCATTTAATACTTTAATTACAGGAGCTATAGAATTTGTTGTACAAGAAGCATTAGAAATAACTTGCATATCTGCAGTTAATTCTGCATCGTTAACCCCTAAAACAATTGTAGCATCTACTTCCCCTTTAGCAGGAGCAGTAATTAAAACTTTTTTTGCACCCGAATTGATATGTGGCATGCATTTTTCTTTTCCTGTAAAAACACCTGTTGATTCTATAACCATATCAACTCCTAAAGAAGCCCAAGGCAAATTAGAAGGATCTCTTTCAGCAAAAACCTTAATTTCTTTATCGTTAACTTTAAAACCATTTTCAAGCAATTCAACAGTTCCATTAAATCTTCCGTGAACTGAATCATATTTTAAAAGTGTAGCAAGAGTTTTTGTATCTGTTAAATCGTTTATAGCTACAACATCAATATCGTTCCTTTCAGCCATAATTCTGAAAACTATTCTTCCAATTCTCCCAAAACCATTAATTGCAACTTTTAATGCCATTAACAACACCTCCTAAAATAATTAAAACAAGTTCAAAACTTAGTTATTTTTTTCTCTATCCTTATTATACACGATTTATAATAAAATAAGTATAATTAAACGTTAAATTTATCAAAATCCAAAATCAGACAAACCAGATAAATATTTGTCATTTATTTTTTCATTTTCTTCTTCTTTAGTTGTGTTAATCTTTTCTATAACCTCATTTGTTGCGGCTATAATCATATCTTTTACAATATCAAAATCTTCGTCTTTTAATTCTTCAGAAATTTCAATATCTTTAATTTTTAAGTCTCCGGTAGCTATAACTTTTACAACACCTCCACCACTTGTAGCATCAAATTCTAGAGTTGCAAACTTTTCTTCCATTTTTGCCATTTCTTCTTCTAAAGCAACTTGAGCTTTTTGAGCTTCTTGAAGAACCTTATTCATATTTCCACCAGATTTTTTTTGTTTTAAAGATCTTCCACCAATACTTTTAAGCTTTTTTCCCATAATAATACCTCCTCTAAAAGGATTTGATTTTTTTCTTTACAGTATATTATATCATTAATTGCATAATCCCGCAAATTTTTCAATCGTTCAACTCTATATGTTTTTGCATAATTCTTACTGCATTTGTAGCTGCTCCAACTCTCACATTATCTGCTACATTCCAAAACATAAATGTTTTTTCATCAACTGCTCTAATTCTTGAAACGTAAGTTTTTTTAGAGTCTTCTATTTCAAGCGGAGTTACAATACCTTCTGGATAAACAACATTTTCTGAATTTTTCATTATGTTTATGAAATCATCTTTTGAAAGAGGAGTCTTTGTTCTAACTAAAATAGATTCTGAATGCCCATAATAAACAGGAACTCTAACAGCTGTTGGATAAACTTTAATATTATCATCATTGAATATTTTTTTAGTTTCTCTAACCATTTTTACTTCTTCTTCAGTAAAATCATTATCCATATAAGGGCCTATTTCAGGAATAACGTTTCTAAAAATTTGTTTTGGATAATTTACTACATTTAAATCTCCATTTTCTTGATTAGCTAATTCGCTAATCCCTTTATTACCAGAACCAGAAACAGCTTGATAAGTTGAAACGACTATCTCTTCAATACCGTATTTTTTATATATATTATTTAAAGATAATAACATTTGAATAGTAGAACAATTAGGATTAGCAACTAGACCTTTATACCCTTTTAATACGTTGCCATTTATTTCAGGAATAACAAGAGGAATACTTTCATCCATTCTAAATGCTGACGAGTTATCTATAGCAACCTTACAATTTTCTAAAGCCTTCGAAAAATAAACCTTTGAAACAGCTGATCCTGCAGTAAAAAGAATGTAGTCAAACTTTTCATCAAAACTTTTTTCTGTTAATTCATTAATTATCACTTCTTTACTCAAATAATTCAATTTCTTCCCAGCAGACTTCTTTGAAGCAAATAAAGTAACATTTTCAAATCTGTTTTCTTCTAATTCTTTAAGAACTTTTCTTCCTACTTCTCCAGTAGCTCCAACTAAAGCAATTTTCATAACTAGTTTCGTCCCGTAAAATTTATAAAACGTTATAAAAAGATTTAAATGTATTTCCTTATTCATAAACCACCGCATATTTTATAGCTATTTGACATCTTTTTTTTGCCATCTATTTAGTCATCTTTTGAATATAATTTATTCTATTGCTATCAAGATATGCGTAAACTTTTTTATAATCTTTTCAAGTTTTATAAAATTGCAAGTTTTACGATAACGACTACCCTCCTTATCTATATCATATTTTTGGAAACTTTACATTGCAATCTAAGTAATCCGTTTCCAGTTTTTTTAACTATATAACTTTTTTCTATTCTTTAAATTAATTACAATCTATTTTTTAAAATTAACATATTTTTGGAAAATTTTATTTAATATGTATTTTGATAAAAAACAAATATATTTTTATAATTTTTAAATATTATTTACACCTATTGCAACCCTCTAAATGTCATTTTATTTATTTTAACAATTTATTATAACGAAAATAATAAGCAAAAGAAAATGTTGAATTTTTTTCGATTGAAGCCAAAGGCTTCAGTATGTTATAATTAAATAATAAAACAAATAAAAATGGAGGTGACATTTATGAACGATGAAACAGATATAAAAAAAATTATTAACAATTTATCAATAGGATGCGCCTATTGCAAAATTTTATTTAATTCTAATGGAAATCCTAATAGTTTTAAATTTACTTTTGTAAATGAAATGTTTTCTAAAATATTGGGATTTAGCCCAGAAGAACTTTTATCGAAAAACATAGATAAAATTATTGAAAAATCTGAAAATCAAAAATTTTATAAATTAATCAAAAAAAATGTGATAGATTTATCAAAAAAGAATTTAAATTTCTATTCTAAACAATATGAAAAGTGGTATAAGTGTGAAATAAAATTTGATTCAGCATACGATTTTTCTATAATATTATACGATATTTCTGAAGAAATGGTGCAGATAAATGATTTTAACATATTAATTAATTCATTAAATGATATAGTTTTTGAATTTGACGAAGATCTTAAATTTATAAATGTATGGTTTGGCGAAGAAGACTATATGTTTTTATCTAAGAACCTTTTAATTAATAATTCTATTGATTATTATTTTGAAAGTGAAATCGTTGAAATGTATAAAAAAGCTTTCGAAAAAACGTTATTGGAAAATAAAAAAAATTCTTTTCAGTACAAAAAAGAAGGCTTATGGTACAACGCAACTATATTCTCTAGAAAAGATATTTTCAACAAAAAAAGATATATTGCAGTAATTACAGAAATAACCGAAAAGAAAAATTTTGAAGAAAAATTATTAGAAGAAAAAGAAGCCTATGAATCAATAGTGAATAGTAACGAAGATTTGATATGTAGATTTCTTCCCGATACTACATTAATATTTGTAAATGATTCTTACTGTAAGTTTTTTGATAAAAAAAGAGAAGATTTAATAGGAAAGAGATTCTTGTATTTTGTACCCGAAGAGGAACATAATATAATATTTGATAGACTTAAAAGTGTCACGCAAGGGAATTCTGTTACAAGATATTCGCATAAAGTTATTTCGCCTGACGGAAATTATATTGAGCAAAAATGGATTGATAAAGCATTTTTTGATGAATATGGAAAAATAAAGTTTTTTCAATCTAAATGTCATTTAAAATATTCAGAATAAAGAAGGTATTTTTTTGAAGATAATAAGATATGATGGAAATTTTGATGGTTTTTTATGCGTTTTATTTTATTGTTATAAAGAAAAAATAATACCTGAAAACATTGTTTCAGAAGGAAATTTTTCTTTATTTGGCGAAGAAAAAGAAATAAATACCGAAACAAAAAAATCTAAATATTTTTTTGATTATTTGAGAAAAAATATAGATGATTTTACTTTAAAAAAAATTTTTTTTGTTTTTTCTTCAAAAAACAAAATAAAAGATATAACTATATTTAAATACCTGATCTCATATAATAAATATAAAAAGGATACTGAAAAATACATAAATTTAGAACATATAAAATTATTTAACGACTTATATGGTAAAGTTGCGAAAGAAGTTCATCTGCTAAAAGGTATATTAAGATTTAGAAAAATGACTGATGGTAGTTATTATGCCCCAATAAGTCCTGATAATGATGTAAGCAAGTATCTTCTTGCTCATTTTTCTGAAAGATACTCAGAAGAAATCTGGATTATTCATGACCTTAAAAGAAAAACAGCTTATAAATATGAAAACAAAAAAATAGATTTTTTTTATGTTGAAGATTTTCAAGAAAACAAAATAAAAGAAAATTATGATTCAGAAGAAAAAGAAATTCAATTGTTGTGGAAAAAATTTCATGAATCAATAGCAATAAAAAATAGAAAAAATTTAAAATTGCAAAAAAACCTTATGCCATATAGATATTGGAAATATTTAATCGAAATTTAAAAGATTCTATGTATTTTTTTTGCAGGTTTAATATTTTAGAAAGTTGGCAGGCAAAAACATTCATCTTTTGCGTTAAACGATGGTTCAACGATTGCTCAATTACCGTTCAACTATCGTTCCCAAAAATGAAGTGGTAAACATTGGATAAAATAATTAGTTGGTCAGTTGAAAGCTGGTAAGGAAAAACAATTTTTATAATTACTGTTTTTTGCTTTTAATGTAGTGTAACAGCCACGCTGAACTGTGCACGGCGTTACAGCACAGGCAAAAACATTCATTTTTTGCGTTAAACAATGGTTCAACGATGGTTCAACGATTGCTCAATTACCGTTCAACTACCGTTCCCAAAAATGAAGTAGTAAACATTGGATAAAATAAAAGCTCACAAGATCAAATTTTCTAAAAAACAAATTTCGCTCTTTTCAAAAAATGCTAAAAATAGCAAACTCGCTACGCTCAGACATGCTATTTTCTTACGCATTTTTTGATTCACTCAATTGTTTTTTATACGAAAATTCTCAATTGCTCGCTACTTTATTTCATCCATTTTTACCGTCAAAACATTATAAACTGAGGTTCAACCCGAACAAAATGTTAACTCTTGTTTTTCTTTAATAAAAAGGTTTTCAACAGCGGCAAAAATCTACACTACAAACGACCCAAAAACGCTATTATCCTTTATTAAAAAGATTTTTAGAAAAAAATAAGGTTGAACATCAGTATAAAAATCAAAACTATTTATACGCATTATTTGTTTTTCCTAACCAACTAACTTAAACTTTTTTGGAAGGTGGCTGGGGTGAAGAGTTTTTTAATTTTCATATTTAAATAAAAACAATGAAAATGAAACGAAAACGAAATGTTTTAAAAGTAAAATAAAGGTTAATTGAGGAGGTGTTACCACATGTCAGCAAAATTAAATAATATCAGACAAATGAATAGTGATGAGGTAATCACGACTCAATTTATATATGAATCTTAAATTATTTAATTAATTAAATAAATAATTTATTCATCAATAAAAGCCGTGGTTATCTTTCCACGGCTATTTTTATTTTTTGTTTTCTTTTTTATTAGAAAACAATATTTTCGTTATTTTTTAATAAATTTTAGAAAAAATAAAGAATGCCGTGGCGTAATGCTGCGGCATTTTTTTAATAAAAATAAAAAACTATATTAAGGAGATGATGAAGATGCTAAAAAGAACAAAAGCGAATGTTAATTATGGAGGGATAAAAAAATTATGAGGTGATAAAAATTGGATATTATTAATTTGGGAATTTTGGCACACGTGGATGCCGGAAAAACAACAGTTACAGAAAATTTGCTTTATAAAGCAGGTGTGATAAAACAAATAGGAAGAGTGGATAGCGGAAATACGGTTACTGATTCACTTGAAATAGAAAAAAGAAGAGGTATAACAATAAGAACGGCAACAGTTTCATTTGACTGGAAAAATATAAAAGTAAATCTTTTAGACACTCCGGGACATGTAGATTTTATAGCAGAAGTTGAAAGATCTGTTCAAATATTAGATGGAGCTATTCTTGTTATTTCCGCAAAAGAAGGTGTTCAAACACAAACAAGAGTTATATTCAATATATTAAAAAAAATGAAAATACCCACAATTTTATTTATAAATAAAATTGATAGACAAGGAGTTAATTTAGAAAAAATATATAAAAGCATAAAAGAAAAATTGGAATGTGAAACAATGAAAATGCAATCTGTAATAGGAGAAGGAACTAAAGATTTATTAATTACACCTTGGGAATTAGACAATGAATTAAAAATTGAAAACACAGAAACAGCATGTTTGTATGATGAAAAACTCTTGGAAAAATATTTAAAAAAAGAAAAAATTGAAATAAAATCAACTATTATAAAAGAGATTGAAAAAAATAATTTATACCCGATATACCACGGTTCAGCACTTCAAGGTGTTGGGGTTGAAGAATTGCTTGAAGGAATAACTACATTTTTACCAAAAATAAAAAGTAACTCAGAAAAACCATTATCGGCTGTAGTTTATAAAATTCAAAGAGAACAGAATAATCAAAAGAATGTTTATTTGAGGTTATTTCAAGGAATTTTAAAATATAGGGAAATAGTAAATTTAGAAGAGAAAAATGAAGAACTAAAGATAAGAAATTTAGAAACGATAAAGAATGGAAAAATAGTGAAAACAAATGTAGTTAAAGCAGGAGATATTGCAATTCTTCCGAATGTAGAAGGATTAAAAATTGGAGATTTTGTAGGAATAAAAACAGAACATTTCAGAAAAATTTCTATGGCATTTCCCACATTAAAAACAACGATTAATCCTTTAAAAAGTGAAGAACGACAATTGTTAATACAAACGCTTTTTAATTTAAGTGAAGAAGATCCATTCTTGAATTGCTATATAAATTCTTTGACCGATGAGATAGTAATAAACTTATTTGGAGAAGTGCAAAAAGAGTTTATAAAAACATATATTGAAGAAAGATTCAATATAAAAACCGAACTTAGCGATACTATAACTTTATTAAAAGAAAAACCTTTAAACTATGGGGAATCTTCAATTGCAATGTGGACAAAGTTAAATCCTTATTGTGCTTCTATAGGTTTATCAGTAGAACCTACAGAAGAAGGGGTAGGGTTTATATACGAAAATAACATTTCTCACGGATTTTTAACTAGACCTTTTCAAAATGCTGTTTTAGAGGGTATAAAAAGTGCTTTAAAGCAAGGATTATATGGCTGGGAACTTACCGATATAAAAGTTTCATTTAATTGGGCTGAATATAATAGTGTAGACAGTACGCCAGCGGATTACAGGAATCTTGCTCCATTAGTTTTAATGGAAGCGTTAGAAAAATCTGGAACTAAACTAATGCAACCTATTATGACTTATAAACTTACAATACCTTCAGAAACTGTAGGAAAAGCGATATCTGATTTAATAAAAATGAAAGCAACACTCTCTAATCCTTTAATAAAAGGTGAAGAAACAATAATTGAAGGGAAAATTCCTGTTGAAACATCAAAAAAATATTCTTTAGAATTAGCTTCATATACAGAAGGAAAAGGGATGTTTGATTTAGAATTTGTAGGGTATGAGCCGTATGATGGTGAAATTATAATTAGAGAAAGAATGGGCTATGATGCAACAAACAGAGTAAAATATCTATTGCAAAAATCAAATGCTATAAAAATATAGAAGAACAACAATAGAATTATTTATATTAAAATTTTTTTTAAGGGCTGCTTATTTAGAGAGCCCTTTTTTAAATGTAAATAAATTCATATAATAATCAAATTAACTTTATTTTTGAAGTATAAAAATATGTTATAATAATTATATATAAAAAATTTTTCTGAGGAGGAAATATTATGCAAAAAGCAAAAATATTTTTAATAACAGGACTTTCGGGGTCAGGAAAAACGTTGTTGTTAAAATCTCTTGAAGATGAAGGTTTTTTTACTGTAGATAATGTTCCGCCACATTTGATAAGAGATTTTATAAATATCGCTTGTACAACAGATATTAAAAAAATTGCAATTGTTTCTGATATAAGGTGGAAAAAAACATCAGAATTGATAGACGCTTTTTTAAACCTTCATAATTATACTCCTTGTGATATAGATGTGAAAAAGATATTTTTAACTTCAGAAAAATCAATTTTATTAAATCGTTTTATAAAATCAAGAAGAAATCATCCTTTAAATCTTCCGGTAGCAGAAGCTATAGATAAAGAAATTGAATTATTAAATCCTGTAAAAGATATTTCAGATATAGTAATAGACACTTCAAATACGGAACCGTCTGAATTGAGAAAAAGATTTTTATCTCTTATTGAAGAAAAATCTGTTCAATTAACTTTAGATATTATAAGTTTTGGTTTTAAACATGGAATTCCTCAAACAGCCGATTATGTTTTTGATGTTAGATATATGAAGAATCCATTTTATTTTCTTGAAATGTATAAATTAAATGGCACAGATGAAAAAATAATTAATTATTTAGAATCATTCCCTGAAACGTTTATAACCGTTGAAAAAATTGCAGATTATGCTAGATTTGTTCAAGACTCTTATACAGAAGTCGGTAGACTTGCGGCACATTTCTGCATTGGATGTACTGGGGGTAAACATAGAAGCGTCTACGTGGCACAAAAAATTCATGACATTTTAAAAGGCGAAGGACGAGATGTAAATTTATTGCATAGAGATTTTGAGAAAGAATAATTGATTTTAAAGATGCACAGATTTTATTTCTCTAAATTTAGCATATTCAATAATTTTTTTAATACGTTTAACTAAGTCTTGATTTTCATTATCAAGACTTTCTTTATTATTAATTTTAATTAATAATCTGTCTAAATCATAATAATTCATAGAAAAAATATATTCATCATCTATCCCAGGTATCAAATCTGGCGAAGGTTTTTTTTCGATTATAAAATCTGGAAGCGATAATTTTTTTGCAAGTTCGATAACCTGAGTTTTATAAAGATGAAATATAGGCTCATAATCAACAGAGTCATCACCGTATTTTACGTATAATCCGGTAAGAAATTCTGTTTTATTTGTAGTTCCAACAACAGAATACCCTCTTTTTTCAGCTTCTAAATAAAATTTACACATTCTTATTCTATGTTTTGCTCTGTAATAAGCAAGACCTTTTAGAAAAAAAGAGTCTCCTGAATTAGATAAATCTTTAAAAAAGATATTTTCTTTTCCTAAAGATTCCCAATTCTTTTTTGCATATTTTTCTTTAATAAAGCTTGGAATAAAAAAAGCGGGAGGTTGAAGTTTATAAGCACCTATATGTCTTAATTCTCCAGAAATTTTATGAACTTTATGTGGAATTTTAAGAAAATCGCATATTTTTAAAGCATCTTTCAAAGTTTTTTTTGAAGAATCTCTTTCAGGAAGAATTAACCCATACACATTTTGAGCACCAAGTGCTTTTGCACACAAACAAGCAGTTACAGCGGAGTCTAATCCTCCAGAAATTCCAATAACAGTACCTTTAAAATCATACTTGCAGTTAAAAGAAGTAATGAAATCTAAAATTTCATTCAACATAACTTCACCAGCTTTCAAATTAAAATTTTTGAATAAGGAATTCACAATTTTGATTTTTATAGCTATAATATATTATAACAGAAAAAGTTAAAAAGGAAAAAGTTGGTCAGTTGGAAAGTTGGTCAGGAAAAGCGTTAAAAACGTATAATAACGAAGTTGTAAATAATGACTGAACAATAGCCGAACAATAGTTAAACAATAGTTAAACGATTGCTTAACTGCCGTTCAACTATCGCTCAACTATCGTTCCCAAAAATGAAGTGTTAAACATTGGATAAAACAAATCGCTTACAAGATCAAATTTTCTAAAAAACAGCTTTCGCTCGGTCAAAAAATTCGGAAAATAGCAAACTCGCTACGCTCAGACATGCTATTTTCTTACGCATTTTTTGATTCGCTCAATTGTTTTTTTGACGAAAATTCTCAATTGTTCGCT
>Ga0334898_1002014_pt1 | contig 20086 bp, 18 predicted proteins | sample GraSluR3_MG_10_FD_207228 | JGI IMG/M metagenome (GOLD analysis project Ga0334898, IMG submission 207228) | Sludge microbial communities from methane-producing bioreactor in Wageningen University, Netherlands - Granular Sludge_3_08-R3 | ecosystem: Engineered > Bioreactor > Anaerobic >... | reverse complement strand
AGTGATCCTCTTGTTCGACAATTGGCTGGACAGGTAGGTGAAAGATGCATTCCAATCCGCGAATGTTCCGAAGGAGTTTCCAGTGAAATGTAGCTGAAGAGCCTTCGAAAAATCAGCCAGATTGAGGCTATCATTCTTTGCCTGGGCAGAATAGAACACTACCGGATGCTTCTTCGAAAACTCCTTCAGAAGAGAGGTCTTGCCCACTCGTCTCCTTCCATATAGCACGAGAAATTCGAACTTACCCGAACCATGCAAAGTTTCAAGCAAATCCAACTCCTGCTCTCTTCCTATAAACATAACGACCTCATATAATTTAAATATAATACTTACGATTATTATACTCTTAATTATATAGTTGTAAAGAGAGCATATTGAATTGTAAGGGTTCGCTCGATTGGAAGGTCAATGCAAGATTTCACTACCTCCAGCAAACGGTGGACCCAGGAGGCTCTACCTTTTTTCAGGGCTCCAAGAATTGGTGTAAGATCCCTTTCGATTCCTCGCGATATTCCCCGTGCCACATCCTCGGGATGCACACATACGGTGGCACAGTGGTACCGTTTGGCCACCTCAAGACCACTGGTGATTTCCTCCTGGGTCAAATAGGGTCTCAGCAGTGAATGATCGATCATCTTCGCTATCTCGGCACACCTGTCCATACAAACCTCCCGAAGTTGCTTTCAGCAAACTACTTCCGGTTGATTGGGTCAATACCGATATCCATACTCGGTTACGGTACAGTTCACCTCCAACACTCAAGGAACTCGGGCAACCACTTGTATGGTATTACCTTTGGACCCTTCCTGTTCCATCTCCCGACATGAGTTTCCTCACATCCGAAACAGTTACCCGGTTGAAATCTCCCAAGATGCTATGTTTCAGACATGAGGCTGCGACAGCGAATTCAAGGGCTTCCTGAGTTTCAGCATACTGGTTCAAACCATAAATGAGACCGGCTGCAAAACTATCGCCACCGCCGACCCTATCGACTATGTCACGAATTTCGTACTGTTTCGAAACGAAGAATTGCTCACGGTCATTCAGACATGCCGCCCATCCATTATGATCGGCGCTATGACTTTCACGAAGTGTGATCGCTATCATCTTCATGTTCGGATACTGAGCAAGGACACGATCTCCAAGGGCCCTATATGCTTCGCGATGCAGTGTTCCGGTTTCCACATCCACATCCACCTGCATTCCCAACGATTTTTGGACATCTTCTTCGTTGGCTATCGCCACATCGACATATTTCGCCATTTCCGTCATTACATCCGCAGCATGTTTCCCATACTTCCAGAGGTTCTTCCGATAATTCAGATCACAAGAGACGGTGATCCCTTTTGATTTGGCGAATTCCACCGATTCCAAACTCAGTAGCATCGCAGATTCGCTGATTGCCGGCGTAATACCGGTGATATGATACCAATCTATTTTCGAGAATACATGTTCCCAATCGACATCACCCGGCTTTGCCTGTGCCATGCACGAATACTCCCTATCATACACCACCTTGCTTGGCAGTTGGTTCGCACCATTCTCAAGAAAATAGATTCCCATCCTACCGGGTTTCTGTTGGATGTGCGTGGTATCGACTCCAAATCGTCGCAACTCCTTGATACATTCGTTTCCGATAAGATTGTCCGGCAAGAAAGTAAAGAATTCCGTTTGCATACCGAAGTTGGCAAGGGATACTGCAACATTCGCTTCTCCTCCACCGAAAGTTGCTTCCATCATATTGTTTTGAAAAAACCTTTCATGGCCTGGAGCCCGTAAACGCAGCATTATTTCACCAAATGTCAAAACTCTCATTTACCCTACCTCACTTTTGCAGAAGATGAATTGCGAATCCTCCGATCTCGGATTTGAGATACACCGCCATCATCTTGTTGCCTTTATATTTCGCTGTTTCCAAATCAACTGCAAATCCCTTGTTCGCAAGATCCGCTATCGCGATATCGATCCTTCTTGTCCGTATCGCAAGATGACCTTTCTCTCCAAGATAGATTGATTTCATCACCTCGATTGCATCGGAACTGAAATTCGAACTGCTTCCCCTTTTCATTGCAAAGCCAAACGCATTGGAAAATTCCTTGCTTACCATCTCGGCACTCTCTTCGTCCTCGGTATTGATTCCGACGTGGGCAAGTTCATATCCCAAGATTTCCATACGGGCTTCTATGCACAAATTGGTAATCTCATCAAATCTTTGTTCAGCAATCATATCCTTGGGACAAACCCAGCTTCCTCCAACGGCATGGATGAAAGGAGCATCGATATACTCCCCAATATTCTTAGCATTGATCCCGCCGGTGGGAATGAACTTCACTTGTGGGAATGGACCATGCAAAGACTTCATAGCGGACAACCCACCATACACATTTGCAGGAAAGAACTTGACTACCGAAAGATGATGGTTCATCGCAGCCATGATCTCGCTTGGTGTCACACAACCTGGGATTACTGGTATCGCATTCGCAACACACCATGCAACGATGCTCTCGTCATATCCGGGCGATACTATGAACTTCGCACCACATGACACGGCCTGTTCACATTGTGCAAGTGTGACAATGGTACCCGCTCCGACTAGAATATCGGGACACTGCTCTGCCACACTTTTAATGGACGCCGCCGCGGCTTCCGTTCGGAAAGTGATTTCCATCACGGTGATTCCACCGGCTAGAAGCGCTTTGGCTGTGGGAACGGCATCTTGTGCTTGCTCAAGGACCACGACTGGGACAAGTGCCGATTCAGCTAATTTCCGTACTACGTTCATGCTCATACCTCTTTATGATGTGATAAGTTTCAGTTCCACTTTGGAGTACTGCGAAAGTTCCATCAGGGATTGTTCGACTGCGAGAGGGAGAACGATACCCTCCTCTTCAGCTTTCAAGTGCTTCTCCCATTCAATCTCACCGGGAGTGTAGATTCTCGTCGAATCCATCGCCTTATCGGCACTCCTCAGTTGCTGTGCCATCAATTCCACCCGCTCGGGTAGACCGGTATCGCTGAATTTCGAGGGATCAATGGCAATGAAGGTGTGACATACATTGTTCGTCTTTTCCAATGCAAAACACCAGCTGGGGATTTCCTTCCCCACGCTCGTACACCCATTGATCAGAAGTCCGCTGAGTAGATCCACCATCACCGCAAGTCCGTATCCTTTGTGTGCAGCCATTGGTTGCATGGCTCCTTCTTCAGGATATTTGCTGGGGTCTGTGGTGGGTAGGCCATCCTTATCGACAATCCAATGTGGTGGGATGCTCGTTCCATCACTCTTTGCCTGAACGACTTTCAATGAGGCGACACTACTGAGCGCCACATCAAAAAATATCGTGGGATATCTTTTGGATGGAGCTGCATAGGCAAAGGGATTGTTGCCGATCACCATTCCCTTGGCGCCGGGAACCGTCATATTCGGATCCACATTACTCATGGAGATACCGATACAGCCATTGAGAGCCGCATAGTTGGCGTAGTATCCAGCAGCGCCATAGTGGCAACTGTTTTTTACGGATACCAAGGAAATTCCACTAGTCTTTGCCTTTTCAACCGCCATATCCATACCAATGGTTCCCGCAACCATACCAATGCCATCATGTGCATCCAATACCGCATAAGCCGGACCTTCGGTGATGATCTCTGGGTAAGACAATAGATCAAGTCCTCCCACATGTGCTTTACGAATATACCCATCGAGATTTTTTGTTCCATGACTATGTGTCCCAAAAGCGTCAGTCTCGACCAAGACTTCAGCAGTGGCTTCCGCGTTCGATAGCGACATTCCTTCCTTGCAAAGCACTGCGATGCAGAAGTCCTTGAGATCCTCGATTCGTATGGTGCCCATACCCACTCCTTTTTTATTTTATCCGTATATGCGAACATAGTTCTTATATCCGCACTTTTAATCATACGCAGGGGTGTGGTATCTGTCAACATGTTTCTTGGTATGCTTATATTCAGAGAGAGAGACTTCCTGATGTTTTTTGAATGAAATCGAGGGTTATCATCGTTGGACAGTTTGATTTTACCAGACGCTGGAATTCCATTTGCATTGGTTTTGTCACATTGAGTTTCTCTTGTTAACAAAAGGAATACTTCTTATGCCATTTTGAATAGTGATTGCTACTCAGGTTACTTTATTCACCTTGAACCAAAGCGGCTTGGCGTATAATCTCTACCCTACAATTCACACAGGATAATTCTCTAAGTGGGAATGACGTCACCTCGTTTGGATCATGCTGTTGTCTTGGTGTTACGATAGAGATCGTTACCTAAAAATCCCAGTCGCTTGGAAATTACCAATGCGGCGTGTTGAACCATCTTCCCAAGTTCCCGAATTCTACTTTCGGAAGTAGGGTCCTTCATTACCACGATGCTGATTGCACCGAGTACCTTTCCATCGATATCGAGCACAGGAGCGGCAACCGGACAGGCAAAGGCCGAATTCTCCGAAGTCGCATCGGTTGCATATCCATCGGACCTGACCGAATGCAGATAGGTGATCAAAGATGCCGGGTCATGGATAGAAGGGATACTACTCTTGCGATACATCTCTTGGGTAACGCAATCCAAAGCATCGTCATCCGATAAGGCGGCAAGGATAGCTTTCCCAAGTGCCGCACTGAGCAAGTGCCGCACCTCACCTACCGAATACACCGTCTGGTATTCCGAATTTGACTTGAACTTCATGATATAGATGAAGTCATTCGACCCGCTGCGCAGTGCCATATACACTGTCTCATCGGTTGCGGAATTCAGATCTGCGAGTATCGGTCTTGCGACCTTGTCGGCCGAGGTATTGTTCAGATAAGAATAGCCGATCTTGAAAGAACCAATTCCAATTCGATACGTTTTATCCTTCTCTTGCGATACCTCGACAAGCTCTTTGAGGACGAGCGTCTGGAGTATATCAAACACACTACTCTTTGGAATCGATAGCGCGTGGGTAATCTGCGTGAGAGTCATCCCTTCTTGCACGGATGAAAGCAATTTGAGGATTTCCACGGTCTTACTCACAGTATTGTTCATAATTATCTTAACCTTGGGTTCGTACCGGTATCGCAGTAGTGTGTTCCTGCAACACGCAAACCAATGTTATTCTACACGATTCACCCAATGTGTCCAGACCAATTGGGAAGTTTGAGTGTGGAACATCAAGCCATGCGATTCATATAGGAACCAGCTTCAGCAAGATTCAAACGTATAACTCCAATGGTTGTCATGAGCAAATGGAGAACCGCCACATGGAATCGAGTGGAGAATCTTCCCATCAGAAGATAATTCGATGCCAGAATTTGCATATGGATCAGTCTAATCAAAACGTGGGAATTGTTGTTGACGCAACCTACTTGCAGAACAACATCCTGTGAAACGGGGACCCGAAGAAAAGTGAAGTCTGTCTTTCAAGACATTGCCGTCTTGGTACGGTACAGTTCCAATCCCTTCTTCAATATTTCAACTGCCTGGAGGAGGATTGGAGTATCGAGTACTGCAGCCAGTCTGATCTCTTGCTTGCCACGGTGTGCATCGGCATAGAATCCGGAGGCTGGAGCCACCAGCAGAGTGTGTCCATCCACACGAACAGAGGTGAGGAGAAATTTGGCAAACTCAAGGGCATCGTCGACAGGAAGCCGAACCATAACATAGAAAGCCCCTCTGGGACGAACATACTCGACATGGCCAAGCGCATCGAGGGACTCGCAGAGGACTGCTATCCTCTGCTCATACAAGCGTTTCATTTGCAGGATCTCTTGATCACCATGTTCGATGAGATGGGCCGCAGCATCCTGTTCAATCGTGGGAGGGGAAAGTCTTCCCTGGGCAAGTTTCAAAACTTGATTGTTGAGCTCGGTATTGGCACAGATGAGCGCTCCCAGACGCGCTCCACACGCACTATATCTTTTGGAAAGACTATCCACCACAATACCACATGCTCTTCCGGAGGGAAAATCGAGTACACTCAGGGATTCTGTTCCATAGACGAAATCCCGATATACTTCATCGGCTATCACCCAAAGGTCGTGTCCTTTGCAGAAATCCAACAACTTTTCAAGTTCTTGTCTTTCATAAACCACTCCGGTTGGGTTGTTGGGATTGCACAATAGCAGTGCTTTGGTCTTCTTTGTGATATAGGGAAGGATCTCTTGTGGTGAAGGTGGTGAGAATCCTTTCTCCCAATAGGTGGGAATGACAACCATTTTGAGCCCTGCTGTGGCACACAAAGTTCTGTAGTTGGTATAGAAGGGTTCGAATACCAACACCTCATCACCACTGTCGGCTACGGCGAGCAAAGAGAATAAAAGCGCCTCGCTCGCAGCTGTAGTGACCAACACATTGTCCAATGTGATGTCGGTTCCCCTTCTTGTATAAAAATCCACGAACGCGTTGCGAAGCGGAAGACTTCCTTGGGAAGGACCATACGGCAAATGGGAAACACCCTGCAACGAAGAGCCCAAGCAATCCCAGAAGAGTGATGGAGTGGGGATATCGGGTTGTCCGATATTGGCATGAATCACCGTGACTCCCTCTTCCTTCACCTTTTGTTCCAATGGATACAGGTTTCTAATGGGAGAATACTCCATAGCCTCGATTCTTTGCGCACACCTCATGTTAGCCCCCGATGCAACATGCTTCTTCCTTCAATGGAGAGTATTCCATGGCAGACAGTTCAATTGGAGTCGATCATACCTATTGCACCATCTGAATCCCTTATCTCGTGTTATCGACAACTTTGGGTGCACCACCATCTCGAGCAGATTCATGTGCACGCATCATCAGATTGACATTGTGCAGGGCACCCAAACCCGAAAGGGGAATCCCTAGTCGAATCGACTGCGCATGCTCACTTATCTGACTTTGATAGATATTTACCACAGGTCCCTTCGAACAGCTTTCAACCGAACCATTCTCGGACACAAGTTGGACACCGATCGAGACAGCCTCATCCGCATGGCCCGACAGTTGGAACATGGTCCCCTTTGCGTACAGAGCCCCCGTGGTTCCGTACACCTCATACCCAAGATCACCGATGGTTTGCTCCAATGTACATCTAGGTTGGTTGAACGCGACTCGAATCGTGCCGGTGATCCCTTTGTCAGTTGTAAAATCGATAATCGCACCATCTTCCACCGCTATGGAAAGTCGCTTTGGGATATACACACACTGCAGCGATACAATGGTATCGTCGGTTAAGAACTCCGCCATATAAAAACAGTGGCTGGCGACATCTCCGATGGGACCGCCCAACTCTTCAGGTTTCGCGCACCTCCATGTGGCCGCTTCTTCAGCTGTTCCACCAAAGGGGAACTCCATATGCAGTACGAGATGCTTCACATCTCCCAACGCACCCTTGCGTATCATATCCCGGGCATACAGATTGTGCGTATTCTTCACCATCATGTGGTCCACTCCAATGCTGAGCCCTTTTTGCGAAGCCAATTCACATAGTTGGCGAACCTCTTCTGTGGTTACTCCCGCCGGTTTTTCAATGAACACATGCTTATTGTGCGATAGTACCTGTCGTGCAATCGGAGCATGGGTCGTATTGTTTGTTGCGATGACCACCGCTTCAATTCGTTCATCGGAGAGCAGGTCATCGATCGAATCGAACCATTCCACTCCCAAATTCTTTGCTTGTGTACTACGACGGGTATCGATATCGAAGGCACCGACAAGCATTGCATCTGGATTTGGGGAAAAGCGGGAACGGTCCAAACCAAACCCTTCCTTTGCTATCCTCTGTTCCGCAATTCCTCCAAAACCAATCATTCCATAGCGAACCGGATCCATCCTTACCCCCTCATCCAAATTGGAGCTTCTCAGCGAGAAACTGTTACTGTTACCAGTTTATAAGAGAAGGTCTGCGATGACTCTACACTTTCTTTTGTATACTCTATAAAATTTTACGACCAAACATTTCACGATAGGAAGCGGGAGGAATTTTCACGGATTTCTTGAATACGCGGTTGAAATAGTTGTAATCCTCGAAGCCCACCATCTTTACAATCTGCTTTATCGGTACATCTGTTTCACGTAATAATTTTTTTCCTTCCTGCACACGTATGGAATTCAAATAGTTGCTGAAGTTCGTCCCGGTAACCTCTTTGAACAAAGTGCTGAAATAGTTGGGAGAGAGATATACCGCGTTGGCTACATCGGAAAGGGTCAATACTTCCTTGAAATTCTTTTTGATGAAGTCTTGTGCACGCGCAATAATCGCCTGCTTCTGTTGGGTTTGTGGATTTGCCGCATCATTTCCTGATTTGAAATCCATTTTATCGCGTAGCACAAGGATGCTTAAGCGCTGCAAATCATTCTTCAAACGCATTTGCTCGTTCTCATAGAGAAGAATCTCCTGTTCCTTTCTATGAACTTCGGATCTGAGAAACATTTCATCTTCCACACTGATGATATAATTCGCCATGAAATTGATCAGCCGTATAGCCAGTAGAAGCGTATCCTTGCTGAACACCTTCACCTTCTTGAATTCGGAGAAGATGATGTGCTCCTGTAATCCCAGAGGTTTCAACTTCTCGTAGATACCATGGAAATCCTCTTCCGTTTGCTCTTTGGTAAAGATCTGCCCAGTGAAGATCGCACCGATCTCACGACCTTTATAGAGAAGCGGGATGACCACATTCATCAATCCTGCATGACAGGTATAGAGACAATAATGCCCGCTCTTCTTTGCTTCACAAAGCGCATTGTTGTCACTTTCCAAACATCTTTGCAATCCTTCGGGCGTAGATTGAATCGCTTCACAATAACGGTTCTTCTCATTCTTCGGGTAAAAATCATACTGATTGTCCCCAGGATAATGGAACGAAAGCACCAATCCCGTCGTCTCGAAAAAGACCCTCCGAATCTCATTGAGCACCGTCAAATCCTGCAGTGGATAAATAATGGGAGTTGTCGAATTCTTCATCTGAAAAAGGTTCTCCTTAGAATAATTTTCCTGTCCCAGTTTTCACCACACCACTTGTGAGAGCTCCTTGTAAGATCCAATCTTCGATGTGACCGTTATCCGAATCGGCTGGCTATCCTCATCGGAATCTTCATACAGATGCAGTTCGGTTCCCACAGCCTGGTCGCTTGCAAATTCATAGTGTATCACATGAGAATCGGCTTCGTGTTGACAGTACACCAAAGAGCTCCCACTTCTCTTTCGATAGTATTCCATGATGGTACTCAATAGAGGTTTTTGCACCTTATATGGTGCGATATATTCATCGACCAAGCCAAGCATCTCATCATATTCTGCTGTTCTGAGACATGCTATCCGTTGTTCATGTGTAGCACCCTCACCGTAGAAGCCTGCATCGATACCCCTTCGAATCTGCAAGGCAAGTGTCTGGGCCGCTTCCTCAATCTTGACTGAAGGAGCCTCATCCCAAAATGGGGTATGATTCCACAAATAATCTGTTTGCGGGATATAGTCGGCTGTGGTTCTTTGTTTCTGGTCAAGCACACAATTGCAGAGAAAGAGCGATGGGTAATCGACATGTCGATTCATATAATACCCGGGATGACCGAAAGGCCTCTGGGGAGGAATGGGAGCTATGCGGTCGGGAACATCAAACCATGCTGCGTCGAACGGCAACAAATAGGTAAGGAATGAAATGCCACGATCCAAATAATAGGGAATGGCTGCCGAACCGATCTCTCCAAAATGGGGATGGGCCCACGGACTATGCACTATCTTCCATTCTTGTACATGTCGGTCCCATCGAGCGAAACGCTCTTTCAGCTCAGCCTCTTTCAAAGGCCTTCTTTGTAGATGCTCGAAACAAAACGATTCGTTATAGCGCAATGCATGAAAGCCTATCTCAATCGAGCCTTCATTCGACCAGTGATGGAGTTTCTTTTGTGTCTTTTGGATATCGTCATGCGCCACTTCATCGATTGTTTCGGTAAAAAGCGAGAGATATGGACTCCAACCGTGTGTGTGCATCGTATCCACATATCCGAAGTGATTGTAGGAACCGGAACAATCGTCAACAATAAGATTGGCCATCTCCGGCATGGGGTAATACACGAAGGGTTTCCGTGTAGCCCATATGATGCTGCGTGTGAAAATATCATCGGCACCACATGCATGTCCAAGATACTCCATCGTATAGAGCGCGATCGAAAATGGGAACAGCACAACCCGCCCACCCTTCAATTGGGCACATCCCATGAGGCTCTCTTGATACTCGTTGACTATAAAGGGAGGTTCCTCGGATGAAATCCCTCCTATGCACGCAAGAGGCTGGTCGCTGCAAACCTCTTCGTCCATAAAACGTCTTTTGGTTATGAAATGGTGATTGTTTCGAGTAACAATCCGAGTGAATGGTGTTCCTTGGAAAAGTGACGACCCATGTGAAAAGAGAGAAGCGATCCAACCAGGCAATGAGTCGAGGGACTCTTCGTAACAGATCAAGCCCAAGCCATCCTCCACTCCCTGCTTAAGACGCCTCTGGTCAGCTTCCGTCAAGAATTGTAGTGTCTTGGATTGGGGAAAGACCAATGCCGAATAGTTCGAAAGAGAAAACTCCGAAGATCCACACAAAGGATGATCTGCAATCGAACAGACCGAGAAAGGGAACCCAAAGTGTGATAATGGAGACAACAATGCAGATTCCAGTAACTCACGGGCTACCTCTCCATCATCATGAATCACTACGAGAATCCCATTGTTTCCACGAAAACTCTTTTGGTGCCCTACTATTTGCATATTTCTCTCCATCCTATTGCCTCAAGATCCTTCAACAGCTTCCTTTCCTGATCATCACCGAGTGATTCATTGGGAAACACACTATGCCCCACAGGAAACCCAAGATGGGTGAGCATACATTTGACACCATCGATCACCTGATGTGATATCAGAGTGCGTATCACCTTGTTGATGACAATCTGTTGCTCACGGGCCGCTTCAAAATCACCGCTCAGATATGATTGGTACAAGGAACAAAACCTATTGGGCATAACCGAATATGTTGCCCCTATTCCGCCATGGGCTCCTGCGAGCAGCCCAAAGAGTAGTACTTCGTCGCCACCATTCAAAAGTGAGAAGTCGGAGGGAATAATCTGTGATATTTCCAACAACTCAAAAAAATTGTATCCGGTAAACTTCAGTCCTTTTATCAAGGGGTAGGAGGCCAACTCCTGAACCATATCGGAAGAGAATTGAATTGAAGACTGAGCTGCCGCGTACACAATAAGGGGAACATCCGTCAATTCGGAGATCCAACGATAATACGAACAGATGCGTTGACGACCATACTGGTAATACATGGGAGGAATGGCAGAAATTGCATCGGAACCAATTGTGGCGGCATGGAAAGCCAAATCTTCGGTATTTTGGGCTTCGGCCGCCCCTATATGGGCTATCACTTGCAATTTACGATCTCGAGACTGTTGCATATTCGATAGTTCGTCTATGACAATCTCCAAAATACGCTTTCGAACGGAAACCGGAAGCAAGACACCTTCTCCAGTACCACCGCCGACGTACACTCCTTGAATGGGAGTGTGCGCAAGATGTGCAACCATCTTCCTCAGTGGCACTTCAAGTACTTTTCCATCATCACCAACCGGCGAGACAATCGCCGGATATATTCCAGAAAACTGTGGTTGATTCATTACTCATACCTCTCATCGATTACCATGCCACCACCGCGGCACCAATACAAGCATCTTCTTCCTCATCGGTGATGTAGTAGACAACCAATACCCGTCCATCGCGCAATTGTACAGCGCTGGTATATCCCAAATCGCCCGATTCGGATGGAACGATATAGTGACACAGCGCATCATCGAAAAGGGGTTCCTCACGCTGTGTAAGATATCCGCAGATACCCTTGGGATCTCTTCTTTGACCAAACGTAACACAGACCTGATCATCATCCACCGGTAGTAGATAGACTGGATTCGGACAAAATAGTGAAGTCTCGCGAACAGGGGTCCACTGTACACCCATGTCATGGGACGAACTCACATACAGATTGCAATAAGTTTCATCAAAAGGATACTTTCGGTAATCCCGATGCGTTCTCATAAGCATATCGAGCCGACCGGAAGGAGCCTGATGGAGAAATGGTTCGACAAAGTGAAACTCGCCGTTCGCAGGCGGCTTCCCCAAAGGGAACCAATGCTGTCCACGATCATCGGATGCCATAAGCATGGATTCCGACATCCCCCCGAATTTTTCACAACCATAGAGTGGAGCAGCTATACGATCGCCCGGCAACTCCACAATATTCCCACGCATCGCCATGGGACTTTCAAACCCGGTTGGTTCCAATGGGTAGGGACCGTCCCAACTCTCACCGTGGTCAAAGGAACGAATGCACATCGTTCCCACATGTACTGCAGCCCAAGTATCGAAGACTACCCTACCCACATGTGCATACGCTGGCCCCAGCTGGTCTTTTTCCGCCAGAGGAACCACTTTCCATCTGAAAAAGGTGCAGATGAGCATTCCATCGGAGAGTGTAAAGACACAGGGATCCTGTTCCCCCATCTCATCATCATAAATGATCTTTGGTTCACTCCATGTTTCCCCCTCATCGGTGGATACGATCATGGCGATACGTGAAGAAGGATCGACATGCGAAATTTTCCCATATTTCTTCAAGCTATTCTCAGCTTGCCTATAGACTGTGATGAGATTCCCATTGTGTGCTCTTGTAATGCTTGGGAATGAGTTGTAAAGGCCATCCTTTACCAACAATTTCTTATGTACACTCTTCATTTCTCTTTGTCCTTTTCTAACCATATGTTGTTTGAGAGCATTTATATACAGTCGTATTCCATTGCGTTTGCATCAAATGGCTGGATCAGACTTGATCCAGCCATATCTTGTTAATGTAACATACAATTGGACTTAGTTGAGACGATTAATCTCTTCCTGTGCCCTGCGTTGCATCCTTTGCAGAGTAGTATCAAGTGTTTGCTCACCGAGATAGTACAATTCCCTTTCTTGATTGAAGATGTCTTTCATGATTGCCAATCCTGCGGGATTGAGCTGACTATCATTTCCATAGTAGGCGCTGATCGGTTGTGTCCAACCGCCCATGACCTTGGAAACCAGCTCATCGGAATAACCCATGTTGTGCTTCACACCATCGGAATCGGTGAAAGTGTTGAAACTTTTCTTGAATTCTTCAAGATCCTGATAGCGATACGAAGAGAGTGTGCCGAATTTCGACCACATTTCAGTAATCATGAAGCGAGCAAGCAACGCACCACCTTTGGGATTCTTAGCTGTGTTCGGAACTGCGAAATAGTAATCCAAATCCGTAGCATTGAGATTGTTCGGAACCGATGCGTCGGGACGTGGAAGGTTTACCACACCCAAGTCGAAATTCATTACCGAATCCCCATCAGCCGAACCAAATTTTGAACTGATGAACCAATATGCGGACCACCAGTTGCTGAGAAGCATCGCGGCTTCACCCTTGGCGAACGGCATTCTTGAACCAATTTGCTCGGCTTTGAAGGTAGCAAGACTAATGGCAGTCTTATCGACATTCTGCATGCGATTCCAACGTGCCAGCGCATCACCCAAGAGAGGATCGTCAAGATTCGCTACATTGGGATCTCCGTTCTTGAAAGGAGTCCATCCTGCCATCTGGGCGGGAAGCGTATCGATATCATATCCCCATGTGAGATGGATATTGGCACCATACACCTTGTTCGCACCGCTGCCCTTCGTCAACTTCTTAGCGGTCTCCTCGAATTCTTCCCATGTCCAGTCATCAGTGGGATATGGAACTCCGGCTGCATCGAACATGTTCTTGTTGTAGAAGACATAGAATCCACCCTTGGTATAGGGCAATCCATAAATTTCATCGCCTACGAACGATGCTTTGATACCTTCTCCGAATCCATCATACAGATCAAATCCATCTTCGGTCAAATAGGATCCGATGGGTTCAAACATCCCTTCGCGAGCACGTTTCGTGTATTCGACGGAATCCATCGCCAAGGCCATGTCGACCCGTTCTCCAGCGGCAACCATGGTATCGAGACGAACAAGATAGTCGGTGCTGCCGAGATCGACATACTCCAACTCGTATTGAGGATACTTCGCCTCAAAATCCGCCTTGATCCTATCGGCCTTGTTTTCAGCCAGATACCCGTAAGCCGCCCACACGATCTTTTCCGGACCTGTGGCTGTTGCGGTCTCGCTCGCCCCTTGTGCAAACAACATTGTTCCTGCAGAAGCGACAAGGAGGAAACACAACACGATCATTGAGAACCTTTTCATCATTAAACCTCCAAGTTTAAAATATCATCCCTTCAATCCAGTTGAAGTAATGTCCTCTATAAAGAACCGCTGTAGGAATATGAAGAGCACCAGGACAGGAACTGTCATGGACACACTTGCAGCCATAATAGCGGTATAGTTAGTGCTGAATTCATCCGAGAAGAACTTCAGTGCGAGAGGCAATGTATAGAGCTCCGTGCTCCTGATATACAACAGTGGTCCCTCGTAATAGTTCCACGCCCATACGAAGTAGAGGAACACAAGAACCGACAAACCGGCCCGTACCAAAGGGAGGGCAATCGACCAGAAGATCTTGAAATGATCCGCTCCATCCATTTTCGCCGAATCAAGCAACTCCTCCGGGACTTTCAAGAAATATTGCCTCATTAGGAACGTACCGAATGGCTGGCCCAGGAAAAACGGCAACCACAATGCCGCATGGGTATTTATGAGACCCAACCACTTGAAAATCATGAAAGTCGGCAGCATCGTGATCTGAGTGGGAATCATCATGGTAGATAATTTAATCAGGAACAGGGAGTCCCTTCCTGCGAATTTGATTTTCGCATAGGCATATCCACCCATGGTACATGAGACCATTGTTCCCAATACAGCCAAGAAGGTAATTTTTATCGAATTGATGAAAAAAAGGCTAAATTTGATATCTCCCTGCCACACATCACGATATCCGCTGAAATTAAATTCTTTCGGTATCCATTCGATAGGGAATTTGAACATCGATATCGAATCCTTGAAAGAACTTGAAATCATCCATATGAAAGGGAGCAACATGGTGAATGAAACGAGCACCATCAATAAGGTGAGTAGGATTTTTTTAATAAAGCGATTGCGTTGGTAATTACGCCCCTGTCCAACAGTAGTGATTTGCATATCCGCACCGCCTCTTAGTATTGCCGTCGTTTTTCGACTCTGAATCGAATTACGGTAAAGACCATGATGATCACCAGTAGCACCCATGCCATACTTGCGGCATACCCCATCTGATTCTTCCTGAACGCGGCATAGTAGATGTAGTAACCGATCGTATACGTAGACGTCCCGGGTCCTCCCTCAGTCATTATTTGGATAAGCGACCAATCCTTGAAAATATTCATCACCGACAAGATGGTGAGCATGAATGTCGTTGGGGAAAGAAGTGGTATGGTGATGCCAAAGAATTGTTGTCTCGTTGACGCACCATCCACCGTCGCAGCCTCATACAACTGTTTTGGGATTCCCTGCAAAGCTGCGAGATAGAGAATCGTATAGTAGCCCACGGTCTTCCAGATCATCAGCAAACCTATCGTTGGCTTTGCCCACACGGTACTGGAAAGCCACATGGGAGGATCCGAAATACCCAAAGTCCTAAGAAATTCGTTGATTGGACCGCTTCTGGGATTGAACAGGGTAAACCAGATCACCGAGATGGCAACCACACTGGTGATGTTCGGCAGATAAAGAATGGTTCTAAATCCGTTTTTGAAAAACACCTTGTCATTGACCAGGAATGCGAGCACCATCGCAAGAAATATCATCACAGGTATTACGAGAAGGAACCACATGTTGTTGAGTACCGAGGCGTGAAACCACGTATCTTCAAATAGATCAACAAAGTTTGAGAACCCAATGAATTTGATATTCGAAAACTTTTTGATTAGACTCCAATCGGTGAAACTCATGTAGAGGGAAAATACCACCCCAAACACAGTAAACACCAGAAATCCCACAAGATTGGGGAGAATGAAGAGATACCCCATGATATTCTCTCTGATTTGCGTACTATTCCTGGACTTCTTTATTTTCGTGTGCCCTCTTCTCAATGCTGTATCTGTATTCATAATAGTTCCTTTTTAGCATATCCTAGACATATAGAGCATGCCTCCGGTAGATTTTCATCACTGGAAGGCAATTCTTTCCAAATGGGACTCGGGAAGATTCTTCCCTGCTTCGCACACCCTTGCACTCGTTCGAATCCCATGATCCGATGATGAAAAACTCTTGTATGCCCCTCCACCGACTCTTCTTGCCGTATATACTCATGCAAAGGTGCCATTTCAAGATGATCCACCGCAAAAAGGCACGCAACAGCTTTTCCCATCCGTCGATTTGAAAATGTTTCAGTGCGAAACGAGAATTGCTCTTGTCCCACAATTCCGCATAGCGAAATTTTACTCATCCCTATCCCACCTGTCGAAAGATACGTTCTGTTCCTCCATCTGTTCCCAAACCCAATCGATTTCATGCCCCTCACGTTGACGTTCGCCCTTGATCGCTCCCGCCATGGCCAAGATATTCTCAGGAGGAGTCCCCGGTTGAATGCAGTGCGTGGTGGTAAACACAAACCCACCATCGGCACCCAGTTGGTCCACGCTTCTCTTCACTTCCTCGACGATTTCCCACATACTCGCCTTCTGGAGAAAGTCGGTATCACATCCACCTCCCCAAAGCACGAGATCCTTGCCGTATGTCTGTTTCAGTCCATATGGATCCATGCCCCTGGCAGAGCGCTGAATTGGATGAAGTATCTCCACCCCGATTTCCAACAAATCTCCAATCAAAGGCTCCACGGCACCACAACTGTGGAAAACCACATGCATTCCCCTTCCCCTAAGATATTCGATCAATTTTCTTTGATACGGCTTGATCATCTCCCGATAGAGTTCCTTGGAACAGATGAGACTATCTTGGGTTGCCAAATCGTCGGTAATCAACACTCCAAAAATCGCATCTCCGACAGCATCGATTATTCGAGCATACCCTTCAATCTGATGATTGGTAATTTTCTCAAGAAATGCATGTACTTCCTTTTGTTCAATCATCAGATCGACCAAGAATTGCTCGAATCCACGAAGATACCAAGCCCGCTCGAATATACCCGCCCCAATTTGATCACAAAAGAGCGCATCATGATAATGGTTCTTTTGGTAATCAACTTGATGTTTCAACTCGGCAATACACCTATCGCTTACAAGAGGAGCCCAATCCATCGAGAGAATCTGATCATATGAGAAAGTCTTCAAGGGGTTGCCAGCCAATTCGTAGTAATGCGAGCCTTGTGTTCTATGCCATGGCACACTCCATGCGTCATAAAACGTATCACCTTGCTCAGTATGTACATACTGTGACTCATCCATGTATCTGATACCCTCGGTATCAATACCCATGATGTTGTGTACCGATCTCTCAATTTGGGCATGGGCACGCAAGAAACATGCACTCGGACCTTTCATCCCAAGGTATTCCTTCAATGACTGGTAGGCCTCGATTTCAATGGCAGAAGAGCGGGTACTCTGATCATATGGCGGCCTGTCGGGTGCTTTATGTTGCAGTGCTAGAGACATTCGATCAAAACCTGTCATCGCACCCTCCCGCTGATTTGGTACCAGAGCCATATCTCTTCACAGAATCAAGCATTGCTTTCATATTATTCCGAGGAGTATCCACAGAAACCTCACAACCTGTACCCAACATGTATCTATACCCATGGGAAGCATCCAAGCATTCAGAGGCTTCTTCATAGACATCATCAACCGATCCGGACAAAAGTACACCTGCCGGATTCATGTTCCCAATGATGCATGCGCGATTGTCGATTATTCGAAAAGCCTCGGAGAGTTTCGCAGCATGATCGATGGCAATGATATCGGCTCCAGTGGAAGCGTAATCATCGAAAACAGCTGTATTGTTTCCACAAATATGGAGCAGGCTCACCGCATGATGCTTCTCACACAATGGCTTCATCGTGTGGAAAAAGGCCTTCTCGTATGGCAATACATAGGTACGGTACATTGCAGGGGATATCACTTGCAAGGATGCCAGGGAATCGGCCAATTGGATGATGTCCGCACCTGCTTCCAACTGGGCTGTCGCAAAACCAATCAAAGTTTCCAAGCCTTGGGAGAATAGGTCACACAGCGCATTCTTGTGATCTTCTATTCCCTGTTCAGTCTCCACCAACCATACAAGCAGTCGTTCTATGCCACAAAGATGACCTGCCAACACAAACGGTCCTGTACCACACCCACGAATCGCAACATCATTGCCCATTCGTTCCCGTATGAGTCGGATCGCTTCAATGTATACCGGCATACGTCCATCGGATGTAGGGTCGACCTTTTGCATGGCGTGAATGTCCTTTGGTTTCTGTATGACCGCATCAACAAGGACCGGCATGGCATTGTCTTCATGGACAACCGGAGCACCAAAAGCCTCAGCCATATAATAGTTGTCGGATTGAACAACAATGATGTCTTGGGAAAATATCTCGTGAGCGGCCAATTGGGCCTCAGCCATCTGTATCGGATCACTATAACACAGCGAAAGATTACGTCCCGCCTCCTTGATGGCATAGTTCCCCATGTATGGAGCAGCAATACGACGCTCAGTGGGATCACCCTTGACTGCTTGATACACAAGTTCACGCACGCTCATTCGCCACCCCTTGCCTTGCCCAATTCCTTCGCTCGTTTGACAAAATGGTAGACTCGCTCAACAGGAATTCCTTTATGGAACGAATGATCGGTTGCCAGAATCAAACCATGCTTTGCACTCACCGAATCGATCAAATTTTCCAAGGCATCGTCGATATCTTCAATTCTGGAGGAAGTCATCACCGATGTGGCATCCACATTGCCAATTATTGTCCACTTATCCCCATACGATTGATACACTTGCACGATATCCATCCCTGCATGCGTCTGTAGATTGTTGATACCGTCAATACACATCTGTGAAAGGTCATCGAGGATTCCATTGATATTTCCACAAGAATGAAGTATCACTTTTCCCTTGGCGTCTCTCCACACCTCACACTGATTGGCAAACTCCAGGAGAAAAAAAGTACGCAAATGGTCAGGAGAAATGATGGTAGAACCATTCATACCCATATCATTGGCCACATACAGGGCATCCACTCCCATATCTATCAATTTCAGACCTACCCGGGTCCAGTAGGAAGTGGAGGCTTTGACCAACTCTTCCAGCAATTCCGGGTTTTCATAGATGAGAAGGGAAAGCCCTACAATCCCTCCTGAAATGAACAAGAAACTGAATGCGCTTCTGATCCCTCCAAAAAGTGCGATCTCGTCTTCGGAATGTGAATGTGCAACCTTGAGAGCCTCATATATGGGATCCAGATCTTCATCAGAAATTTTGGCATTCAGCACATCATCAAGAAACCGTTCATCCAATTGCCGTTCCTCAGTCGCAATTCCCAACGGCCAGGATGAATCCGAAACAGTATAACCGACACCAAATCCATCGGTATATTTCTTGGTACCCAAGCGGTATACCTGTCGAGGGATCAAACCAGTATAGGAACGAACTGGAACCATGGCGGCGTCCAATCCCAAACATCGGGCAAGTTCCACAACCGGTCCACCCTCTACAGATTCATTGGGAGCTCCGAGCATCTGTGTGTAGAGCTCGGGATTGTTCGCCACATCAAACACGGGAATCCTATCGCTCTGTTCATGGGCAAAAGCCCTTAGTATTCGCTCCCTGGAAGTAATCACACAAGACCTTCCTGCATCTCTTTTACCGATGTAAGAATCGCATCAGCCATAAAGTCCAGTTGCTTTTTAGTAAGACCATATATGGGCAAATGGGTAAATGTATGCAGGAATGCATTCTCTGCGACAGGGCATGTTTTTGCAATCGCCTTCGCATCATATCCCAATTGATCCACAATCGAGAATCGATACATGGGAGCAAAGTGTGGAATAGTGGTAACCCCCTTTTCTGCCAGTTTCTTTCTCAGCACACGCACATCGGCTCCGGCTTTTCCAGGATCGATTTGGAGAAGGTACAAATGATACGTAGGCTTGG
>Ga0334898_1002013_pt1:12500-20086 | contig 20086 bp, 22 predicted proteins | sample GraSluR3_MG_10_FD_207228 | JGI IMG/M metagenome (GOLD analysis project Ga0334898, IMG submission 207228) | Sludge microbial communities from methane-producing bioreactor in Wageningen University, Netherlands - Granular Sludge_3_08-R3 | ecosystem: Engineered > Bioreactor > Anaerobic >... | reverse complement strand
ACTTGGTATAAATTTAATGGGAATCGATTCTATCTGCATTTTATTCCTTGGTTACTCCAATGAGTACTGAAAGGGCAAAGAATTCTATGATGTTTAAGAAGAAAATAGGAGTACCCATTCCTGGACCCCTGAAACCTTCTACAAGTAATAGAAATCCGGTGAAAAGTGCATTCTGTAGGAGGAGGAGAAATGCAAATGCCAAAAGTCCGAAAGTGAACTGGGATTTAAAGTTTCTGTAACTTCCAATGTACATATATAATAAAATTAACAACAGACAGATATTGGCGATTCCCAAAAAGATGTCTATGGTAATGAGTTGGGAGTTTTCAAACCCAAGCCCACCAAATCCTGTTCCATTACCCCCACCCATGCCTGTTGCGTTTCCTCCATGATATCCAGGCCCTTCAGCTCCTCCTATTTGCATTCCATCACCTCTATACTGGTTTACTCTTAACCTGTTACTTATCTATCCATATTTTTCTATTTGGTTTTTATTCTGTTTTCATTTTACTTAGAATATCTAAAAAAACGGGGTAATTTTCCTCCATTCGATTTGATAGAAAGTACATTGCCCCATATTTTTTCTCTCCAGTGGAGTTAAAGATAATGTTATGATCTTCCAAAATTTTCATATGATGCTTAATGGTTTTGTAATCCAGATCAAGTTCTTTAGATAACTGATTGACATTATATGGCCTATCATGGAGAGTTTGGATTATTCTAGCCCTATTGACCCCTCCTTTACTTCCAGCTATTAGATACCATAAAATTCTTTTCATGACAATCACAAATCTCAATATATAAGATCAATATGATTTTAATTCCTAAAATAATCCTCTTTTTCATGTATTTTTGTTGTTTCTACTATTAATATCAAAAGAAATTAGAGATTAAATCTATTAATGAATTGACCGGAGATTAATCTCTAAATTTTTTATCATTATATTTACATTAAATTAACTTATACTCATTTTAAAATAGGTTATCTCTGCTGTAACTTCCTTCGTTGTCCCAATATACATGGCCCACCCTGTTTTCCACCTAAAGGTATGTGGGGTGTTCCCATGGAGTTCATACATCGAGCCATCACTGCTGCACCCATAGCCAGGGCATCAGAGACAAACAACACATCATCGAAATAATCCTTGGCAAATTCTAAAACCAGTTCTGGTTTGCGACCGGTGATTCCTGCCCTACCCGTGATTCCCAGGATGGATCCTTCTTCAATTACTCCCTCGTCGGCAGCTTCTTTGATTAATCTTTTAACAATTGTGGCACTAACATGGTCCAGGGTGGCAAATAATGTGTGCATATCAGTTGATTCTATTATTTCATGCCCCAATCTGGTGAGATCAGGGATTTCATCACCATCTTTACCTACATCACAGCCAATAAGAGTGGTTCCTGCATCATAGGCAGCCTGAGGATCCACTGGTACCGTTCCAAATCTCTCTCTGCCTTCAGGAACTTTGCGAATGTCAACATGTTCATGGGCACGTTGGGCAAATTCTTCTGCTGCTTTCCAATCCGCTTTTTTAAGGATGTCTTTGGAATATAGGTCTAAAGCCGCACCACCACGTTTATCTACTTTTTCTGTTCCCCTTATTATGGAATCAGCAACTGCCCCTGCCAGTCCACAGAAGTTTCCAATGGTTCGAGCGTATGGTTCGTCATTATTTACAATTCTGCCTGCCAGTGTTGTTCCAAAGTCCATTGAAACACATGGATTACGGTAATCGATTTGGGTCCATTTTGCACCTGCTTTTATACCTGCAGTTACGAGTTCTCCTTCCATTTCATTTGCTACCACAGCTCTTCCTGTGGGGGGAATTACACTTACCACTGCCCCATCGAACATTACCTTGTCCAGTAATGTGAATTCCTGTAATTTTTTGGGTAAGCTTTCCTTGGAAATTGATGGTGACATTTTACCTGGGGGTATCCCTGCATCCAGGCAACCATCTGCCAGGGCAATGATGAGTTCACCCACCTCTTTGGGAGATGCAAACCCGGCTGTAACTCCAGTTGAACGAACCACAAAATCCAGATCATCTTCTATGCTTATCTGGGAACGTTTCACAGATTCCAGGATGGTGTCCTTGACCAAGTCAGATACTGATTCTTTGGTCAGTTCAACATGCCAAACTGTCTCCCCAAAGACCTTCTCACCCTTTTTAGGGGGTCTGATATCTCGGGTCATTTTCACTGTTTTGTCCAAAAGATAGGTTCGGCTGGTGTTGAGATTAGTGGCAGTAAGGATGCATTTAGTGGTTGTGTTTCCCAACTCCACCGATGCCACAATATAATATTCATCAGGACGCAGATTAGCACCGTAACCTCTGCCCACAGTTTTCCTGGTGAATGGTGCCATTTTAGCATCTTCAATGGTAATATATCTACTCTTGGCAGTGATGGGTTTAGGACCCAGACCTAATAGTTTCTTTAAGAATGACAGAACAATCCCCTCCGGATTAATATAACTCTAAATATATAACTTGTAAAATAGGTTTTATCTAAAATAGTTATAAATCTTGTGAAATAAATTTTGTATTTAGGAAAAAAGAAAGAAAAAGAAGAACTAACTAGCAGTTCGCACCAGAAGAATTGTGCAGGGAGCGGAATGAACCACTTTTTCAGATACACTCCCCAGTAAATGTTTGTCCACTATACTCTTACCTGTACCCATTACTATGACATCTACAGATTCTTCAGTAGCTAATTTGACTATTTCATCTGCTGGACTACCTTCAACCATTAACCCTCTAAATGTTATTCCCGGTTTATCAAATCCTTTAGCCATATCTCCCAGGATTTCCCTACCTTTAGTAGTTAACTCATCAATCATCATTTCTTTAACTTTTTTAGGGGTTAAAAATGGAACAGATGTTTCCACCACATAAAGACATATTATTTCAGCATCCCCCTGAACCAGGTTTAAGGTGTGTTCTATGATTTCATCCATGTATTCGCCCATGGTTGTTAACAAGATCTTGTCATACATTTCAATCACTCATCCACTTTCATTTCTATGGTTTCAACTAAAAATAGTTAGTCTTGTCACTATATATATTATGTAAGAAGCTACAAGAATAATTCCCTCTACACGGGTAAGTTTCATTCCCCTCTTTATTAAAAACAAGAGGAGTAACGTCATAAATACCATGACTGGAGCATCAAAATAGATGGTGATGGGTTCAACAGGAATAGTAACTAATAAGGATGGGATTCCCAGCCCAATTAAAATGTTGAAAATGTTACTGCCGAATACAGTTCCTATAGCAAGGCTGTTTAATCCCTTCTTAGCTGAGGTTAAAACTGTGAAAAATTCAGGGGCTGTGGTTCCGAATGCTAACAAAATACCTGCTAATACTTCAGGAATACTGGCCATTATAGAAAGTTCCACTGTGCAGTAAACAATAGCCCTACAACCAATGGCTAAACCAACCAATCCCAATGCTGCCATTAAAATGGTTTTTTTATTCAAATCTGTTTTTTTATCAACTTCACAGCACTCCATTTCCCTATCTTTACTGCTTTTTTGGGCTCTGATTAGGATCCAGAGATATATGACATACATGATAATCAGAACCACACCTACAACAAAAGAAATTTCTCCTATCAAAAATAGGGCTGCAGTTATGGTTAACGTTGTCAAAAAAGCCATTAAGCCATCTCTACGCACTTCCTGCCTTTGCGTGGTAATTAAACCCGCAAATATTGCAGATATTCCCAATATACCCGCTATATTCCATACATTGGCCCCGATAGCACAACCCACACCCACATCAGGACTTCCAGTTAAAATAGCAATCATTGCAGAACCAAACTCCGGCAGGGAAGTTCCCACTGCTGAAGCTGTGACTCCTAAAATTATCTCAGATATCCCTAAGGCCAATCCGATTTCCACAATACTATCCACGAACACATCGGCCGCTTTAATTACTATAATCAAGGATACAATTAATGCCACAATTAGTATGATCACTTCAAACACATTACCACCGGAATTTCCCTACCCACACCAATCCATCGAGACTTCCTGATGATCATCACATTACAACGATCATTATAATTATTGTTTAATCCCCTTTTTTTTGATAGGATTTAGTTTTGTTTGATTTTAAACAATAGGATATTCCATTATAACACATGTTACAAATCATTGCCAAATTGAAATTTGAAAAATAGGGATATGTTTTTAAATTGTTTTGATCAACATCACATTACAGGGAGCAGAATGAACGACTTTTTCAGAAACACTACCCAATAACCGTTTATCAATGATATCTTTCCCTGTTCCCAAAATTATTAAATCTACTCCTTCTTCTTCTGCAGTTTTTACAATTTCTTCAGCTGGATCTCCCTCTCTCAACATTCCCCGGAAGTTTATCATATAATGTTTGGATGATTGAAATTCTTGTCGCATACTCTCCAAAATCTCTTTCCCTTTATCCCTCAATTCTGTTGCCATCATTTCCTTAACTTTTTTAGGGGTTAAAAAGGGTGTAGAAGTTTCCACTACATATATGCCTATTACTTCTGTTTTTCTTTCCTGGATAATATCCAAGGTATATTTCATTATCTCATCCATGTATTCGCCCATAGTAGCTACCATTATCTTTTCGTGCATCTCACTCACCTTAAGCAAGTACAAATATCCGTAAAAAGGCATAAACGATGTAAGTTACTAATAATATTATGCCTGCCACTCTATTTAATTTCATATTACCCTTCCTTACGAGTACCATTAATAAAACTGTCACAAATAGCATGACAGGTGCATCAAAGGTTAAGGAAAGTCTTTCCACAGGTACACTCATAATTAGGGCAGGGACTCCAATTCCAACTAAGATATTGAAGGTGTTACTTCCCAGTACAGTTCCAATGGAAAGATCATGTAATCCTTTCATGGCTGAGGAAAGAGTTACCACCAGTTCAGGTACGCTGGTACCAATGGCCAGAGTGAAAAGTCCCATTATCATTTCAGGTATGCCTGCTATACTGGCCAGTTCCACGCCGCTGTAAACCATCAAACGACATCCAATAACCAATCCCACAAATCCTACGATTACAAAAGCGATTGATTTTTTATTGATGATCTTTTTGGAATTTTTTTCTTGTTTTTCTGGAGTTTCTATATTATGTGATTCATTTTCTTCTTGTTGACTACTTTCATCACTATGTTTCCTTTGAGCTTTGATTAAAAACCATAAATAGAAACAGTATGCTGCGATCATGACCACTGCTGCAGTCCAAGTTATATCGCCAAATAACATGAAAAATATTAAAATTAAACCAGTCCCCAATGTCATTAACCAATCTCTAGTCAGCCCTTCACTGCCCGTGCGGATTGATCCTGCTACAATAGCTGATATACCCAGAATACCTGCCATGTTCCAGATATTTGAACCGATTACTGTTCCCACTCCCAACTCTGTACTCCCAGATAGTGATGCTATCACTGCTGATCCAAATTCAGGTAGTGATGTTCCAATTGCGGAAGCAGTTACCCCCAGTATTATCTGGGAAATTCCAAGAGCACCACCAATTTCAACAAGGTTATCAACAAACACGTCTGCTGATTTGATCACAATGAGCAATGAAATTATTAATACTCCTATAAGTGCGATTATTTCCAACAAGTTATCACCGGAATAGGGTTTCCGCTTTCCAAGATATATACTTTGTGCTTGGATCTCGGAAGTCTAATGTTAACGTTCAGAAAACAAATTAACAAATCCAACATATATAAAAGTTTTTATATCCATCTTTCTATTTGAACATAAACATTCAGACGATTTTTTAGAAATAATCAACACAAAAACTCAAGAAGAAATTATTAGAATTACTTAGTTCAGGAAAAATAAAAAAATATATTGTATAGGCGTTGTACGCCTATAACAGTTTGAAGAAGGGGTGTTCTTCTATTGGTTCGGTTCCAATATCTTTTGCTGCTTCAGCCATGAAGATATCAGCCATAGCACATGCAGGGAATGCCATTCGGGCGTTTTCGATAGGACCGAATAGTACGAAGTCTCCTCCAACAGATTGCTGGATGAGGTTGGATCCTACGTCACAAACAGGCCAAGCTTCTGCATGTCCTTGTCCACCTTTTTCCACAGGTTTTTTGTATCCTCGTAGCCAGTCCCAGGCAGATGGCACGTTATGGATACCACTTCCCACAGGTAGTCCCCATTTGCTTTTAACAGCGTATGATGTCCTGAGGGCTGGTCCTGCACCCTGACCTAATGGAGTAATTGCTACATCCATGAATGGTTTGGTGATTCCACATTCTTCTGACATTTGCAGAAGTCCTTTGTCTATAGCGCTTCCACCAGTTTCCCAGATGTCTATTTTACCTTCTACACCTGGTGCCATGGGGTTGAATCCTAGAACGATGGATGCAGAGATATCAGTGTCTGCAACAACCTGCAGTTCATCAGCTTCAGAAGACATGTTGATGGAGTTGTAGATAGCCCGTTCACAGAGTCCTGCTTCGTCTACATATTTAGCTCCGTCCATTTTAGCTTCAGCGGAAGTTGAATCAATCATGAATGGTGCGTCGGTAACTTCACCCACGAATTCCAGGTACTTAACCATTGCTTCGGGTGTTGCACCGAAGGTCTGGACGATACATGGGTTTCCAGTGACATCCTGCATTTCTTCCATAGTTTTTATCAGGGTTTCTGCTTTATCTTTGTCAAAAACTCCTGCTTTTTCATCACTTATAATGCTGTGCCCACCGTAAAAGATGGTTCCAGCTAAAACTGTGGGGTATTCACCTGGTTGCCCACCTACGTTGACACCAGCAACATCTATAACCACTTGTTCCTTGTCAAACCTTATCATACGTAAACCTCCTTGAATTAGACTCCTCCAAAGGCGGATAGGATATATCCTACTTTCACTACTTTGAATGCCACAAACAGGATTATTAGTCCTATAATTATTCCATATAAAATACCAATATCCCTGCCTACTTGCTGACCGACTCTCTGATTGATTTCACCCCAGGTGAATTCAACCTTTTCATCCATGTCATCTAATCTTTGATTAGCTTTGTTGAATTCTTCGGCCGGGACTATAACGTGAGGTATAGAACTTTTTTCTTCGTCAGACATCTATTATACCCCCTGACTTACTATTATTGCCCATATGACTGGAATACCTACTAGAACAGCTGCTAGTATGAAACCTATTGCCATACCATAGATTCTAGTGGCTATGAGTCCAGAGAATAATCTCTGATCTCGGCCAATCAGTTGGGCTCGGTATTTTACATCTGCTGCTACTTTTCTTATGCCTCGAATATTAGGTTTGTTTGATATTAACATCTAAATAAACCCCCATTAGATCAAGAGCAATATGGTTCCAAGTGTCAGGATGAAGGCTAGACCTAACATTATTCCCTGAACTTTTCCGGCGTACATACCTGCGGCCATCCTGTTTAAACCACCGATGGATTTCACCTGGGTTTGGATGTTGCGCATTCTTGCCTCAATGAGAGCAGTTTCAGGGGCGACTGGTGGTATTTCTTCACCTTCTTCTTCTTCGTCTCCACCTTCTTCCACTTCAATGACCATTGC
>Ga0334898_1002013_pt1:0-10000 | contig 20086 bp, 22 predicted proteins | sample GraSluR3_MG_10_FD_207228 | JGI IMG/M metagenome (GOLD analysis project Ga0334898, IMG submission 207228) | Sludge microbial communities from methane-producing bioreactor in Wageningen University, Netherlands - Granular Sludge_3_08-R3 | ecosystem: Engineered > Bioreactor > Anaerobic >... | reverse complement strand
TACTATAAGTCCGAAGGCAAATCCTGTTAAAGGCCCACCAAACTTGGCACAGAAATAAACTACATCAATAGAATTCCTGGCACCGAGTTCTGCATTTCTTGTTATGTCACCGTGAATGGCTACTGGAATACCTCCACCAAATGGGTATTGTTGGTATTCCCTTTCAGCACCATAATGAACATCTCCTGTTGATGAACCTATAGCACCGATGGTTATTCCCCACAATACTGCCAGGAAGGGCAGTGCGAAGGGATGGGCAAAGCCAGGTAAGTTTAAAGTCATCAGGTATGATAATCCTACAATACAGAAAGATACAATAAATCCATGACCAGCAATTGGTCCTAAGTGTTGGGTAAGAACATCCAGGAATAATGGTTGGTTAAACTGTGATTGACTTACTATTCTTCCTAAGTGAGATGTTGTAGCATATACTGTGTGAACTAAAGCTGCTATAACTGCTCCTCCAGCTATTGACATTATAACTGGTAGTTGCAGTGATCCCATAAGAACAAAAGCTACAGAACCGGCTATACCTGCCCATGTACCAAAGGCTACAGGTTCACCTGAAACAGCTTTGTTAATCATCCTGTGAAGGTTACCCATCTGAGGTGCCAGTTGCACCTGGGAGTTAGGGTTACTCTGTGATCCTACATCGGACTCTAAGTCCTCTGCAGCACCAGCAATGGTTGCGGCAGCGCCCATTAGAGCAACAACACCTAATCCTGCTATCATACTCGTAGGGTCCATATTTTATCCTCCTTTTTTTTTAAATAAATAAAAAATAGGTGTTAGGTAAAACACCTATTTATTTGGCTGGGGAAATTAGGGCTCTTTCTCCGGCTGGTTCGAATTCTCGTAGTGCACCTTTTGCAAACTCTGCCCTTACATCTCGGAAGTCGAATGTTAGGTTGGGGTCTGCAAAGGCGATTTTTACCAGTGGGTTAAGGACAAATGCGTCTCCACGGGCTGCGTGAGCAGACTGTGAAATACCAGCGTATTCACCCTGGTGACCCACGTTCATGGCGTAGTTGGGGTAGTTAGCTCCTCTTAGTTCCAGTGGTAATCCTTCGTCTCCTCTAATTGAGAATACGTTGGATGCTCCACACTGGTCCTGCAAGTCGTAACCATAGAAACCAAGTCGGCTGTGCTGTTCTTTGTGCAGGTACATAGATAAGTACCATCCACTTAGAGCAGTCTGAGCGTTTCCGGTAGCGAAACCTGTGGAACAACCAGATGCTGCAGCAACTACAGCTGCCCTCTGTGATCCACCGAACTGGTCTTCTAAGAGTGCTGGGAATTCTTCGTACTGTTCGAGGCCGTAGAATGTTACTTCGGATGCTACGTCCAGTACGGTGTCCATGGTGTTTGGTGCTTCCGTGATTCCACCATATTTGTCTTCGACGTATTCTTTACCATAGTAGGTGAAGTCGTCAAGGATGTTGTCGGTGTAAGCAGCGGTAGCGTATTGGGTGAATCCAACACCACCAGACATGTAAGATCCTAGCCAGATCTGGTCGTATAACATGGCACCAGAGGCCACAACGTCCAGAGTTACTCGGACAGGGTCTTCCCAGTTAACTCGTGAAGACTGGCAGATATCTGCGAGGTAACCGAAGGCAATTCCTCCAGGTTCGTTTTCCCCTCGAGCCCTTCTTACAGGTAAGTAAGTACCCATGTGGATAACTTCTGCGTGTTTAGCTGCATATGCAAAGTCACCGGTAGCGGCTTCACCAGCAGCCTGTTTGTAGGCAGAAATCATTGACATACCTACTTGCATAGCGGACCATCGTGAGGTGGTACCACCGTCACAGGTTCGGGATACAATGGTTGGTATGCGCACAACAGTCCACATTCCATCGCCTACTTCTGCTTTTAAGATGTCAGCTTGGTGTTCTGGGAACTCTTCGTTGATGTTAAGGACATATCTCTGGTCGATTTCATCAGCAGTTTCATCATCACCAGTGAACACTTTCACATAACTGTCAGCAGTTAGTAGAGGGTGGGTTTCAACCATGTGCTCTTGGACAACTGCTGCACCAGGCATAGCGTGGTTTACAGTTTCCAGGTAGTGAGTGATGGTTTCAGGGGTAACTTCTTTACCTAACCTTTTTTGTATAACAGTGTGTGCTGTGTTTAAGCCCACAATAACAGTTCTTCGGATATCATCCCAGAACTGCTGCATGGCAGCGTTGTTTACGAAGTGAAGGTCGTCACCTTCTACAAAAGTGTCGGTTGTGGAAACCTGATAGGGCATTAAAACCCTCTGTCCTAAAGGAGTACCCACATCTGGGTCGTATTGAGGGATTCCACGTTTAGCTGCTACTTCTTTACCAGCTTCCACGAATTCCCGTTTCCTTTCGGATTGTCTCCATCCTCCATATTTGAAGTAGGTGGTGGTCTTATCTTCAGGGGCTTCTTCGAACTTTTCTTTTAATGCTCTTATAAACATTTTGTCAGCCATATTTCCACCTCCTTATTCAGGACAGTATCCACCTTTAGATCTGCTCACGTGAATCCTGTGCAGTATTTCCACTGCATCAGCGTCGTCTCGGTAAGCTTCACCATCTTTTCTGTAGATGGTGGTTATGCTTTTGAGTTTTTCTTCATCCAGTGGTTCTCCCAGTATCACTGGTTCGTCGAGTTCGTCACCAATCTGGTTTTTAACTCCTTCAACTTTTCCAGTGGATTTGTTAAAGACCTGTCTTCGCAGCATATCAAACATCATACCGTCTTCGTCAAGTCTTAGGGAGTGTCCGTGTACAGATTTTCCTCTGAAACCACTTCGAGCTGGGTCGAAGAATTCAGTTTCCAGAAGTTCTTTGGAAACTTTTTCCAGATCTCTTTCACGGGTTTCTATAATTTGCCGTCCTGATAGGGTACCAGCGTCAGCTCCTCTAAATCTACATAAGTAAGCTCTTGACCTTAAGAATGGCTGGGCTGGAGCAAAGTACATTGAGTCTGCAAACTGTATGTATCGTACTCGATCACCGGCTTTTGCACCATCTAATGGTTCAACCATTTCTCGAATGGCATCATCAGGTTCATCCATCTCTTCTAGAGGTGGGTGTACGCTAGGGTATTCTTCACCAGGAGCTCTGTGACCTAAGATTTTCACTACATCTTCGTCAGAGATCTCCCTTAATTTTTCTAGTTCTACATCGGGATCACAGAATCTTCTTCGGTTTTCTGCGACCTTACTGGTTCCAGGATAGTATTGTGCCATATTCATGCACCTCCTAATGCTAATCTCACCTTTCTAATAATTTCATCCAATTTCTCTTGGGGACAGGTTTCTCCTCTTATAACTCCGCTTATTATGCCTACAATTTCACCTTTGGTTTTAGGTTCTTCGGGCATAACTGCTTTAGTTTTAACACCGATCTTGGCGAAATCCTCAAAATCAACAGGGTATTCGCATACCACAATACAGGGCCGGTTTACATGACGTAAAATCAGGCGAGCCTTGTATACAATATGATGTCGAACCCCTCCCAGGTGCACTAAAACCACTTTAAACCTTTTAATTTGCTCTTTTTCCTTAGGAGTTAGACCAAAAAGGCTACCTCCTCCGGCAGTGGGTGCATCCTGAGGTACTCCTGCTCCTGCATTTAAAACCAGTGTACTGGTCAATATATTCGCTTCTCGCAGGGCAAAGGTTATTTCGCATACTGGTTTAGTTATGTGCCTCCTTCCAGGAGACATTGCTATGGCCAGTACATCATTTCCACACTCTGCAAATGTCCCTCGCTGGGCTATTCCGCCTCCTTCACCCATTCCCATTGTTTCTCTACAATCAACAACATGGGTACATTTGCCTATCATTTTCAATCCTTCTTTTTGATAATAGTAGCTCTTTCACTGAGTTGTGCGTTTTGATCAGTTAACCCAACCATTTCATCGGGTATATCATTAACTGCTTCTCCGTATTTTATGTCGTCGGTGACAGTTTTCTGCTTCCTGATAAAGGTTCCAATATGTATATTGTAACCGAAGGGCAGAAGATCCTCACATACAGTTTTCACTTGTTCTATGACTTCTTCTTCCTCTATTTCCATTAAAACACGCCCTGTCTTAACTTGTAAGTCAACTTTTTCACCCATAATGGTGATAATTCGTCGGTCAGGGTTGTTATCATCCAGAGGAAGTCTTTGTCCTTGTATTACCATTCTTTTAACACCTTCAACTTCTTCCAAGCTGTTTAACAACTTTTCAGTGGTATCAGCGCTTAAAAGTCTGTGTGGAAATATTTCGATGTCCATTTAGTTATTTACCCCCAAATTTGGATTTATTTCTTAGACTTGGTTTTTTATCTCCGCTGCTGCTTCGTTCACGTATTTCAGTGGTTCTCGGAACGCGTCTACTTGACTGTAAACTTCTTTGATTAGTCCGGAGGTTGCTTCAGGTGAGAACATCTGTGTACCTGCGTCTAAAGCCATGGCTGCTGCCACACATGGTATAGCGAAACCTTTACTGTGTCGAGTCACAATGTGGTTTCCATTAAATATACCAGGACCTCCACCACCGTATATAGAGTGGCTGAAGAAGGAGAATCCTACAGCTACACCTTCAGCTCGACCGAAGTCTACGCTTGGTAATCCAGTTTCAAATTCCAGAATATCATTGTAGTATAGAATGGTTGAAGATACACCTTGAGCTGCTCGTGCAGCACCTTGATTGACCATTGTGGCTGCAATGAGTCCTGCAGCGGCGTATGCGTTCCATTTAGATAGGTCGTCAGTTCCATAGACATTGAATCCATTCAATTCTTTTTCAACACCTATAACACCATCAGCTTGAGCCCTTTCCACTGTGGATTCAATGACTGATCCAACAGTACCGTCAGCACCGTTGTCTTTCACCAGGTCAAACACCATGTTATCTGCGTTCATTCCCTGGTAAGCCAGTCCTAATAAGTGCATTCTTTCAAATGATCCTACTGCGTCACCCATTTCAAACATAGCTGATTGTTCTAGAATGCTAGATAAAGCAGCTGTTTGCATAGTGTTTTTCAGGGTTGCGGCTACCACGTGGTTAACCAGAATGTTACGCAGAGCGTAACCTGGACCTTCCAGTTTCTGTGGTATGTCTAACATGGTTGCTATGTTTCCACCCATATATTCCACAGACTGTGGATATCGTCCTAAGATGGCTGCTTTAACCATGTTGGCGTCGTACATATCTATATCACACACGTCAATAATAGCCTGGATAAATGCGTTAGCAGTTACCAGAGGTGCGGCTGAATATTCAGCTGCTGCTTCAAAACGTGCATGTGGAATTTGGACTAATACCCTTTTTCCTCCACCTAACAGTTCAACGTTGGTGGTGTCGCCTTCCTCGACCTGTATCATTTCTTTAGCTTTTGCTGCAATAGCTTCTGCGTTTCCTACTAAGTCCAGGTCCATTTCTCGGCCTAGAATCTTACATGCAGGTCCACCAACTTTTGCGGCTTTCAAAGCATTTTCTGTACCTTCGAGGTTCACTGCTACAGTCCTCTTGATACCCTGTACAATCGCTTTAATTGCAGGGTTTCTCAATGGACTTAAGGCTTCTATAGGGACTTCTGCTTCGACAAGATTCCCCCTGTCGTCGTATAAGTCGACCTTATCTTCAAACTTTGCCATTTTTTCCCTCCTACAGATTCTTGCATACCAATTCCTTGCACCAATTTAGGTATAAACAGAAAATAATCCTGTTCACCGGGGATTCAAACTTCCCCTGGTACAATTTGATATACGACTCTCCGTATACTGTTAGATATGTATTAAACTTTCTTCTTGAATCAAATAGAAAGACTTATAAATGACCATTTCGAAAACTTATGTCAGTGTAGAATAATGGCGTCCCATTAAGGGGGAAAGCCAAAAATAGCTTATTTTAAAATGTAATAACGTATAAAACGTTGATATCATGCAAATAATCGCAGATGTGGGTGGAATACCCGGTAAAGACTGCAGAGGATTCTGTAAATACTGTTATTTTAAGAAAGTCAAAGAGGGAGATCCATTAGGATGCAGATCTTGCCTTCCAGGTAGTTTTGGTTGTGAACAGTGCAATGAAGGAGTGCGAGAGACAAAAAACGAATTTATACCTCCTTTTATAGTTATAAACTCTGTTAAAACATCTATTATGATGGGAAATTACCGGGAATCAGACCTTAAAATCAATATCAGTGGTGGAGGAGATGTTAGCTGTTATCCCAATCTTATGGATATCACTTCTGCATTTTCTGAGTGGAAAATCCCCATTCACCTTGGATACACCAGTGGTAAAGGTATTGATGACCCTCATTTTGCCACCAACCTCCTCTCTCATGGAGTAGACGAAGTTACTTTTACAGTGTTTTCCACTAATCCACAGCTTAGAAAATCATGGATGGGTGATAAAAACCCTCAAGCATCTCTTGATGCTTTGAAAATATTCTCAGAAAGCTGTGATGTTCATGCCGCAGCAGTCATCATTCCCGGTGTTAACGATGGAGAGGTTTTAAGGGAAACCTGTGCGGATCTGGAAGAGTGGGGAGCTAAGGCATTTATTCTGATGCGATTTGCCAATTTCCGTAACCAGGGCCTGATCCTTGGAAATGAACCTATAATTGAAGGAGTTGAACCTCACAGTCTCCTTGAATTTGAGGAACTGGTGCGTAGTATAAACCGTGAATTTAACCTTAGAGTAACTGGAACTCCTCTATGCGATCCAGAAAATAATACACCATTTGCTCTGGCCAAAGACAAAGACAAAGAATATGTTGACATATTATCCGAAGTCACTTCAGAAGCTACCATCTTAACCAGTAAAGTTGCTAAACCGTTTATTGAACGCATATTTGAATTAATAGAGGCTTCTGACCTGGTTAACGTGGTTGCAGTGGATCAGGATATTGGTTGTCTTATCACTCAAAAAGATCTGGAAGATGTGGATCTAAAAGAAGTGAAAGAAACTGTTATTATCCCCGGAAGAGCCTTTGTCCATGATAAAAAAGCAGAAGAAATTCTCAGTAAAGATGGAGTCCAACGTATTGTGACCCGAGGCCCTGATAAACTTTCTGTGGACGGAGAGATGAGTGGTACTCTGAGTCAGGAGGATGTGCTTAAAACAGAGTTAATAGCCTTCCAGGATCTTATAGAAACTATAAACTTCTTTGGTGTGAGAAAAAAATAAACAAACCCCCTTCTTATATTAAATAGTCCCATATTCTTTACATAAACCTAAAGTTCAATGGTTATCTCCACCATAAGCAACACATATCTTATAGTCTATGAACATGACCACATTAAGAAACATATACTCTTATAATATGTAGAATACCCCCCATTAGTTAGTTTAGTGTAAATGTTCTACAGAGTACATAATTAATTACTCTTAATTATAATAATTCTTTAAAATAATCTTTAGAATAATTATTTAGAATGATATATACTCTAAACTTTGTTATGTTATAATATGTGATAAAATGAATCAAAATTTAAATATAACTGTTTTAACCCCTGAATTTTATAGTTATGGTGCGCTCTTAATAGCAGGGATGGTTCAAAAAAAGGGTTACACTGTAAAACTGCAAAAAGGATTTGATGAGGAGATTGATGCAGATATTGTTTTGGTAAGTCTTCAATCCACCATCCATCTACTGAAATATCAGCAAGAATTAGAGGGTATTGATGCCTTTAAGGTGGTGGGGGGTCCGGTTACACTTTCCCCTGATCTGATTTTAAACTGCCTACCAGTGGATCTAGTGGTGGTGGGAGAGGGTGAAAATACCATATATAATATATTAAGAGTTTTTGAGAATAAGTTCCCCCTTGCTAATACCAATCTTCAGGGTTCTGATTTTAAGCATCTGGAGGGGGTGGCTTTTAAAGAAGATGGTAAAATTATTATCACAGGTAAAGGTTCTCCAGCATCTCTGGATAATCATTTATCATTAGTTCCAACTGATATTTCTTCTGAAAACATCCGTGGAGCTAATGTTTATCTGGAAACCCATCGTGGTTGTCCTGGTAACTGTGGTTTCTGTGGAGTGCCCTGTTTTTTCGGTAGAGATGTGAGAAGCCGCCCCTTAAAAGATATTTTAAGTGAAGTTAAGCATTTTTTAAGTAAAGGGGCTCAGAAAATAGCTATAAGTGGAGGTACTGGTTCTCTCTATGGGAGTAATAAATTCAAAAATGTGGATGAAGAAGCTTTTGTTGAACTTTTACGTGAAATATCAAGTTTAACCGGTCCTAAAAACCTTACCATACCTGATGTTAGGGTAGATTTAATTAGTGATGATATTTTAGAGGCTATCCACAAATACACTAATGGTTGGGTTTTTTTTGGAATCGAATCTGGCAGTGATCGGATTCTCCGCCATATGAAAAAGGGCATTAACGTGGATCAGGTCAGGGAAGCTGTGGCTATGGCTCGAAGACATGGTGTGAAGACTGCTGGTTCTTTTATTGTTGCTTATCCTGGTGAGGAAGATAAAGATTTTCAGGCCACTTTGGATTTGGCTGATGAGTTAATGCTTGATGATTACTTCATCAGCATCGCCGAACCCATTCCTGGAACAGATTTAGGGAATGAAGTATCTAATCAACCTTTGGAAGATAACCTTCTTTTTCATGAAAGCCAAAAATATAAAAGGCATGGATTAAGTGTTGCTGAAGAAAGAGCCCTGGACCTGATGATAGAGTCTTATGTATTTAGAAGTTATCCGGTTCCCATGACTCAAAATCTCTTAAAAAATCTTATAGATGAGGTTAAATCCCAGGGAGAACATATAAAGCAGGTTACTAATTTAATTAAAAAACAAAAAACTCAGCTTAAAATGTGATCCCTAGAACTGCGTATTGACTTATACGAAATTAATTTCCAAGGAATTATTATCTTCACTCATAAACTTATCTTCAAAGTTTTTTCCATGATTTCAGAGAGTTTTTCACTTTCAGGAGTTAAAGAACGTATGAAAAACTGGGAAAGAACATATTTTGGTCCTTCACCAACTTCCTGACTTAATATTACATCTACATTTTCTTTAGCCAGGAATTCTGCAGTTTTTATTCCTCGCTTTTTTTCAATGTCTTTTGCAGGGTTTTCTCGGATCTGATAATTCTTTATTTCTCCGTTACTAACATCCCATATAAGGAAATATGGTGCTTTCCCAAAATGTTGGGATGGGGTTGATTGTAGACCTTCACTGGTTTCCACTGGAAGGGCATACCTCAGCGTATTCTTTTTAACAGGTTCTATTTGTACCAGAAGTGTTTCTAGTTCTTTTACTTCATTTTTAACCGTTTTTTCTACTTTTTCTGAAATTTCGTGTGCTTTTTCAACGGATAAGTCTTTTTTTGTCTCTAAATGGAGTTCTGAGAAAATATAAGGTCCTGAACTTCTTACTCGAACTTCATGGACACCTTCTACTCCCTCCACAGCTAATGCCAGATCTTTGATGCGTTCCACTGTTTCTGGATCTAAAGTGGCATCTAGGAGCACTAACACAGCATTTTTACCTATCTTCAAACCCATCCAAATAATCAGTAAAGAAACTAATAATCCTGCTACTCCCTGCAGACTTAAATAACCAATGTATGAGGCTACTATTCCTGCAAAAACCAGTAACGATGAAAAAACATCAACAAGACTATGTTTTGCATCTCCTAAAAGAGCCGGAGATTCTATTTCTTCCCCCACTTTCTGTTCATAACGGGCCAGGAGGAAGGAAACAGCGACTGAAATAGCAGCGACTAAAATGGCAATGAATGGTATTTTCAACGGTTGAGGATTTATTATTCCCTGTACAGATTCCATTATTACTTCCAAACCACTGAACACGATCACCACAGCGATGATAAGGGAAGACATTGTTTCTGCTTTGTAATAACCATAGGGAAATTTCTGGTCTGGTTTTCGTTGAGAAAGTTTAAGCCCAATATAAACAGCTAAAGAAGCAAAAATATCGGAAAAAGAATGAATTGAATCAGCCATAAGGGCCACACTACCTGATAACAGCCCAAAAACTCCT
>Ga0334898_1002009_pt1 | contig 20141 bp, 31 predicted proteins | sample GraSluR3_MG_10_FD_207228 | JGI IMG/M metagenome (GOLD analysis project Ga0334898, IMG submission 207228) | Sludge microbial communities from methane-producing bioreactor in Wageningen University, Netherlands - Granular Sludge_3_08-R3 | ecosystem: Engineered > Bioreactor > Anaerobic >... | reverse complement strand
TAATAGCATTATTAAAGTTTGTTGCTTTTGAGTAACTTAATTCACTTGGATATACATCCTTATATTTATCATTAGCCGCAACAATACTAGCGCCATTTTCCATTATTTCATCAAATCCATTATCAACATAAGCAGCGACATAATTAAAATTAGAACCAACCATATCATATATACCATAGATGCTACCGGTCGTACTTGCTTGTTGTCCATTATCAGTATAATATTGGAAAGAACATCCACTATCATAATGTGTAAACGGATCATCACCAGCACAACCAACACGGTCAATTGATGGATTTTTCCATATAAAATTATTTTTACCATATGTTGATTGTGATAAATATGCTACTGCTCCCCATTCTGTATTTTTCATCATATGCGTATCAATACCATTACCAGTTGTTCCCCAACCATAACGATTATTGGTTTTCATATCAAGAAAAGCTGTAAACATATCTCCTATTTTTGTATCCCCTAAATGTCTTACATTTGGTTTAGAGTCGATTTCATCAACATTCCCACTAACTTCAAATTTTGTTACCCAAATACCAGTTAATTCATCTTCACCAAAAGTAAACGAAGGATGATTAGTCCATGTTCCATTTGAATCCTTAGCACATTCTGAATTAACTTCATCGCATGTATCAACTATCGCAATGGTTCCGCCTTTTGTATCATCAATTCCAACGCTAAAAGAAATGCTAATATTACCAGTAATATTATTGTTCCAGCCACTTGTTATATTATAAGCATATCTAGGTATCCATACCCAATATGCTATAATATTACCACTAGTATCTTTACTAACTGCATTTGCCCATCTTCTTGTTGTTAGAGTTGTTCCATATTCATACCATTCAGAATCAAGTTCGTATGTTTCAACTAAAGTTGTTTCATTCCATTTAACTGGTATCATTCCCTTTGCTAATTTCGGTCTATTCACTCCTTTTTCAGCATTATAAATACTTAACACAATCACTTCCCTAATTACTTCAATTGCTGGATTACCAGCACTGTCAGATACATTATAAGTAATAGTATATTCTCCTGGAACAGTAGTATTAACACCACTGTTTACAATAATTTCATTAGTTATGTTCCCATCTACATCATCAACAGCAGTTGCTCCTTCATCATTATAAGTATCCCCCTCATATATTATTATAGAATTACTCCCTAATAAAGTAATTACAGGCGGAGTTGTATCTTCACCAGGAATCGGTAATTCACCATCACATTCTGAACCATCACCTACTATCATATTAGTATAAGTTCCACACGCTACTAAATCATCCCATTTATTTTGACCAACAATAATAATATATGGTTGATTATCTTTCATTGAAACTGATACTGATTCATAATTATCATTCCCTAATTCTAAATCTGTTTTAATTTTATCACGATCAATACCTTCAATATTATAGTTACTAGTTTCTAATAACTTATAATCAATAGCTTTTAAAACCATTTTTGCATCACTATTAAAAGCATCAATTGTTGCTCGATGAATAAGACCAGTTATGGATGGTACAGCAATTGCTAATACAATTGCTAATATTACAATTACCGCTAATAACTCTACTAACGTAAAACCTTTTCTTTTCATTTTATACCTCGCTTATCTACTACTATTATTACACTAAACATAACATCTTATCCTTTTAAAGTCAATAAATTACGCCAAATCTTACATTGGTAATTTTTGTAAAATGACGATTTTAATTTTAGTATGGTTATTTAACAAAAATATATAATAAAAAAAACAAAAGATTTACTTTTGTTTTTATACTAACTCAATAATTACCATTAAAGCATCGTCGCCCCGACGTTCATCTAATTTTAATATCCGTGTATAACCACCATTGCGGTCGATATAACGTTTAGCTAAATCATCAAACACTTTTTTTACTACTTCTTTATCATTATGCAAGAACGCTAATGCCTTACGCCGCGATACTAAGGATCCTTTTTTACCATAAGTAATCATTTTAGCAACCTTTTTTTGTACTTCTTTTGCTCTTTTTTCAGTTGTTTCAATTGATTCGTTTATGATTAAATCTTTTGTTAAATTAGCAAGCAAAGCTCTTCGGTGTTGACTATCCCGTCCTAATTTCCTATAAGCCATAATAACCTCCTTGTCTATTCATCAATTTTAAAATTAAATCCTAATTCTTTTACTTTATCCAATACTTCTTTAAATGATTTTTTACCTAAATTACGAATTTTTAACATTTCGTTTTCAGTTTTATTAATTAATTCTGCTACTGTATTAATTCCTGCCCTTTTTAAACAATTATAAGCACGAACTGATAATTCTAAATCATCAATTGTTTTTTCTAAAACAATTAATTTTGGATCATCTTCATTTTGCTTCATTAACCCCTTAATTGATTCAGTAAATTCAGGATTATAGAATTTTTCTAATTGAGTAATTAATATACTAGCAGTTTTTTCTAATGCTTCTTGTGGAGTAATTGCTCCATTAGTCCACACATATAAAATTAATTTGTCATAATTAGCATCTTGACCAACTCTAGCGGTTTCTACTTCAAAATTAACTCTTTCGATTGGTGAATATAGCGAATCAATTGAAATAATTCCAATTTTTGATTGATCAATGTATTTTTTATTATCCTCAGCACGAACATAACCACGACCAGTACTAACGGTTAATTCCATATCTAATTTACCACCTTTAACAATAGTCGCAATTTCTTGTTCTGGATTTAAAATTTCGATATCCGGTGATTTTTGTAAGCTTTTTGCTGTTAAAATTCCTTCACCCTCAGTACTTATTTTTATTACTACATCTTCTTCTACATCTTTTTTAACAACTACATTTTTTAGATTTAAAATAATAGTAGTCACATCTTCAATAACCCCTTCAATAGTTTGAAATTCATGTAATACTCCTTCAATATAAATGCTTCGAATAGCATTTCCTGGTAAAGAAGATAACATGACACGACGAAGAGCATTACCTAAAGTAGTTCCAAATCCTCTTTCTAAAGGTTCTAATTCAAATTTACAATAATAATTACTTTCAGTATATTCAGTAATATTATAATTTGATTTTTGATACACTAAACTTGTATCATTATTTTTGGTATATTCTAATTCAACAGTTACATTTAGATTATTTGCTGGCTTGTTTTCATTATCCTTTGCCATATAATCACTCCTTTTCTTATTATCCTCGAGGTCTTTTTGGAGGCCGACACCCATTATGAGGTATTGGGGTTACATCATTAATTGCAGTAATTTCTAATCCTGCTGATTGTAAAGAACGAACCGCTGTTTCACGAGCAGGACCAAGTCCTTTTACAAAAACTTCTACTCTTTTTATGCCACTTTCTCTCGCAGATTTAGCAGCTCCTTCGGCTGACATTCCAGCAGCAAATGGTGTATCTTTTTTTGCTCCTTTAAAACCCATTGTTCCAGAAGAAGCCCAACTTAAAGTGTTACCATCTTTATCAGTAATTGTAACAATTGTATTGTTTTGTGTTGAATGAATATGAGCATATCCTTCAGGGACATTTTTCTTTACTTTTCTTTTTCTTGTTTTATATGCCATTACATAACCTCCTTTATTTTAACTTGCTTTCTTCTTATTAGCAACAACTTTGCCAGGCCCCTTACGAGTTCTAGCATTACGATTAGTTCTTTGTCCTCTTACTGGTAATCCTTTACGATGACGTAACCCTTGATAACTACCAATTTCCATCTTCGTTTTAATATCCATATTTACTTCACGACGTAAATCCCCTTCAACTGTATGTTTATTTATTTCTTCTCGAACTCGGACTAATTCATCGTTATCAAGATCCCCTGCCTTTTTATTAATATCTACATTCGCAGCAGTTAAAATTTGTTTTGATAAATTACAACCAATTCCATAAATTTTAGTTAAAGCGATTTCAATTTTCTTATTATTTGGTATATCAACACCTTTAATTCGTACCATACGTACACCTCCTATCCTTGTCTCTGTTTATGTTTTGGATTTTCACATATAACAATTACTTTCCCCTTACGTTTTATTACTTTACATTTCGGGCATATTGGTTTAACTGATGGTTTTACTTTCATTTTATCCCTCCTATTATTTTCGGTAAATTATTCGACCTTGATTTAAATCATATGGTGATAACTCTATTTTAACAATATCTCCTGGTAAAATACGAATATAATGCATTCGGATTTTACCAGAAACATGGGCAGTAACAATATGTTTGTTTTCTAATTCAACTTTAAACTTACCACTTGGTAATTTATCAACGACTGTTCCTTCAACTTCAATTACATCTTTATTAGCCATTTAATCACTCTCCTGTTAATATTTTGTAACCTTTATCAGTAATAAGAACTGTATGTTCAAAATGGGCGGAAGGTTGACCATCAACAGTAGCAATGGTCCAATTATTATCCTTTATATATATTTCTCTTGTTCCTAAATTAAACATTGGTTCAATCGCTAATACCATTCCCTCTTTTAATAAAGGGCCAGTACCGGGATGACCATAATTAGGAACATCTGGTTTTTCATGAATATTGTTACCAACGCCATGACCTACTAATTCTTTAATTACCTTTAAATTATATTTTTTAGCATACTTACTAATAGCAAAACCAATATCACCAACTCTATTCCCCGGACGAACTTGTTCAATTCCTTCATATAAAGCTTGTTTGGTATGCTTTAATAAATATTCTTTTTTTTCACTTATCTCACCTACCGAATAAGTCCATGCAGTATCACTATGATAACCTTTATAATTAACACCTATATCAATGGAAATGATATCACCTTTTTGTAATTTATGATTATTAGGAATACCATGTACAACTTCATCATTTACTGATGCACAAATTGCTTTCGGAAAGCCCTCATAATTTTTAAACGAAGGTGTTGCATCATGACTTAAGATATATTGTTCAACTAAATCGTTTAGTTCATTTGTTGTAACTCCTGGTTTAATATATTTTTTAATAAATTGATGAGTTTGGTAAGCAATTTTACCGGCTTTCTCCATTAATTCAATTTCACGTAACGTTTTTATATTAATCATGAGTAATATCCTTATCAATAATATTTTTTATTTGGTTAAAGGCATTCATAATATCTTTAGAACTATCAATTTCATGAAATATACCTTTATCTATATAATAATCAATTAATGGTTTACTCTTAGTAAGATATTCATCGAAACGACGACTAAATGTTTCTTCATTATCATCTTTTCGTTTTATTAATGTTAAATTACACTTATTACAAACTCCTGGGGTTGCAAAAGTATCAAAATATTCATTATAAATAGTTCCACAATTTGAACATGTTACCCGGCCAAGGGCACGTTTTAACGCTATATCTTTATCAACAGATAAGAAAAATACATAATCTATTTCTGCTTTTATTTCTTTCGTTAATTGATCTAATCTTTGTGCTTGCTCAATTGTACGTGGAAACCCATCTAAAATATAACCTTGGCTTAAATCACTTTGTTTTAACTTCTTAGTTAATAATGATATAACTATTTCATCACTAACTAATAAACCTTGCTCCATAAGTAATTTTATTTGACCACCCAATTCAGTTTCAGTTGCCACTTCCTGGCGTAATAAATCACCAGTTGAAACATGAAGCATTTTATAATTTGTTTGTAATAATTCTGATTGAACACCTTTACCAGCCGCTGGTGGTGCAATAAAAATAACATTAGCCATGATATCACTACCTTACTTTATAGTTTCTAGTTAATAATTTACCTTCTAATTGATTATAAGTTTCTAATAATACGCCTACCACAATTAATAATCCAGTACCACCAATTGTAATGTTAGAACTTAAATTAGATACATTTGAAAATATAATTGGTAAACCTGCAATAACAATTAAGAAAACAGCACCTACTAAAGTTAATCTTGATAAAATTTGTGATATATATTTAGTGGTTTCTCCTCCCGGCCTAATACCCGGAATATAACCGCCACTTTGTTGTAAATCATTAGCTAATTTATCTGGTTTTAATTGCAAAAAAGTATAAAAGTAAGCAAAGAAAACAATTAATAAAACATAAAAAGCAAAACCAGTAATAGTATCATAACTAATATATTTCTCTATAAATAAAGTCATTTTTTCATTATTTACAAACTGCGCGATGGTAGCTGGTACCGCAATTGCCATTGAAGCAAAAATTACTGGTATTACCCCAGCTGAATTTAATTTAACTGGCATATATGTTTGTTTTGCTCCATAAGCAGTAGTAGTACGGTTAGCATATTGAATCGGAATTCTTCGTTCTGCTTGTTGAATATAAATGATCCCTATAACAATTATTAAATATACTAAAACAAAAATCAAGAAACCAATTAAACTAATAAATGTAGTTTGAGTACTAGTAAAATCAACTATTTCTTGATAAGCATTAACAAACATCATTGGAATGGTTGATAAAATTCCAGCCATGATAATTAATGATAACCCATTACCAATTCCCTTTTGAGTTATTTGATCTCCTAACCACAATAAAAGGGCAGTTCCTGCTGTTAATATAACAGCAACACGCATATATTCAATAGCCAATAAATTTTGTGGTAAAAAGGCAATTGAAAAAACATACCCTTGTAAAAAAGCAATTGTTATACCAAAATATCTAGTAATTTTATTTAATTTTTGTTTGCCAACATGACCTTGTTTTCCTAATTCAGTAAAGTAAGGAATAACATCCATTTGTAATAATTGCATTATAATTGAAGCTGAAATATAAGGAAATACTCCTAAAGCAAAAATGGAAAAGTTTTTTAATGCACCACCACCCATGGCATTAAATAATTCAAGGAATCCTAAATCTTTAACAATATTTTCAGTTCCTGGAATTGGAATAACTGTCCCTAATTCAAAAATAAATAAAACTCCTAAAGTAAATAGAACTCTCTGTTTGATATCTTTATTTTTAGGATTCATTATTTGCTTAACTAATGCAAACATCTTAAATCACCTCGGTTTTTCCACCAACTGCTTCAATCTTTTTCTTAGCTGTTAAAGAAAATTGATGTGCTTTAACAGTTAATTTTTTAGTCAAATTACCTTGACCTAATATTTTAATACCATCTAATGGTTTTTTAATAATTCCTAATTCTTGTAAAAGTTCTGGTGTTACTTCTGTATTATTTTCAAAGCGCTCTAGAGTATTAACGTTAATAACAGCATATTCAGTTTTAAAGTTATAATTACTAAAGCCACGTTTAGCAATTCTTCTAAATAAAGGCGTTTGACCTCCTTCAAAAGTAGGACGAACACCGCCACCACTACGTGCTTTTTGTCCTTTATGTCCTTTACCACTAGTTTTTCCAGTGCCACTACTAGAACCACGTCCTAAACGTTTAGGACTTTTTTTAGCACCAGCATTATACTTTATATTATTCAATTTCATAATCCTAAAATCTCCTCTTTTGTTTTGCCACGTAAACGCATAACATTTTCAATACTTTTTTGTTGCTTTAATGCATTTATAGTAGCGCGAGCCATATTAATTTTAGTATTAGAGCCTAATGATTTAGAAATAACATCTTGAATCCCTGCCATTTCTAAAACAGCACGTGCTGGCCCACCAGCAATAACTCCTTTTCCGGCTTTAGCTGGTTTAATTAAAACCTTAGCTGCTCCACTAATACCAATTGCTTCATGAGGAATGGTTCTTTCTTCAATCAATGGTACTTTAATTAAATTTTTAGTAGCGGATTGGATCGCTTTTTTTACTGCGTCTTGAATTTCATTAGCTTTACCTGTACCTAATCCGACTAAACCTTTACGATTTCCTACAACTACTGTTGCATTAAAACGAAATTGGCGTCCACCTTTTGTTACTTTAGTAACGCGATTAATCGATATAACCATTTCTTCATATTCTTTTTTTTCTCGTTCTTTATCTCTAAATGTCATATCTTACCCTCCTTAAAATTCTAAACCATTGTCACGAGCAGCTTCCGCTAATGCTTTAACGCGACCATGATACAAATAACCACTACGATCAAATATAACCTTTTGGATCTTTAAAGCAATTGCTTTTTTAGCAATATCTGCTCCTACAATTTTAGCTGCTTCAATATTTCCGCCGTTTTTAATATTTAACTTTTTATCAGTTGATGTTGTACTAACTAAAGTTATTCCTTTTTCATCATCAATTATTTGTGCACTAATATGTTTATTAGAACGAAAAACATTAAGTCTAGGTTTATTAGTAGTGCCTGATAATGTTTCCCTAATTCGTTGATGACGAACTTTTCGCATTTCATTTCTTGATTGTTTCTTAATCATTTTCATTTCTCCTTTGCATATTATTTAGCAGCCTTTTTTCCTTCTTTGCGACGTATTTGTTCACCTTTATATCTTATTCCCTTACCTTTATATGGTTCAGGTTTCCTAATTTTACGAATTTGTGCCGCAAATTCACCAACTGCTTGTTTATCAATTCCTTTAATAACAATTTCCGTATTACTTATTGATTCAACTGTTATATTGACAGGAATATTAATATCAACTGGGTGTGAATAACCTGCATTAATAATTATTTTTTTATCTTTTAATTGAAAACGATAACCAACACCAACAATTTCCAATCCTTTTTCATAACCTTCACTAACCCCTTTAATCATATTAAAAATATGGGAATTAATCGTTCCATGAATCGCTTTAGTTGCCATTAAATCATTTTGACGTTCAACCGTTAATGCTTGTTCTTCAATCTTGATTTTTATATTATCGGGAATATTAAGTATTAACTCTCCTTTAGGTCCCCTAACAATCAATATATTATCTTCAACTTTAATATTAACTGCTTCGGGAATTGTTAATCTACGTCCCCCAATTCGACTCATTTCTGCACCTCCTTATTGTAATTACTACCAAATATACGCTAGAACCTCGCCACCTGTTTTTTCTTTACGCGCTTTTTTATCAGTCATTATTCCTTTTGATGTAGAAATAATAGCTATTCCTAACCCATTTAAAACCATCGGGATTTCTTCTGCTTTCGCATAAACACGTAATCCTGGTTTAGAAATTCTTTTCAATCCAGTAATTACCCTTTCTTTTTTCTCCCCATATCTTAATGTTAGTATTAATTTATTTTGTACATTGTTTTTTTCAATTTTATAACTTTGAATATATCCTTCTTCTTTTAAAATTTTGGCAATATCATACTTTAACTTTGAGTTAGGCATTGCCACTTCCTTATAACGCATTTGATTTGCATTACGAATTCTCGTAAGCATATCTGCAATTGGATCAGTAACCACCATTAAAATCCTCCTTCCCTAATTCATCTTACCAACTGGATTTTTTTATACCTGGAATTTGCCCCTTATAAGCAAGTTCTCGAAAACAAATACGGCATAACTTGAATTCACTCATTACCGCATGTGGACGTCCACATCGTTCGCAACGAGTATATTCCCGTACTTTAAACTTCTTTGGTTTTATATTTTTAACAACTAAACTTTTCTTCGCCATACAATCCCTCCTTTATTAAGATTGCCTTTTAAAAGGTAGTCCTATTTCTTTTAATAAATCATGTGCTTCGTCATTAGTTTTAGCTGTGGTTACAATTATAATATCCATACCACGCGCTTTAACAACATCATCATATATAATTTCAGGAAAAATATATTGTTCTGATAATCCAAAAGTATAATTACCACGACCATCAAATGATTTTGGTGATAATCCGCGAAAATCACGAACTCTCGGAATAATAATATTGATTAATTTATCTAAGAAGACATACATATTTTCACCACGTAATGTTACTTTACAACCAATTGGTGCTCCTGCTCGTAATTTAAATCCCGCAATTGATTTTTTGGCTTTAGTTACTACAGGTTTTGCCCCAGTTATTAATTCTAATTCACGAAGTGATGCATCAAGATATTTACTATTCATATTGGCATCACCAACACCTATATTTACTACTATTTTTTCAATCTTTGGTACTGCCATTCTATTACTATAATCATTTTTTTCCATTAAAGCAGGAACAACTTCATTAACCCATTTTTCTTTTAACTGATTCATAAATGTCCTCCTTCCTTATTAATCAATTTTTTCCTTTGATTTTCTTGCAATCCTTATTTTATTGTTTTTTTTATCATAATCAAAACCAACTCTTGTCCTCTTATTATTTTTTGGATCAATTAGCATAACATTTGAAATATGAATCGGTGCTTCTTGCTCAACAATACCACCACTTTGGTTATTAGCATCTGGTTTCAGATGTTTCTTTATTATATTAGCACCTTCCACAATTACTTTATTTTCTCTTTTTAATATTTTGCTAATCTTACCTGTATTACCTTTATTTTTACCAGCAATAATAATTACTTTATCACCTGTTTTTAAATTCATATGCATCCTCCTTTTTAACTATAGAACTTCAGTAGCTAAGGAAATTATTTTAATATATTTTTTTTCACGTAATTCGCGTGCCACTGGACCTAGTACTCTAGTTCCTACTGGACTTTTATCATCTTTAATAATAACGCAAGCATTATCATCAAATTTTATATAAGACCCGTCTTCTCTTCTTACTCCCTTTTTAGTTCTAATAATAACGGCTTTAACTACTTTACCAGCCTTAACGGTTCCATGCGGAGTAGCTTTTTTGACAGTCCCAATTACAACATCACCAATACTACCGGCTTTTACTTTACTACCGCCTAATACTCTAATTACTAAAAGTTCACGTGCGCCAGAATTATCTGCTACTTTTAAACGACTTTCTTGTTGGATCATATTATCCTCCTCCTTAACTTCCGTATCTATAAAATAACTGCTTTTTCAATAACTTTAACTAAACGAAAACGTTTTTGTTTAGATAACGGTCTTGTTTCCGCAATTGCTACTTTATCGCCAATTTTTGCTTCATTTTTTTCATCATGAGTAATATATTTCTTTGAATATTTTACCCTTTTACCATACAATGGATGTTTATGATAAGTTTCAACCAAAACAGTAATAGTTTTATCGTTCTTATCACTGACTACTTTTCCAATAAGTTCTTTTTTTTGTATTATACTCACAAGGAACTCCTCCTTTAATCTTCCTTTGATTCTCTTTCTCGAATAACCGTTTTCATTCGAGCAATAGTTTTTCTTAATTCATGAATACGAGATGGTTTTTCAATATTTCCCGTAGCTTGTTGAAAACGTAAATTAAATAATTCTTCTTTATATTCAGTAATTTTGGTTTTTATTTCATCAGTGGTTAAATTTCTAATTTCATTTGTTTTCATTGCTTTCACCACCATTTTCTTTTATTATAATTTTAGTTTTTATTGGTAATTTATGTGCTGCTAATCTTAATGCTTCTTTGGCTGTATTTTCATCTACCTCACCAATTTCAAACATAATTTTACCTTTTTTAACTACAGCTGACCATTCTTCTGGTGAGCCTTTACCTTTTCCCATACGTGTTTCTAATGGCTTTTTAGTTCTTGCTAAATGAGGGAAGATATTAATCCAAACACGACCACCACGTTTCATAAAACGTGTCATCGCAACACGCGCCGCTTCTATTTGTTGAGCTGAAATCCAGCCACCTTCTTTTGCTTGTAAACCATATTGACCAAACTTTAATTCTAAATTACCTTTCGATTTACCTTCATATCTTATGCGATGTGGTTTACGATACTTGGTCTTTTTTGGCATCAACATCTTTATTACCTCCCTTATTTTTCTTTTCTGGAAGTATTTCACCTTTGTAAATCCATACTTTTACACCGATTTTACCAAATGTTGTATTGGCTTCGCTAACAGCATAATCAATATTCGCACGAAAAGTATGAAGTGGAATCATTCCCTCTGTATATCCTTCAGTACGTGCCATATCAGCACCACCTAAACGACCAGAAACAACTGTTTTAATTCCTTTTGCTCCTGCTTTCATGGTAAATTTAATCGTACGTTTTTGTGCTACACGATAAGAAACACGATTTTCAATTTGGCGGGCAATATTATCAGCAACAATTTGCGCAATTAATTCTGGTTTTTTTATTTCGATAACCGAAATCTTAATATTTTCATTAGTAATCTTACTTAATTCTTTTTTTAATTTTTCGATTTCCTTACCACCATGACCAATAACAATCCCTGGTTTGGCAGTATATATAGATACTTCAGTATTATTTTTTCTACGTTCAATATAAATGTCGCCTAGTGCTGCATCTTTTAATTTTTTTTCTAAATATTCACGGATTTTAATATCACGATTTAAAAAGATAGCATAATCCTTTTTTGATGCATACCATTTTGATTGCCAATCTTTATTAATTCCAGTTCTAAGTCCAATTGGACTAACCTTTTGACCCATTTATTTCCCTCCTTTACGCTTGTTTTTCCGAAACAACAACTGTAATATGGCTATATCTTCGATCTCTTCTACCATAATGTCCTCTCGATTCAGGTTTAATTCGCTTCAATATTTGTCCTTCATTAACATAACATTCTTTTATATATAAATTATTACGATCTAATTTTAAATTATTCTCAGCATTAGCAATTGCTGATTGTAAAGTTTTTAATACTAGGCGTGCACCTTTTTTGTTCATATTATTTAAAATTCCTATTGCTTCTATAACATCTTTACGACGAACTAAATCAATAACTAGTCTAACTTTATCAGCCGATATTCTTAATTCTCTAGCTTCTGCTTTCGCTTCCATTTGGTCCTCCTTCCGCATCCTAATTCAAATTAATTATTATTACCATGATTTGTGAATTTACGAGTTGGTGAAAATTCGCCTAATTTATGACCTACCATATCTTCAGTAACATAAACCGGAATAAATTCCTTCCCATTATGAACCGCAAATGTATGTCCAATAAATTCAGGATAAATTGTGGAACGACGAGACCAAGTTTTAATAACTTCCTTTTTTCCTGATTTATTTAATTCTTGAACCCGTTTTAATAATCGCTCAAAAACATATGGTCCTTTTTTTAAACTCCTTGCCATTCAATTCCATCCTCTCTTTATTTTTTATGGCCTTTAATAATATATTTATTAGTAGCCTTATTCTTTTTTCTTGTCTTATATCCAAGCGTTGGTTTTCCCCATGGTGTCATTGGTTGTTTCCGACCAATTGGAGCCTTACCTTCGCCGCCACCATGTGGGTGATCTACTGGATTCATAACTGAGCCACGAACAGTAGGTCTAATTCCCAATAAACGCTTGCGACCAGCTTTTCCTAATTTAATTAATTCGTGATCAGGGTTACTAACTTCCCCGATCGTAGCGCGACAAGTGCCTAATATTTTACGCATCTCACCACTTTTTAAACGTAATAATACATATTTATTTTCACGACCAATTATTTGAGCATTACTGCCGGCAGCACGTGCTAATTGTGCTCCCTTCCCTGGACGCATTTCAATATTATGAACAACCGTCCCTACTGGTATATTTTTTAATGGTGAAGCATTTCCAATTTTGATATCTACTTCTTCACCACTAATTATTTTATCACCAACTTTTATATTTAAAGGGGCAATAATATATCTTTTTTCTCCATCTTGATAATTAATTAAAGCTATGTTTGCCGAACGATTAGGATCATATTCAATTGTTGCAACAGTACCAATAATATTATCTTTATCACGTTTAAAATCAATAACACGATATTTTCTTTTAGCACCACCGCCACGATGACGTATAGTAATCTTACCTTGATTATTACGTCCAGCAGATTTTTTCAGTTTAGTTAACAACTTTTTTTCTGGTGCCTTCTTTGAAACATCTTTGTTAACCAATGTATTCATTTTCCTTCTTGCATTAGTAGTTGGTTTATAAGTTTTAACTGGCATATGTACTCCTCCCCTATATATTGATTTTATTACCTTCAGCTAAAGTAACAATTGCTTTTTTATATTTATTAGTCATTCCGGTATAACGGCCAACTTTTCTTTTCTTTGGTTTTGCATTGATAGTATTAATGTTTTTAACCTTTACCTTAAAAATACTTTCGATCGCTTGTTTAATTTCAGTTTTATTAGCACGATGATCAACTTTAAAAACGTATTTAATTCCATCTTGATTAATAACACCACTTTTTTCTGTAATTATTGGTGCCTTAATAATATCACGATACTTATCCATTTATAAAAGCACCTCCTCAATCGTTTTAATGGCTGTTTCAGTAACTAACAAACAATCATAATTAGTTAAATCATAAACGTTTATTTCGGTTGGCATAATAACTTTAATATTTTTTATATTACGTACCGATAACATTAAATTGTCGCTCATTTCATTAGTTACAATTAAAGTAGATTGTTTAATTTTTAAATTATTAATTATATCTTTCATTAATTTAGTTTTAGGTTCATCAATTATTAATTCATCTAAAACAATTATTTCTTTATTAATCACTTTATATGATAAAGCCGATTTAAGTGCTAAACGTCTTTCTTTTTTATTCATTTTTTTGTCATAACTACGTGGTTGTGGTCCGAAAACAATTCCGCCGCCGGCCCATTGTGGCGCTCTAATTGATCCTTGACGAGCACGTCCAGTTCCTTTTTGACGCCACGGCTTTTTACCGCCGCCTCTAACTTCACTACGATTTTTAACTTTATGGGTGCCTTGTCTTAATGATGCTCGCGCTAAAACAATCGCATCATATAACACAGCATCATTAGGTTCAATTCCCCAAATTTGATCAGCCAAATTTATATCTTTTACTTTTTCACCTTTTATATTTAAAAGTGCTACTTTCGGCATCTTAATTCCTCCTTTTATCACCATTTTAAATCAGCCATAATATTAATTACGCTATTTTTCTTCTGATGATATTACTTCTTTTTCTTCGTTACTAGCAGTTTCGTCATTATTTACTGTTTTTTCCTCAATCGTGTTATTTTCATTTACAATTGTTTCAGAAACAGCATCAGTTTTTACTTCTATATTAGAATTTTCATAGTAATTAAGTTCTTCACTTTCGCGTTTTACATCTGGATTTTTAACTGCAGTTTTAATAATAACTAAAGATTTTCTTGGACCCGGTACACTTCCCTTAATCAAAATAATATTTTTAGTAATATCAATATCTATTACTTCTAAACTTTGAATAGTAACTGTTTCGTGTCCCATTTGACCTGGTAATTTTTTGCCTTTTAAAACACGCATTGGTGACATTGGTCCAAGCGAACCAACACCTCGGTGATATTGGGAACCATGTCCCATTGGTCCACGTGATTGATTATGGCGTTTAATTACACCTTGAAATCCTTTACCTTTAGAAATACCAGTAACATCAACTAATTCACCAATATTAAATATATCAACTTTTATTTCTTGTCCTAATTTATAATTAGCTGAATTAATTCCTCTAATTTCTTTTAGGAAGCGCTTAGGTGTAGTATTAGCTTTTTTTAAATGTTCTATTTCTGGTTTGTTACTTAGTTTCTCTCTTTTATTAGCAAAACCTAGTTGAACTGCATCATATTTATCAGATGCGGCAGTTTTAATTTGCGTTACAATATTAGGTTCTGCTTGAATGACAGTTACTGGAATTAGTTTCCCGCTTTTGGTAAACACTTGTGTCATTCCTAGTTTATATCCTAAGATTCCTTTCATATATATGTTCCTCCTTAATGATTACAATTTTATTTCAATTTCAACACCACTAGGTAAATCCAAATGAGTTAAACCCTCAATTGTTTCTTTACTAGGATTATTAATGTCGATTAGTCTTTTATGAGTACGTCTTTCAAATTGTTCACGTGAATCCTTATATTTATGAACAGCTCTTAAAATAGTATATTTTTTAATTTCAGTTGGTAAGGGAATTGGTCCACTTACTTCCCCGCCAGTCTTTTTTACTGATTCAACAATTTTTAAAGCTGCTTTATCTAAGGTTCTGTGATCATATGCTTTTAATTTTACGCGTACCTTATCAGCCATAATATCCTCCCTTCGTCTATATCTAGTATAGACTTGCTCCGCACAAATTACCTGATGCCCTTATGTTACATATGCAACTTAACCTGGCGTATCAGCAACCTTGCACATCATTGCAGTCACACTTAAATGATTATATCAAATTTATTATATGTAATGCAAGTAAAATAATGATTTTTTTTATATTTTTTCTTATAAGAAACTTTACATATTTGACAATAAAAATGTTTTACTACCTTTGAACCGCTTTTTATATTTGTTATAATTGAATTAAGAATCATTAAGGAGTTGATAAAATGTATAAAATGAAACATTATTTTATCTTTTTATTAATATCAATTATTTTTATTTCATTATTTAATATAAACATTGTTAATGCTGAAACAAAAACAGTAACTAAATCAACTGTTAATGGTAACTATGTTAATGTTAGAATAGATGCTGGCACCCAATATCCAAATGTTATGCATAATACAACCAAAATTCAACTTAGTTCTGGACATCAAGTTACAATTATTGGTGAAAAAAAAGCAAGCGATGGTTATACTTGGTACAATATTGAATTTTCATATAGTAACGTAACCTATACTGGCTATATGCATAGTGACTATATTACAACGGTCACATATGAATTAATTGATGATAGTGAATTTGAGCAATTTTTAATTGAACAAGGATTTCCATCTAGTTATTGGCCAAAATTAAAAGACTTACATGCTATACATCCAAATTGGACCTTTCTCGCTCTTAATACTAATTTAGATTGGGAAAGCGTTGTAACAGCTCAAAGTTCAATTGGCAAAAGTTTAATTTCAGGAATTCGCAATGTTGCTTATCGTTCAACTCATCCTGAATCATATAATTGGGATACTGATACTTGGGATCCCAAAGACGGTTCTAGTTGGTTTGCGGCTCATCCTGATGCTGTTGCTTATTATTTAGATCCAAGAAATTTCCTAAATGAATACAATATTTTAATGTTTGAAGCTTTAGGATATGAAAGTGAATATCAAACTAAAGAAGTAGTGCAAAAAATATTGAATGGAACATTTATGTCAGGAACTTATATTAATGATGGTATAAGCAAATCATATGCTGATACTTTTATGGAAGCAGGCCAAATATCAGGTGCTAGTCCAATTCATTTAGCATCTAGAGTAAGACAAGAACAAGGAACAACCGCTGGTGCTGCAGTTGATGGTAAGTATCATGATTGCATTAGTTATAACGCTAACAATACCAAAACTTTTAAAGGTTCTAGCATTTATAATTTTTTCAATATTGGTGCCTATAGTGGTTCGAACCCTGTATGTAATGGCTTAGCATACGCAGCAAGTGATTCAGGTGATCGGCCTTGGAATAGTATTTATAAATCAATTATTGGCGGTTCTAATTTTATTGCAAATGCTTATATTAATAAAGGCCAAAACACCTTGTATTTACAAAAATTTAATGTTAATCCAAATGCTGACTATTCATTACATACGCATCAATATATGACCAATATTGAAGCACCACGTTCAGAAGCTTCTATTAGTTATTCAACTTATAATAATTACGGCGTTTTTAATCAAGCTTTAACTTTTGTTATTCCAGTTTTTAATAATATGCCTGATAAAACTGAATTACCTACTTTATTAGGAAACCCTAACAATTATTTGAAAAATATAACTATTAATAATAAATCACTTACATCTTTTCAACGCACTAAACAAACATATGATATTTATGTAACAGAAATTACTAATAATGTTATTATTGGTGCTAGTAAGATTAGTGATAAAGCTAAAATTATATCTGGAACTGGAACTAAAACATTAAATGATACTAATACTAAAATTGAAATAATCATTGAAGCGGAAAATAAAACAACTAGAACTTATACTCTTAACATCATTAAAAGTGATGACGTTCCAATTACAATTAACGAAATATTAGCTAACTTAAATTGGCGTAATCATAATAATTATATTAGTGGAATAAAGTTAAATACCGAAATCAGTACTATTTTAAATAATATTGACCAATATACGCCAACGATTAATTTTACCATTAAAAATAAAAATGGCGCTCTAAAGCAAAGCGGGAAAATTAGTACTGGTGATCAAATAATAATTACGATTAATGAAGAATCATTTACCCAAACTGCTGTTTTATACGGTGACGTTAATGGTGATGGTAAAATTACTATTTTAGATTTATTAATTATTCAAAAACAATTACTAGGTTCTAAAAAATTAAATGCTGAATATTTAACCGCATCTGATACAAATAAAGATGGGAAAGTATCAATTCATGATTTATTAAAAATTCAAAAACATATATTGGGCGCTGCTTTTATTGCGCAATAGGAGGTATGAAATGAAAAAAACAAATTATTTATTATTATTTATTTTTACTGTTTTAATTACTTTTATTTTTAATATAGAAACAGTTAATGCAGTTACTGGGACATTTAGTGTTAAAGCATCAAGTACTAATGTTTTAATTGGTAATAACGTTAAAATAACTGTTACCGTATCTAGTGCAGCACCAATTGGTGCTTGGGAATTTGTTCTTAATTATGATAGTTCTATATTAAAATTAATTAGTTCAACGCCAAATACATATATTGTTGATTATGGTGATGGCACAAAAAAATCAGCGTCATATACTTATACTTTTAAAACATTAAAAACTGGGAAAACAACAGTTGCAGTTCGTGATGCCGCTATTATTGATTATGATAACGAAACAGAAATGGCAATTACTAAAAAAAGTACTACCGTTACTGTTAGTAAACCAGTTATTATTGAAAAATCTAGTAATGCGAATTTAAAGGAATTATTACCTTCAAAAGGAACATTATCGCCTTCTTTTGATCCAAATATAACTGAATATGATATTAATATTAATGAATTAATTGATAAGTTTATCATTACCGCTAACCCCGAAGATGATAAATCTAGTATAATTGGTGACGGCGAAGTAACTTTAACTGAAGGTATTAATGTATTTGAAATAAAAGTAACCGCCGAAGATGGAACAACAAAAACATATACTATTAATACTTATATTATTGATGAAAATCCAATTGAAGTAAATATTAATGGTAATAAATATACAATAATTAAAAACACACCATTTACTACTGTCCCTCATAATTATATCCAAACTTCCATCCCAATTAATGGTATTGAAGTTGTTGCTTATGAAAATAATATCACTAAATTTATTCTTATTGCTTTAAAAAATAAAGATGGCGAAAGCAGTTTGTTCATTTATGATCCAAACCAAGAAAAATATACAAAATATAATGAAATTAATAATGGTATTATGCGTCTTTATCTATCAACACCACCAACTAATATTAAAATACCAAATAATTATAAACCAACTAAAACCACTATTAATAATATTGAAATAGAAGGTTGGGTTAACAAACAAGATAATGCTTTTTTATTAGTTTATGCCATGAATGTAACAACCGGTGAATATAATTTATACTCTTACGATAAAACTGATGAAGTATTTCAACGATTTAACAATAATAATATTACTATTAAAGATTTATTGCAAAATTATTTACCACTTTTAATTATGACTGCTATTACTATTGTTATTTTAATTAGTATTGTTGTTATTCAATTATTTACAATAAAAAAAATAAAAAATTCATTAAATAAAAAGAAAGTTTAATTTTTAACATTAAATGAAAAAATATTTAAAAGAAATACCAAAACTTATTGTAAAGGTATTTTTTTTAATATATAATTAATATTAATTATAGAAAGAAGTTGTTGCAACATGAAAAAGATATTTCCTTTTATTGCTAAAAATATTTTTAATCCTATAACTATAATAACTGCCTATTCTTTATGTCTTATAGTCACTAGTTATTTAATTTATTTACTAAGTTTATTGACTGGAATTGAAACTTTATTCCGTGTTATTATTATTATTATTTTAATTCTTCTTTTATTTATATTTCTTTTTATTGGTTTTAATATTATAAAAAGAAAAAAGATCGTATTATTTTCAATATATGTTTTAACTATTATTTTATTTATCATAATTGAAGCAGTAATATCTTATAACATTAATAAAATGTATAATACAATCAATACCATTAGTCAAAAAGAAATTGTTTATACAACAAGTTTAATTACACTAGCTGATAGTAATATCAAAACAATTAATGATATTA
>Ga0334898_1002007_pt1 | contig 20146 bp, 33 predicted proteins | sample GraSluR3_MG_10_FD_207228 | JGI IMG/M metagenome (GOLD analysis project Ga0334898, IMG submission 207228) | Sludge microbial communities from methane-producing bioreactor in Wageningen University, Netherlands - Granular Sludge_3_08-R3 | ecosystem: Engineered > Bioreactor > Anaerobic >... | reverse complement strand
CGCCGATTGTAAATTCTTTCATTTTAAAAATGTTTTTCGATTTGGTCCGTTAAAATTTTCCGGCAGATGTCGGCGGTTTGTTTTTGGTTTTTTGTTCTCGCAGCATAGGCAGCATCAGCAGCAGCAGTAGCAGCAGCAGTAGCATAGGCAGCATAGGCAGCATAGGCAGCATCAGCAGCAGCAGTAGCAGCATCAGCATCAGCAGCATCAGCATCAGCAGCATCAGCATCAGCAGCATCAGCATCAGCAGCATAGGCAGCAGCAGCATCAGCAGCAGCATCAGCATCAGCATCAGCAGCAGCATCAGTAGCAGCAGCAGCAGCATCATCAGCAGCAGCATCAGCAGCAGCAGCAGCATAGGCAGCATCAGCAGCAGCATAAGCATCATAAGCAGAAGCAGCAGCAGCATCATAAGCAGAAGCAGCAGCAGCATATAACTCCTCTGCCGTTGCATTTCCGCGACCGTAAGCAATCGCCACATCAACCGCTTTCAGGCTGCGCTCGTCTTTCATTAGGTGTCTGACCGTATTGGCACACAGGCCTTTTGCAAGTGTTAGCTTGCGGTGGTCCACCTTCAGTCTCGCCGCCAACCACAGCATCCAGTCGCCACGGGGGCAGGTCTCCCACGCCTCACGTAAGGTCTTACCATCTGACCACTCGATTGCATCCGAACAGGCGTGCATTTGTTTGAGTTGCTCCGTAAATTCTTTCATTTTAAAAATGTTTTTCGATTTGGTCCGTTAAAATTTTCCGGCAGATGTCGGCGGTTTGTTTTTGGTTTTTTGTTCTCGCAGCATAGGCAGCAGCAGCATCAGCAGCAGCATCAGCATCAGCATCAGCAGCAGCATCAGCATCAGCATCAGCAGCAGCAGCAGTAGCAGCAGCAGCAGCAGCATCAGCAGCAGCATCAGCAGCAGCAGCATAGGCAGCATCAGCAGCAGCATAAGCATCATAAGCAGAAGCAGCAGCAGCATATAACTCCTCTGCCGTTGCATTTCCGCGACCGTAAGCAATCGCCACATCAACCGCTTTCAGGCTGCGCTCGTCTTTCATTAGGTGTCTGACCGTATTGGCACACAGGCCTTTTGCAAGTGTTAGCTTGCGGTGGTCCACCTTCAGTCTCGCCGCCAACCACAGCATCCAGTCGCCACGGGGGCAGGTCTCCCACGCCTCACGTAAGGTCTTACCATCTGACCACTCGATTGCATCCGAACAGGCGTGCATTTGTTTGAGTTGCTCCGTAAATTCTTTCATAATGTTCTCCCTTTTCGTTAATGATTTTTCGGTTAATTAGATAATGCGAAGGTTGTTTCGCCTATAAGGTAGTTGTGCACAAGTTTAAGAAAACAGCGTCCGTGCATTTATCCGCTGTTCTGCTATTTTGAAATAGTTCTCGTCTTTCTCTATTCCGATAAAGTTTCGATTAGTGTTTTTACAAGCAACTCCAGTAGAGCCACTGCCCATAGTTAAATCAACTACTAAATTACCTTCGTTGCTGAAAGTCTTTATCAAATCTTCGAGCAATAAAACAGGCTTTTGTGTTGGATGTAATCCGTCATAATCTTTTTTGTATTCCAAAACATTGCTTTTAAATTTACCACCCTCCCACAAGTTAAAGGTTGCGTTAAAGGTTGCGTTAAAGGTTGCGTTAATAGCTTCCAATTCTTCATACATTTTAAAGCCTTCCATTTTATCAATACAGTAATAATAAATCAATGCTTCGTATGTTTCAATAGTACATAAATCAAATTGCGAACTGTTGAATCTAAAAACGTGGTCTGCTCTTTGTCCTACTTGTTCTAATATTGTTTTTTTTGTATGTCCAATATACTCAAATACTTCTTTAAAATACGGTCTTAATGGGTGCAATCCCTCAAATTCGTGGTTTTTACTAAAAACAATTATATCCTCAAAATAACTTACAGGGGCTTTTTTGGCAATTAAAGCATTTGCAAAATGGTCTTTCTTCCATATCATTCTGTAATTCAATGGTATGTTTGCAATTGCTTCATTTATCATTTTACTGGTATATGGTTCTTGGCAAAACAAAACCATTTTACCGTTCTTTCTTAAAAGACGGTTTGCAATTTCATAAACCTTTTTAGGTTCAATAGCAAAGTCCCAACCTGTTTTATTGTTTTTCCATCCATCCAATCCTGCACCATTCATTGTTCCATAAGGTAAGTCAGTAAGTATCAAATCAACACTTCCTGTTTCTATTTTATCGCTTTCAATTAGGCAATCCCCGAAAAAAAGACGAGTAAAAACCTGTGCACAACACTCGCTATAAGTAATGGCGGGTGCAGTGGGTATATTATCGTTTGTGCTTTCTATTGTCATTTGTTGTATTTTGATAGTGAGTAGTTCCAATTCCGCCACTACTCATAGCGGAAACGTTATGCCTCATTGCCGTTTAGGTAGTTGATCACGCCGTAGTCTTCAAGTAGGTCGATTATGGCATCGTGCGTCTTATTCGGGTCGTACCCCGTAATGTCGTCGTCTTCCCATATGTAGCCCTCTTCAATGGCCGATTGCAAATCCCTAATGAACTCTTCGTATCTTTCCATTTCTGTTTAATTTGTATTCCTGGACTCTTCCCCTTTTAAACCACTTTACCAGATCAGCGTGAGATACTTCTCTTATCTCCGGGTGGCCCTTGATCCAATGCTTTGCGCCCATGTCCACCGCCGGGGCCTCTCCCGTGGCTATGACCTCGCATATGTGGCCGTCCAGAAGAAATGTCCTGTCGGTGATGTACCAGTGTTCGGTGACACGGCCACGGTTGTTTATGGTGGTTTTTGCGAGCATCAAATAAACTGTTCTATAACCCTCATGCCGCGCTTGACGCTTAATATCGTCTCTTCAGCAAGCGCCCTAGAACGGGGGATCTTCTTCATCTGCTGTAATACTTTCAACGTATCCATGTCTATCTCGTAGGACTGGATCGCCAAACCTTGTAATGTCTTTTTCGAAGTGTGTTTTAAATTTTCCCGTTCCATAGTTCCTGCCCTTTGCGATGATTATTTCGGCCACGCCCTCGGTGCTGTTTCCATCCCCGTCCTCCATGATGCCGTAATATTCCGGGCGGTAGACGAACAGAACAAGGTCGGCCGCCTCCTCCACCTGCCCCGAATCCCTTAACCTGGACAGCGTGGGATAGCTGCTGTGCCCCTTCCCCGCCCTGTTCAGTTGTGAAAGGGCAATGACGTTTATGTTCAGTTCTTTCGCGATGTTTTTCAGGGACCTTGCCGTCTGGCCGATCTCCTGCTCCCGGCTCCTATGGTTTTTATCGCTGACAAGCTGAAGGTAGTCCACCACCACCACGTCCACGTTATATCTGATCGACGCGCTTCTGATAAGCCCCATGATGTGAGATGCGGAGTTGTTGGTCACGTCGGCGATATAGAATTTCAGCGTGGAGAATTCGCTGGCCGCCCGCTGCGCCCTTTCAAGATTGTCCATTATGGCCGACTTCGCAACGCCGCTCTTGGAGCATATCATCCGCTCCATGATCTGCCTCTGGGTCATCTCAAGGCTTATGAATGCAACCGATCCGCCGGCGTCGATGACGTTCTGCGTGACATTAAGGGCCAATGACGTCTTGCCCTGTGATGTCTCGGCTGCAATAATCACAAGGTCGCCCTTGTGTAGCCCCCCTGTGAGGCTGTCAAGGTACGGGAAGCCGGTGGGCGTCTCCACCACCTGCTTTTTCTCCATCATCTTCAATGCGTCCCTGGCTGCGGCGAATCCTTCGACGAACTGCGAGCGCTCCGTGCGGTATAGGCCGGTTATGGTGTCGGTTAATACCTTCACCTTGTCCTCGCTGTTGTTACTCGATAGGGCCCTGGTGATTCCTTCCTCGACCAGGCGCAGCCTCTTCTGCTCTTCCAGTTCGCTTATGATCGACTCGACGGGCACACCATGATCCACCTCGCGCACCATCGCAGCCAGGTCTCCCTTGCGCCCCGGGAGGATGCTTACCATCTTGGCGAATGATGGGTGTCTGTCGCTGCTATACAGGTCGTAGTACGCGTCGTATATATCTGCGTAGTTGGCAAACAGGTCTTCGCTTATCAGGTCGGCGTTCTGCAGAAACTGATCCTTGTCGGATATTATCCGGCCCAGTAGCTGCCTCTCGTATGTCTCCTGTAGCGTCATCATAGCGTTTTAACAGGGATATTGATCTTATCGAACGGATTGGGGAACTTCTTGGACAGGTCTTCGTACTGCGGTATGTGTTCTTTGGGTTGTTTGCGGGGATCGTGTTTATTTTCGTCCTTAAACCACACGCCACGCACTTTCTGCTTCCAGTTTTTTACTGGGTTGCCTTTGCTATCCACCCAGTCGGCATCGTTGTAGTATTTAAAAACGTGCTTTGCATATTCTGGAGTAAAATCGTTTTCGGTAAAGTATTTTATGAATTCATTTAGTGTTGGCGGTATAAACACTTTACTTTTATTTACTTTACTTTCCTTTACTTTACTTTGTTGCTCGGTCGTTGAACGGTCGTTGAACGGTCGTTGAGCATCCGTTGAACCGGTTATCTTCTTTTGCCTTGCCTGTGCTGACTTTTCACCCGCCAATCTCCTCTGTTCTTTCATCTTGAAATATGGCTCCATGTATTCAAAAAGCTTGGGGCTATAGAACATTTCTTGTTGGTCTACATCAAAAAGGCCATAGTTACAAATAATGGTTCTTACCTTTGGCTCGCTCGTTTTAAACTCATCAGCTAATAAATCTATATCCTGCATTGGGTATCTCATTTCAGGCTGTTCCCGAAGCACCTCGAGAATCATAAAGTATATACCATACCCCTCTATCCCAAGTTCTTTGACCGCTCGTTTAATTTTCCGGTCGTGTCGGGCGTTGCTGAAATGCGGGAAATAATATGCATCTTTACCTGTCATTCCCTATAAGTTTAAGCCCCAGAAAAACAAAAAAGGCGGGGTGTACCACTTTGCCAAGCGACCCGCCAGTTCTGCCTCTGGGGCTATTGTTGCGAAAATATGTTGCTGTGATTGTCATGGTACAATTAAGCTTGGCAACTACAAAGTTAAAACAAATTTCAACAAAAACAAATCTATGTCGAAAATAATTTAACTTAATTGTAGTTCCTGCGCAGTTCGATGATCCCCACCAGGCACAGCCCGGCAAGGCATAAGACTATAATCATGGCGTGTTAGTTTTTTGCGATCTGGTATTCCCAGGCGGGATCGATCTCGTGTGTAGGTACTTCTGTGCGGTCAAGGCAGGCGTCAACCAGCACGATCTTACCGCAGAATGGCGGGCATCCCACCCTCTGTATGGTTCCCGTGGGGCGGTGGTACACCCTATCCCCCCGGTTGATGTCGTTCAGCCACGACCGGCGTCGAAGGTGTTGTCTGATATACGTCCGGGCGATCCACAGCAGCGTAAAGCCAGAGGCGAGAATGATGGTAAGCAGGGTGTATCTCATAGCGTAGGGTATAGCGGCCAGCCCCCTTCAGAGAACTCGCCAATTTCAAATGATCTTTTTGTGTGTTTTTTTAGCTCACCACATAGGGCTTTCGAGTGGATTTGCGACATAAGTGTTTTATTGGCCCCACTCGGTTTCAGCTGAAAACCCTCTGATTCGTCTAACATAAGGCGCATGCGGCCATTAATGTATTCAAACGACACCCTGTGCCCTGGGGGAAACAGCTTTGTGGCCTGAGAGGAAAATGTAATGCTATTGTTGCCAACACATATTTTATGCTTCCCCCTTGATAGCTTGCGTATTGTCTTTACTGATAGCTTCATTTGTATCGGTTTTTAATTGCTGTTTTCACGCACCGGTCGCAAAGGCACAATCCCCTTTTGGCCCGGTCGATTATTAGGTACTTCACCGGCGATCGGTCGATGTATATCCGTCCCCGTATGTGTTCATCCGCATCTCTTCCCGCATCTTCGACAGTACGGACCGTGCCCAGTCGATCTGGTGTACACAAGTCCGGTTCAGTCGTTCGGCCCACACCAGAATATACTTCTGATCCCTCCCGGCGGCCTTTACCAGTGCATTTGCTGCGGTGGCCGTCCCTCCCGCGCTAATGGTCATTTCTTTAATCAGGGCCTTGATTTCCTCGGTAACCACCGCGTCATAAGCCAACTGAGCATCGGCCTGTATCTTGGCGGTTCTGGCAAGGTAGGCGTTCAGGGCTGCCCCCCTCTGGACAATCAATTCGGGATCGTCCGAGAGGGGTTCTTCCAAAAATGCCTGGATTTCTTCGAGTTCTTTTTTCATGGCTTAAAATGGAAGGTCGTCGTCACCAATCGGTTCGGGGGTTTCCGGGGCCTGCTCCGATCCGGAGGAACTGAATACCAACCTACCATTACCGAAGAAAAGCCGGTCTTTTTTGGCTTTGCGTTCATCTTCTGTCTGGGCTAGACAGACAGACACGTCGTTGCCATACTTGTCTTTTTCGTCGTACAGGGTAATGGTCAGGGGCAAGTACCTACCCTTTTTGCCGTCGATCAGCATGCCCTTGTCGATCTTGTCTACGTTAATACTTACGTTAATGATTTTCATGTTAGATAAGTTTACATTGTACAATTTCACTTCCCGTCTTGCTGGGCGGGATTACCAGTTTTGTTTCTCCGGTCTCCTGGTCGGTTATAACCTCTCCGGCGTCCGGGATGGATTTCAAAAGAGCCTCCCTTTGTTTAATTTTGTCGTCGATGACTTTTTTTTCGAAGGCCAGCGAGTCATATACAGGATCACCACATACCGAGTAGTCGTAGCGCACCCCCGCCATCTTTTTTGTCCACAGCGCACCGTGCACCTCGAAGGTCTTTTCGCGATAGTTGTCGGCCTCTGCCATAACGGCATCTTTGACCTCCCTGTCTTTTAGCACGTCTTCAATTGCCTCACTTGCAGCCTTCAGGCGCGCGAACACCTCAAGGGGTGGGTTGTCGCCTGAAAGAAACATGTCTTTTAGGCTGGCCTTAATAACGGCCACTTCGGTTTTGCTCTTAGGAATTGTTAATGACTTTTTCATCTTTTTCTCTTTGTGCCTTAGCGGCGTTAATAATTGACTCCTCCACTTCTTTGGAGACAGAGTATTTTTTCTTGATTGAATCCATTGTGTTGCCTGACTTGACCCACTGGATTGCGGACAGATATTCCCTTGTTGATTCAATCAGGCGGGGCCTGCCGGTTGTTGGAGGCTGGACTGGTTCCTTCCATGCTTCCTCCTTCGCGTGATTGTTAGTGGCGTCCGCGTCCTTAGTGTCATCCAGCAGAAACAATCCACCAAGCGCGTACTTGCGCGCGTAGGAAGATGTTGCACCGGTAATCTGACTGTCGTCCATGCCCTTGCGGTCTTGTGCCTCCCTTGCCGACGCCGTGACTGTTTCGCTGCTCTTCCCGTCGCTGATCCTGGCGGTGGTGGTGACGTACACCCTGCCGCCAACCTCCTGTATCTGATCAGACAGGGTTAGTACACATCCGTGCTTGACAAGCAGGGGCTTGACCGCCTCCAAAATGTCCTCCGCGTTCCGGTAGTTGTACTTACCGAAACTGTTGTAATTGTTTTTTGGGGCCTTGAGTTCTGATTGGATTTTGATTAGTGCTTCCATGTCTTTGTGTTTTAAATGATTTCCAAATAGACCTGATCTCTGGTCTTGTCATAACAACAGGCCGTGTTATATCCTAATCCTTCGAATATTGATGCAATACGGGGATGCAGAAACGTGCTTGCTATTCCGTATACAGCAACCCCCTTGTCGGTGTGTGTGTACTCTATCATTCCATTGCGGGCCTCCAGGGTCTTAGCCAGGTTCTCGCATATATGCATCTGCTTGTTCAGTGTTGTCTTGTTCATGGCTAATAGATTTCAGGGTTTTTTTCGATTTCCTCAACGGCAAGCGCACATCGGACGCCCTGTCTGTGGACCTCTCCAAGCTGCCTGATAACTCTTTTTTTTAGAATCGCAAGGATGTTGCACATTGCATACTCGTTGTACCCCTCGGCCTCCATGTCTGACATGATGCGGTCGACGAATTCTGTTGTTTCCATTAGATTGAGTTGTTTAAGTAATTTTCAAATTGATGTACTGCGTCGATATTGGTTTCGTCTGGGAAACAGACAACTGCCTCGTTGACGATGTATTCCCTAATGTGTGTTATATTCTCACCCCTGCCCAATCCTGGGCGGGGTTCTTCCACGGTCTCGGTCACGACCTCTACGTCGTACAGAAGCCCGTAGCCACCCCTGTGTACTTCTCCGGCGCGGGATTCGTAGCCGATCTCATAGAGGGCCTGGTCAAATAATGTCTCTATCATGGTGTGATTGTATTACCAGTTGTTGTGTGTCGTCCCAGTTGTGGGTGATCATTAATTTAGCCAGCACGTCGGCCCGGATTCCGAGCAGGTCTCTAATCCATTTATATGAGTATTTTTCGATCAGTCCCCTTGCCTGCCGGGTAGTTTCTATCTTTCCTTCCCGGCGGAGTTCTTCGCGCCGGAGGATGTCATAGACCCCCTGAGATGAGTATAGACCAAACTGCCTCTGGGTTTCCTCGTTGGCCGCCATCTTGGCGACCCCCTGCGAGACGAGCGTATGGTATAGGTCATATACCTTTTTGTCTCTTTTTTCTTGCTCCTGTTTTGCCCTGGTTTTCATAAGGTTACTTTTTTTCGGTTATAAGAAGACCATCCTTAACTGAATAGTTGTATTCGTCGTCGGATGCCCAGACGTTGGTGCGCTCGCGATTGAAGCTTGCTGCCCACGTTATTTCATTGCGAATGTCATCAGGGCTGGTTACTTCGACGTCGAACAACTCAATGTCTTCGTCAATGATGGTGATCGTGCGTGGGAATGTTGGTTTGTTTTCCATTGTCGTGTGTTTTGGGGTTTATATTTAATATACAAGTCCTTCTCCACCCATGTTGTGGCACATGCCGGGAACAACCCTGCGAATCTCATTGCCAATCTTGTCAGCAAGCCATCCGGCACAGCGGATAACCGTGTAGCCGAAGATGGCCTCCTGCGTTACCTCAATCTGCGACTTGGGCAGCCAGGTGGTGTATTCATACATCTTATTGTTGGCCGGGTGTTCGTAGCGTATCTTTGCATTGATGGCCTTCTCTGTTTCTCTCACCACTATTCCCCTGATGTGCTTTTCGTTTTTCATGGCTTTGGGTTTTGCGTTTGTTTTATAGTGTAAAGATAATACAAAAAAACAACCCATGTCAAGTTTTTTATCAATTATTTTACAAAAACATGTTAGTTTATAATGCTTCCAAATAAGACAATAAAAAACCCCAGCCTGCGAAAGACCGGGGCCAAAACACACACACATGGAAGCTACATTATTTTTCCCTCATGGATTCGCTTGTTCTTAACGTGGAAGTATTCGCCGTCCCTCCTTATGCGGGCAAAGCCTTGCGTCCATCCATTATATGGGAGATAGGCGGGGTTGGGATTAGACAGATGCCCCAATGACCACCAGGTCTTGATCTCCCCGGAGTGGGTTGTCTCGGCATGCTCAGAGACCCTATGGAAGTGTCCACACATTGTACTCTCCCCGGTTCTTAGTGACAGCCACCTTGCGGGGTTCACCCCCCCTGATCCCCGGTACTCGTGGCCGTGTATGATATTCAGCCCCCCGACCTTGATTGTCTGGTGCTGCTCTACCATTTGTATATTCAGGCCGTGAAAGTCGAAAACCTTGTCGAATTGGAACATCGGCACGCTCAGCAGCTTGGCCTGTCCGTTCTGCACGAACCACTTCCAGTACCAATGTTCATGGTTGCCCATCTTGTATATTATGTATGCCTTTGGAAAGGCGCATCGAAGTTCGAAAAGAAAATCCTGGTACTGCTCGAAGTCGTATTCGTGGTCTCTCTTGTTCCAGTCCTTTTCGTGCCTGGAAAATCCGGTATTGTCGAAGATGTCCCCGTTCATTATAATGGAGTCCACCCCCTCCCGGATGCCGTAGTTCATCGCTATGTCCAGTGCTCTCTTATCCTGGAACGGAACGTGAACATCTGATATGACAAGGATATTAGCCTGTTCTTTAGGAAATTCAAAAAACAGATTGGTGAGGCCCGGCTCGGGGTGTGCCGAAAAGAACCTGTCCCGGTCTTGATGCAGTCTTTTATTGCCCCCGTAATTTCCGGTATAGTACCTTACTCTGTTTCTTGCATCCTCCACAGAGGCGTATAGGTCGGGCCTTTTTTCATGCAGCATCTTGGCGATCGAGTGCTTGGACAGCTTGCCCCCGTAGTTCTCTATGTATTCTATAGTGATCTTTTTGATCTCACTCATAACTATTAATTTAGTTCTCGATACACTACGAAGCCTACCGCCGTTGTGGCGATCCCGGATAGTATCTTAATCATTGTAGATTGCGATCGGATGATGTTATCCTTTTGACGAAGCTGCAGGCCCATCTGGGCGGTGATCTGCCTTTGGGCATGGAACCCCTCCATGCAATTATCGTAAGCCAAAGAAAGCTCTGTGATCTGCTCCTGTTGCCTAAGAATGATTGTGCGCTGCTGGTCGATCTGTTGAACTTGCGTCAGGTAGATGGAGTTGGCTCGCTTAATGTTCTCGACCGGGACTTGTCCAATCAAGGAATAACTCGATATGACCAGCATCGTCAACAGGGAGAGTGATTTCATTTTGCTCTGATTTTAGTTTTTCGATTTCTACGCGGAGGCGGTCGGCTGTTTGTTTGTGCTGTAGGCTCGCCTTAAGGCGATCCTGCGACACTTTGGTAAGGCTGTCGATCTCTATCTGATAGGTTTTGACTAGCTTGTTAGCGGCTGTGATCTGACCCTGTAGGTCGTATATCCGCTGTGCCTGTCTGATGATCGTGGCTGCGCTGGTGGCCGCTTCGGTCTTCTTGTCCACGTATGACCATATCCCCCATGCGAGTGATGCGATGGATATGACCGCCCCTATGATCTGCCAGACTCTTGTTGTTTGTTTCATTCGATCCAGTTTGCTATTTTGCTGATCTGATTCTTGCTTCTATACTTCTTGTACACCCCGTCCCCGGTGCGTGAACCCGTGTCATTCGTATTTCCTTCGTAACTCTTAATCAGGTTGTTACCGTTGTCGAAGTCTTCCGCTAACACCCCTACGTGGGCGATCCTTCCCAAAGACTGGAAGTGTATACCGAACACATCCGACTGCTGACCTTGTTCCTTTGGGATTGTCTTAGACTGGGGAAACCACGAGGGAGACCATGCCGCCCCGTTTGGAATTGGAACGTCGTGTTTAAGATAACCCCAAGCTACGAACGCACCGCACCAGGCATAGCCCGGTCCAAGCCCCACAGAGGCCAGATAAGCGTCTATTTCTGGGCCGGTGTTGTTTCCGGTTTGCCTGACCCCCGCCTGTGACCGAAACGTCTCGTGTAGGGCGATCCTAACGGGTATTTCGGGCACTTCCGGTTCCTCTGGTGTACACCCCTGTATTGGGGCGATCGTGTCCTGTGGAGGCTCTAAACAAACGCCACCACCAGAAGAACCCACGCAAGAAGCAAACCAAGATAAAATGACAATACAAACTTTCCACGCTCCCATGTAGTGATAGCCTTATAGTTGTTTGACAGGTAGTCGTCCAGTTGCTTGTACACTTCCGGGGCTGCCAGTTTCAGAAACAGCCAGATTAGGGCCGTTCCAAAGAACAGCCCCACGGTAGCAATTAGAAATGTCTGGAACAAACCGATGTCGTGTGCCCCGGCAGTTGGATCTATCCGCCTTAAAAGGTAAGGCGATAAGTACCATATCAATATAGCCACGGGCAGCGTCAGTATCTCCCCGTGTTTCCCGATTATCTTTCTCATATCCCAAGCTCTATTGATATTCCCGTGATCAGTTCCCACAGGGTTTTAGCGACGGGGGGAACCAGAAGGAACAGGGCGAGGGCGGCGAAGACCACCACCGCCGCCTGCTTCCAGTTGCCGGCAAGCCACAAGACGGGGTTCTTGGCATTGTTGGCGTCTCTGACACCACAGACGGCCACCTGTCTCTGATATGCCCTTTGGTCTTCGATGCGCTGCTGTTCAAGTTTCCCCACCCTTCCATTCTGCACCCCGACACGCTTTTTCAGTTCCTTGATGTCGCCGCATATCTCTTCCATGCGCTTGTCGGTTCTATCCCGATGCTCTCTTGAGGTGTTCACATAAGCCTGCATAAGGTTGTTCAGGCCCTCGATCTTCTCGGCTATGACGGCATTGCTGATTCCCCCCATTTTCACCCCTTTTGTCCTTTTATTCTTTCGATTTCCTCCATCCTTTCCAGCTTGCCTAATCTTTCGTAGATTTTGGCGAGCGGGATTTCGATGTATTTGAACCACCCGTTTGCCGATATGGCAATGATTACGCCCCAAAATCCAACTACCCAAATATTCATCGCCTCGAATCCAAAGCCGAAATAATAACTCAGGTACATCAAGGCAATGCCGAAGATAAAGGCCAGCCACTTGCTTGCGCCCATGAACCACCATTTCACACCCGACAGCTCAAATTTTACTTTTGCCCACTCCACAAGGATGGGAACGAGCATGGCTATCCCTGCGACGGTAGCAAGCTTATCGATAAACTCCCCGCTGGGAATGGCAATACCCGCCAGGGCCAATACCGGCCCGATGATTACTTTGAATAAATCTGCTCCTTTTTCTTTCATTGTTTGTTTATTTTAAGTGAAACATAAAACTCATATCGTGCGGTGCGGTGTCAAGCCCCCCGAAGTACGGCCAGAGCATATAAAATGAACACTTCCCGGAACGCTCAAAAAGGCTGCTTTCATTTCCCATTTCGGCTATGTACCGGCCTCTTTCGTTTCTTATGCAGCCCTCAACCCATCTGTTATGTACATACCCGTGTTTGAACCTTTCAACCGACCATTTCCCATTTTGATAGACGTAGTGTCCGAAGACAATTAGCCCGTCAATGCACCGCCAAACTATCCGATTTGAGTGCCTGTGGTGGTGCGGCCAATCTGATATACCGATCAGCTTGTTCCACCCCGGATTGACTTCCGTGTGAATCCAACTTTTATCTATCCACACCGAGAAGTCCAGACTACTTTTTAGTCGGAGAATCTTCGGGCTCGAGTAGTGATTGCCTTTTAAAATCCGCCAGTTCATCCTCTTTGGCTTTTAATGTGGTCTTTGTCTGGGTCAGTTCGGTGCGTACCGTTTCCAGTTCTTCCTGCAAGCCTTGTACTTCGAGCATTTTCTTCTCTCTTTCGTGAAGGGTTTTGGCTGCCGGAAGCATACCCTCAATAATGGCGTTCAGCGTCTTGGGGCTTCGCTCATCTGCTATCCATTGCTGATAGGCTGGCCCCTGAATCCACTGTGCGTATTGGTATGTCTCCGTGTCGTCGTCGATGTGAAGCTGGACGAACAGTTCGCCCCGGTCTTCATCTTGTCTGATTATTGTGTGTTTCATAACTTTATTTCCATCCCGCCGGGATGTCGTTATAATTGGTTAATGATGTTGTTGAGTTACCCGCTCCCGCAAATGCACTTGTTGATGTGGGCGTACCCGTGCCGTAGGAGCAGTCCCATAGGGCCGGGGCCGTGCCTTGTGTGCCCGAAAACGATGACCGGCTTACAAAGCTGGTGAAGTTCGGCGACTGGTTAAGGAACCTTGTTGTTTCCCCGCCTGCATCGTAGAACATATATTGGCTTAATTGCAGCTTGGTGCAGTTTTGGAAGCACCCTTGCCACGAATCCGCCGCCGTGTTGTATTTGAATAGCCCATCCGGGGCGACTTCAAGGCCGGAGCAGCTACGGAAGGTGGCGGAGAATCCAAGCGTACTCACCAACGTGTTGTACCGAAACAGATCGGCGGGGATTGAGCCCGTAAGGCCGAAGCAGTTACGGAAGGTGGCGAAGAATCCACCCGTACTCACCAACGTGTTGTACCGAAACAGATCGGCGGGGATTGAACCCGTAAGGCCGGAGCAGCCATAGAAGGTGTAGTAGAATCCATACGTACTCACCAACGTGTTGTACCGGAACAGATCGTCGGGGATTGAACCCGTAAGGCCGGAGCAGCCATAGAAGGTGTAGTAGAATCCATACGTACTCACCAACGTGTTGTACCGGAACAGATCGTCGGGGATTGAACCCGTAAGGCCGGAGCAGCCAAAGAAGGTGCAGTAGAATCCAAGCGTACTCACCAACGTGTTGTACCGAAACAGATCGGCGGGGATTGAGCCCGTAAGGCCGGAGCAGTCACGGAAGGTGGAGTCGAATCCACTCGTACTCACCAACGTGTTGTACCGGAACAGATCGTCGGGGATTGAACCCGTAAGGCCGGAGCAGCCAAAGAAGGTGAAGGAGAATCCACTCGTACTCACCAACGTGTTGTACCGAAACAGATCGGCGGGGATACTTGTAATTGCCGTGTTGCGGAATGTATCCCTAAAATTAACAATCCCCTGAATCCCCCGAATAGCGCTTGTCGATTTGACCTTCTGCGCATTGGCATAGTCAGATGTGCTGTCCTGTCTTATACTTAGGCCCGTTCCAGAACCCCTGATGTGCATATAGTACGTCCCGGCATCCGCATAGGTGTGCGACTTGATCCCCGTGGTGGTGATCGTCTCAACAGTACCGTCGCCCCAATCCACTTTAAGGTCGATGTTCGACCCGGATGCGATGTTAAACGAGTACGCCTGCGATGCCCCGGTGGTTTCGATTTCAAGGCGCCACGTTGGAACCATTTGAAACTTACCGCTTACTCTAATCGGCTTGCCGCCTATCGTTACGAGTTTCATACCGTTACTGTAAATCCGTAAAACTTCCCGTCGCTCCGCTTGTAGAGTTTCGGCAAAAGCCCGGAGTTGTCAGCGACCATGTAGTTACCGGCCGTAGCTGGCTCGGAAGCGGTCGCCATAGTCAGCACTTTGCTGTCCACAGAGCCAAGCAAGGGCTTGCTGTCTTCGCTGTCAGTCAATAATTTGTAGCTCATTGTATATTGGTTTTAGGGTTTAAAGGGGGCAGGGCCCGGAATCACAATGTGTTGGCCCACCACAAGGGCGTTCCTCTTAAGGAGTCACCGCAAGGGCGACGTCCCATTAGGCCCCACCATATCTTAATGTTTTTGTCTCTTTCCATGACTAATTGTCCATTTTACCTCCCGCACATACCACCGAAAGGGAGTGAGGCCCTCTTGTGACCTTTGGAACAGGGTCACTATCGGGTTAATGCTTACAATGTCCGACAGCGGCCCTATCAGCTTCGGGTCGCTTGCCGTTGCGTCCGGGTTATCTATCACAATGGCGAACCTTAGCGGCTGGTTGTGCGTGCGGCCACGCTTACGCATGCTATCACCCACCCGCTTAATGGCGTATATCTCATTATCCGTATCTGCGTAGTCGTAGCTCGCAGACAGGGCCACCAGCGTATGCGGCGTCAGGGGGTGTTTTCGACCTACGAAGTACTCGAAGGGGTCAATGTCCATTTCCTGCTTGACCTTCTCCGTGGCCGTCAGCGCCCACTCTGTTTCCCGCCCGCTTGTCTGGATAGTAGCAATCGGATGCGTAATTTCCCCGGCATAGTAAGCACTTAGCGGGAACTTCGTCCCATTCAGATGCGGCTCGTGCGTCCACTTCTTCTTTCGGTTTCTCTGAACCACGACATCGCCCTCCGTGCTCATAAGCTCATAGCGCACGGGGCGCACACCCAGGGCTTCTGTTTTTAAGCCCTGCGCCTGCGTTCCGCCGTCATTAATTCCCACCGCCCACGCCGCGGTACTGGACGCCTGCGAAGAAGACCAATAGTAAATGCTGGAAAACGTGCCCAAAGAGGCGCGGTGGGCATATATCTGTGCCAACGTGTCTCGGGATGGCAAAACCCAGTCTGTTTTCCCCCCGGAAGAAAACCCATCTGCAACCCTTGCGGCTATTCCTGCGGTTGAACAACCCGACAATATCGCCGCAGTGTTGTCTTCGGCTGCGCCTATTGCGGTGCTCGTGCCATCTATTGACGTCCCGGAGCAACCCCACGTTGCCGTGTCTGCGTCCGCCTCGGCCACAACCACACCCCACTTCTTGCCGTCGCCGTCCATAAAGCTCAGCAGAAAGTACCCGCCGCCGTAAGACACCCCCACGGAAGGGTCGTCCTCATGTATCCATCCGGTCTGTATCTTCCTGCGCTGATAGTTTTTTTCACGAAACAGCCATATCTCCGGGTTGTGGTCAAGGAATTGCTTGTTGTCCTGCTCCCACCATAGGCGTATCTTGTCTATTATGGTGTTTGATTCCGGGAGCAGCCCTGTTTCGGTGTCGGCCTCTGCGTGGTTGATGATTTCCAGCTTAGGCTTGGGGATCGGTATCTTGACAATATCGTCAACGGGCACGGCTTCGATTTCCTTTGCCTCAATGGGGTCGGCTCCCTTGCTTTCCACGGGGTCGACGTCCTTAGCTTCGACCGGATCGGTTTCCTTCGGGTCGAAGTCTTCCGCTTCTACGGGGTCAACGTTTTTTGCTTCGACACCCTCAGCCTCTTTTACCTCAACCGGGTCGACGTCTTTGGCCTCCACTGGGTCCGTTTCCTTCGGGTCGAAGTCTTCCGCTTCGATAGGTTCTGTCTCCTTAGCCTCTACGGGGTCAGTCTCTTTGACTTCAACCGGATCGGCTTCCTTACCTTCTATCGGCGTAGTCTCTTTGGCCTCTATCGGTGTAGTCTCTTTGGCCTCAACGGGATCGGCGGGCTTGACCTCTACGGGATCAGCTTCTTTAACCTCGACCGGGTCGGCGGGCTTGGTTTCTACTGCCTCTGCCTCCCTGGCCTCCACTCCCTCGACCTCCTTCGCTTCGACCGGATCAACCCCCTTCGCTTCCACGGGGTCGGCCGCTTTGGCTTCGACCCCCTCGACCTCTTTAGGTTCAAAATCCTCCGCTTCGATCGGGTCCAGTTCCTTCGCCTCAACCGGATCGGTTTCCTTCGGGTCTGTCAGCAGGGTATGCTGCGGGCCCGTCAGGTGGTAGTATTCGTCGGCCTGACCGCCCTGCAACCCCGCAAGGTCGTTGTGGTTGGTCACGCCGGAAGTCGACAAAACGGTGTCAAATGCGCTTGAAACACTTGCAAATGACGCAGCGTTTCGCTGGATGATAATCCGCCCGATAAACGACCCGTAAGAGCTTAGCAGCCCCGGAAGCGTCGTGGGCTTCGGCTCGGCCTCTGCGCTCGCTATGTTCGGATGTGCATCCCGCCCGTAGACAATGTGAAGCGACCCGTCGTGAACCACCCACACCCAATGTACCGCATACTGATTCCCCGTAAGAGCAACAAGGCCCGTCGCGATGTTGTTATAATGCGTATTGGATATTTGTGTTTGCGATAATACCTTTGTCCATGTTCCCGCAGCGACATGCCAATACGTGAACGTATCCGCCAAAGAAGTGTCTATTGCGCCAATAGAAAACCTGTTGACAAGTTCCGCCCAGAGAATGCCAGCCGTGACCGTTACGTTCCTTGTCCCGGTTTCACCCAATATCAAACCCGTGGCGCGCTCCACCGGGAACCTCTCTTCTCCGAATAGCTGAACCCTTCTGTTGAAGTTCCATGCGTTCGTTCCACACAGCCTAACCACAACGTCCGTCCCGTCCCGATAAGCCCTGCCTACGGTGAACTCCCTGGTGAATGATATGGAATAGAAGTCTGTCGTTACCCGGACCGCCCCCGTCTCGTCAATGTAGATATAGTTGTATGCCTGATCCGTAAGCGCCACCGCTGCATCCTGTGCCCACTCTATGATGCTTAGCTTGCTACCCTGCCCCTGATTGATGCCCGTCGGGGTGTCTTCCGCTCCGGCCTCGTCCGTCTTGATAAGGCCCGCCCCGGCCGCCACCGTCACCGATCCGTCTAGATTGTCAGTGATCTCGCCACCCCACAGGCGCATCGACGAGTTGATGTTGTGCCATATTGTTTCCTCCACGTACTCCTTAGCGGACGCCTTGCCGTCGGCATCCCATGTCACCATCTTCAGGGCATTGGACGGGTCGGTCCTGTGGTAGGCAGCATCGTCCATCCTGTGAGGGACAGAGTTAGAAACACTCGGTATAACCACATTGGACCCCGTGCGGGAAACCCCGTCCACACTGGTAAGGTCGGTTAGCTCTACCGTAATGCTTACGTCGGTGGTTACAAGCTCCTGCAGGACTGCATTTACGTAGTTCGTGTTGTAGCTTCGTGAATAGGATTTGAATGTATAATACTTGCTGTCGTACTGAACGATGTTGTGTGGCTCCAACTCCCTTTCAAAGTCATAAATTCCTATTTGTAGGTAATCCAAATAAGTGCTTCTCTTTGATAGATAGTCCAAGGCATATAACTCGACAAGCGACAGGCTGTCGGTTTTACCGTACCGGTTCCACAGAACGGTTCCGCTTGCTCCGTTTTCATCGGTTGTTAGCCTTCCGATGTCGCCGGACGTTCCTGAGTCGCCGAAGACAAGTTCTTTTTCTTCTGTTAATTTTCCTTTTGTCGAAGTAACACGGTACAATCTGTCGAAGGTGATGTCTGATGTCTGCTCACCGTCTACCTCTACATATCGGCGAATGTCGAAGTTCTTAAACACGAACTCACCGTAATAGGTCGGTTCGGGGTCTATTAAAATAAGCTTTATGCGTACATTGTAAAAGCCCGTCGCCCCTATGCTTCCGCTTACCGGAACGCTCACCCTGCTTTCCCTGCTGCCGAATGTTACCCTAAATGTATGTGTTTCGTCAAACCCCGCCGCAGACGTTATTTGTGTTGTTACATACGCGCCCCTTCCGGGGTCAAAGGTTCCAATGCCTGTTTCGTTCTGCGAACCCACCATGAAACTCACTACGATGGTGTCGTTTTCTGTTAGCTTCTCTACCTCAAAGTCAGAAGTTAGCTCCATATACCACGTATCGGGGCCAACAAACGGGTTCGATTCGTTCTCTTCGATAGAGCTATCCAACGTAACCATAGCACCCGTGTCGGTATCTGTTAAGGCTGAAAAACCGAAAGTCCACGGCGTACCCGTTGCAAAGTTGTTCAAGTCATCAACAAGCGGAAGCCCTAAGTTCCTGTTCAGGTAGGTAATATCCAGAATCTTAGTAGGAGACACCTTGGAAAGGTTCGCGCCCCTGGTGTTCTTTAGCGTGTCGATGTTTACAACGTCGGTCGCTGCCGTGTTGCCATTGTCCACTAAGTCCCATCCGATGTAATGTTCGGGACTGTTCAGCTCTTTTTGGTTTTGTATTCTGTAAGCCCCGCCGGACTGCCTAAGAACAACGTGAAACGGCTTTAACACCTTCTCTAAAACGTCAAGGCACGAATCTACGTCGTCCTTACCGTCCTTTAGCCTGTCGAACCTTCGCGTGTCCATATAGACGTTTGTAAGACACAGCGTAGCGGAAGGCAGCGTCGTTTCGTAGGTTCCAAGCTTGACGATGAAGTCCAGTTCAATGCCAAGCGGATCCAATGCCGTTTTGATAATCTCCATCGGGGTCAGCTTGTCGTCGATGATTTCCCCTAAGCTGTCCCGGAACTCGGTTTCTGATAAGTCTTTTAGTGCGTCGGTAGCAGACACCTCAATGGTAGTCCACGGCTCGAACACATCACGGCTTAGGTTTTCCGGCTGAACATAACCCCGCCATATCAACCCCATGCCTTTATAGTAACTGATTCGCCAATCTTTGTACTCCGATTCAAACAAACTGTCAAACGTTGCAGGCGTATCGGTCTTTATGGTAAAGATAAGTTCCGAACCCACCACCACCGGATCGCTGCCCTTACCCACGCTGATCGTCTGGATGCGTACCGGCTCGGTTCCCATCACTTCGATTTCGGTGCTGCCCGCCGCGCCGTTGAGTTGCTCGATTTCGATGCGGTACTCTTCCGTTGTCTGCCCGTCGTAGGTAGCAAGGTTATCGTGGTATGCGTCGAATTTCTTTACGTAGGTCATTTAGAAATTTCCTATGTTTCTGCGCTGCGCCTCATTTAAAATGAACAGCAGGTCCTGCCCGCTTACCCTTGTAGTCAGCGTACCGCCTCCGCCCGCAATGCTCTTTAACTGATCTTCTCTTAGTGCGTATTCCGGGTTAAGCCTTGCACCCGGGTATTCCCCGAACATTGCAAGGGTCGGGCTCCTTACCATGCCGCCCCCCGAGAAGGCAGGGATTTTTGAAA
>Ga0334898_1002003_pt1 | contig 20163 bp, 17 predicted proteins | sample GraSluR3_MG_10_FD_207228 | JGI IMG/M metagenome (GOLD analysis project Ga0334898, IMG submission 207228) | Sludge microbial communities from methane-producing bioreactor in Wageningen University, Netherlands - Granular Sludge_3_08-R3 | ecosystem: Engineered > Bioreactor > Anaerobic >... | reverse complement strand
GTCCACTTGGAGCAGACTTCGATAGCGTTAAGGAACATCTCTCTTCTACAGTTATCTCTCTCGAAGACCACAATGTCAATAGCGGTCTAGGATCCATCCTCTCCGACTATCTAGCCCAGTCTCGAATAACACCGAAGAGTTTCGAAAAGATAGGCGTCGACAGGTATATGTTCTCCGGAGACAACGAATTGCTCTATGACTTTTCGGGTCTTTCGAGCAAGAGAATAGTAGAAAAGGTCAGAGGTATTTTCCAATAATGCTCAGTTTAGAAGAAGAAAAGTTGGTAGATGAGTTTTGCAGAATAAACGAAATAGAAGCGGACAGGGAGCTCGTTTTTAGAGCTCTCTGTCATTCCTCTTTCACCAATGAGCTCGCCCAGAACGGAGAAAGGCTTCTCGAGTCCAACGAAAGAATGGAATTTCTGGGAGACGCCGTTCTTGAATTGTCTCTTGCCAGAACCCTATTCGGCAATTACTCCCTGAGTGAAGGCGATATGTCGAAAGTCAGAGCTATGGTGGGAAGTGAGAAGGTCCTTTCTTACGTTGCCAGATCAATGAGAATCGGAGAATATATTTTTCTTGGCAAGGGAGAGAGGCAGAGCGGAGGATCGGAAAGAGATTCGATTCTTGCGGATGCATTCGAAGCTGTTCTGGCAGCAATCTTTTTGACGGGTGGCCTTGACATCTCAGTTGAATTTGTCCAATCAAAGCTGTCAGAGTATATTGAGAAAGCGGTTGGAGGAGACCTGATTCTCGATTACAAGACTTCCCTTCAGGAACTCACACAGGCTCGCTTCAGCTCAAGACCTGTATATGAGACGATTCTCGATGAAGGTCCACCACAGGACAAGTGGTTCAAGGTTGGAGTATTCCTGGAAGGGAGAATTGTTGGTGAAGGCGAAGGGCGAACAAAAAAGGCGGCAGAGCAACTGGCCGCGAAGCATGCTCTAGAAACCCTCAATGAAAGCGTGAATGGTGCAGGTGCTGAACAGTGAAGTACAGACACTTTGTCGCGTTTCTCTCAGAAGAGGAATGCGATCTAATCGAAGGTATCAGCTGGAACGAAGGTTTTTCAAATCTCTATTTTGAAAAACTCGTTGATTCAGGAAACGCATTGCACGTTTTTCTGGGGGAAGGGGAAGAACTCCCGGTTTTTCTGAAAGGGATCGAGTTTTCGGATCTGGGTTTTAGTGAACAGAAGGATTGGTTTGAGCAGTGGAAGGAGTCACTGGTTCCATTTGAGCTCTGTGATGGGATCGAGGTCATTCCTCTGGAAAAAGAAGAGAAGATAATCGATTCAGACAAGATCGGTATTATTCCCGGAATGGCCTTCGGAACGGGCCTTCACGAATCCACGAAACTTGCCGCTTCTCTTCTTTCAGAGCGAATTCAAAGAGGTTCGAAAGTTCTTGATGTGGGCTGCGGGACTGGCATTTTATCGGTGATAGCTGCCAAGAGAGGAGCGTCTTCGGTTCTCGCTCTGGATGTTGATCAGCATTCTATTGAAAAAACAGTTGAAATTGCCCGAATAAATCATGTCTCTATAGAAACGCGTCTGTCCGATTTTCTTTCGGCGTTAAAGCCAGAGGAGCGTTTCGACCTCATCGTCTCGAATATGATAGTTGAGTTGCTGAAGGAGTTTGTTCTCGATCTTCGGGGGTTTCTCCTAAAGGGTGGCAGAGTGATCCTTTCGGGAATATACAAAGATAAGTACCAGGAATTGAAGAGTCTCGTAGAGAAGGGCTTTCTCATCGAGCGTATAAAGGAAGATGGAGATTGGAAAGCAGTAGTGCTGAGAAGAAAATAGTTTCGCTACAGCTTGGAAGGATTCCGAAAAATGATTTCAGAATTGTCAGAGTCTGTGAATGGGGATTCCCACAAGTCATAGAATCTTCGTTGATTGTTGAAGGGAAACCATTTCCAACTTTGTTCTGGCTTAGTTGTCCATTTCTGAAGGAGGAAGTTTCGAGGTTCGAAAGTGCAGGGATGATCGCTGAGTTTGAGAAAAGGGTTGAAGAAGACGAGACTTTTGCCGGTGAATACTTGAGAGCGCATTCCCAGACGGCACTTCTTAAAGAGGAACTACTCGAAAAGGCCCCTGTTTCTGAGGAACAGAAGAGACTACTCATGGAAAGAGGTATTGGGGGAATCAGGAATCTGAAAAGAGTGAAGTGTCTCCACCTTCAGCTTGCGAATTTTCTCGGCGGGGTACCAAACCCTGTGGGAAGAGAGGTCTGGAATCTGCTGAAGAAAACTCAGTGTTCTTACGAGAGAGTCATCTGCGGAGAGTTGTTGAGCAAGTATGAATGAGAAAATATTGAACAAAGCCTCGCAGCTTCCCGAGGAGCCGGGAGTTTACATCTTCAAAGATCAAAAAGGCGTTGTAGTTTACGTCGGCAAAGCAAAGAAACTGAAGAGAAGAGTCCTGTCTTACTTCAGAGAATCTACGTGGGCAAAAAATGAAAAGGCCAAACGGATTGCAGAAGAGGCAGAAGATCTAGACTTCATAATGGTTACATCAGAGCGTGAGGCTCTGCTTCTTGAGGCGAATCTGATTTTCAACGGAAAGCCTAAGTATAATGTCTTCCTGAAAGATTCCAGAACCTACCCGTACATTTACATCTCTGCAGATCAATACCCGTATCTTGGAATCACAAGGACAAAAGAGCTGGAAGGTTCATATTTTGGACCTTATACAAGCGCGGGACTTGTAAGAAAACTGCTTGAGTTCCTGCAGAAGGTTTTCAGAATCCGAACCTGCTCGTACGATCTCAGCAGGGTCAAGAAACCCTGTTTTCTCTATCACCTCAAGATGTGTTCCGCACCCTGTGTTGAAAAAGTGACGCCTGAAGAGTATCGAGAACAGCTATCGGCTCTCACCGATTTTCTCGAAGGAGACACCTTGAAAGTGAGAGAGGCTCTTCTTAAGCGGATGACGGTGCTCTCAGAAGCGATGCAGTTTGAGAGAGCTGCGGAGATAAGAGATATCCTTTCCTCTATGGATGATCTCTATGCGTTCCAGGGAGTTGAAGCTTCCCTAGATCTGAAGGCGGACATTCTCGCCGTTTCTACGGGCCTTGCCGCGTTGCTTCAGGTTAGGGGTGGAATGCTTCTTGGGAAACTGGTTTTTGATTTTCCCGACGGAACTCCGATAGATTTCATTACACAGTTTTACTACGCAAAAGGAAATCGAATACCGAAAGCGCTTATCGTAACTGGTCTGAAGAAGAAGGATATCAAGCAGTTCAAGAGAGACTTCCAGTATATCGGAGATCCTCGCGATGAGCAGGAAGAGCGACTTCTAAGCATAGCCTTCAAGAACATTGATGAAGAGCAGAAGATAAGACTGAATGCCGCCCATTCCCTGAGACAGGCTCATCAGATTCTGGGGTTGAAGAGATTTCCTTCGAGAATCGAGGGTATAGATATCTCTCACACTCAGGGACTGTACACGGTAGCCTCGGTGGTTGTCTTCGACAATGGAAAGCCGAACAAATCCGAATATAGAAGATACCGCATAAGCGAGCTAGACGAACCAAATGATTTTGAGGCAATAGCAACCGTCATCAAGAGGCGATACACAAAACATCCGCTTCCAGATCTTCTTCTAATCGACGGTGGAGAACCACAGCTCAGAGCTGTCGAGAAGGCCTTTGCCGAGATAGGCATGGATGAATACGAAGTAGTGGGATTAGCAAAGGAGTTCAATGAGCTTGTTTTTCTTGACAGTCGCGACAGGGTTAAGCTGAAGGAAGAGCACCCCGTCTTGAGAATGATAATCTCTATAGACAACGAAGCCCATCGCTTTGCTATCAATTATCACCGGGTGCTCAGGGAAAGGAGATTTCAAACTTCAAGGATAGACGACATTCCTGGGATCGGGCCGAAAAGGAAGAAGGCGCTGCTTAGGGCATTTGGCAGCGTCAAAGGGATCGCTGAAGCCTCTGAAGCCGATCTTTATGGCGTCCTTAAGAACAGTAAGGCAGTTGAAGCGGTTGTCCAGTGGGCAAATGAAAAAAGTGGAGACTGAGCTCCACTTTCTCATATTGGTCGGAATAATCGTTACTGAACTTTCTCTTTTAGCTCTTTACCGGGTCTGAATTTCGGCACCTTCCCGCCGGGAATCTCTATTGCTTCCTTTGTTCTCGGGTTAACACCTTTTCTTGGCTTTCTCTTAGTAACATCGAAAGTTCCGAATCCGACGAGTTTCACTTCTTCATTCTTTGATAGCTCTTCTCCAACTACAACGATGAAACTATCAATGATGTCTCCAACAAGCTTCTTGGTTGCTCCGGTTCTTTCTGCAAGTTCAGCGATAAGTTCTTTCTTGTTCACAGGCACACCCCCTAGCTAGAATTCAGATCTCAAAACAATTCTAACATCTTCTAATCAAGTAATGCAACACCGAATCAACTGAAACCGTTTAACAAAAGGCATTTCAAAGAGTCAACGTTCTACAACGCTCGATTCACGCAGATTATCGAAGTTAAGAACATCTTTGTGAGCCTCGATTGTGCTGGTGTATGAAGAGAGGTCCAGAGCGCCGTTTCCGCTCAAAGTGAAAACAATTACCTTCTCTTGTCTGTTCTCTCTGGCCTCAATCGCTCTTCGCACAGCACCCGCAATTGCGTGTGTCGATTCCGGTGCCGGTACTATTCCCTCGGTTGTGGCGAAGAGAAGTCCTGCTTTGAAAGTCTCATCTTGAGGTAAGGCCTCCGGAGTGACAATTCCCTCCTTCACCAATCTTGAAACGAGCGGAGCGGCTCCGTGATACCTGAGTCCTCCGGCATGAATTGCGGGCGGAACGAAGTCTCTGCCAAGTGTGTACATCTTCAATAATGGTGTGAAACCTGCGGTGTCTCCGCTATCATAGCGATACTCGCCTTTAGATAGAGTAGGGCAGGACTCCGGCTCGCATGCGACGAACTCGATGTCTTCACCGTCGAGTCTCCTTTTGACAAAGGGTAGAATTGTTCCGCCAAAGTTTGATCCTCCACCATGACATCCTAAGATGGACGATGGCTTCTCGCCGAGCATTTCAAGCTGTTTTTCGACTTCCAATCCAATTATAGTTTGATGCAGAAGCACGTGATCAAGAACGCTTCCAAGGGAATACTTCTTGGTGGTGGAATTCAGAACGATTTCAATAGCCTCGCTGATTGCCATTCCTAGAGAGCCTGAGAAATTCTTTCTGTCCTCAAGAAACTTTCTGCCGCTTTCAGTATTCTCTCCTGGGCTGGGTTCTACCGTGCCGTTGAACATCTTCATCATGTGTTGTCTCATTGGCTTTGACTGATAGCTGTTTCTGACCATGAACACTCTTACGCTGAGGCCGAATTTTCTTCCGGCATAGGAGAGGGCACTTCCCCACTGTCCGGCACCTGTCTCGGTAGTAAGCTCTGTGACTCCATCGGCCTTATTGTAGTAGGCCTGTGCGATGGCTGTGTTTGTTTTGTGGCTTCCTGTAGGCGAGTTCCCCTCATATTTGTAGTAGATTCTGGCAGGAGTGTTCAGATACTCCTCAAGAAAAGTCGCTCTAATGAGTGGACTGGGACGGAAAACCACGTATTCGTCCAGAACCGGTTCTGGGATTGGAATGAACCTCTCTTCACTCATCTCCTGCTCAACAATTGACTTTGGAAAGATAGCCATCATATCTTTGGGCTCGATGACTTCGTTCGTTGCTGGATTCAAAGGCGGATCCATCTTGAATGGCAAGTCAGCCTTTATGTTATACCAGCTTCTTGGCAACTCCTCTGACTTCAAATTCACTACAATTCTCTTCTTCATGCCAGTACCTCCTCAAAAAAGTAAAGGGGCTCTCGATTGTGAGAGCCCCTTCAATATGGGTTTACCCTGGTAGCAAAAGGCTAACCCCCACCGAAGGGGCAGCTCCACCACCAGAACATATTCAGTTTATTTAGACACAGATCATCAACCATATAAATACCTCGCTGATTTAGCTTAAACTACTTTACAACTTTGGTATGTTACAAGTCAAGCAGCATTGTGAAAAGACGTGAAAGCAGATTTGCAACCGTGGCAGAGGTTGTACGTTAGTGGTTTGAAAGAGCAAAATGAAACCGGTTCACCGTTGAAAGGTTCTCCGTTCTCCGAAAAGAACCGCCCACCGCTTGCTAAGATACGCTGAACGCTGGAAAAAGCAAAAGATTAGTTACAAGATGCAAGTTGTCAGTTTTAAGAACTAAAAGACCGCGGTTGCGGGTTCGAAAGAGCAGATTGAAACCAGTTCGACGTTGAAAGGTTATCAGTTCTCTGAAGAGAGCCTAGCAAGCTGATTTGTCAGCGATCAGCTGGTTTTTGTTCCTAAGCGTATAGCGGTTCTTTGGAGCGAGATGCCGGATTACGGTCCGGCATGACGGAAAGTGAGATTGTGAGAATTCCCTTACGAAGCAAGATTCTTAATGGAGTTCACAATGACAGATTGTTCTCGTGTTTCAAATTACCAGAGTTCTTTACCCTCCTGCCGAAGGCAGCATTGCGACCTGGGCCGTTCTCGCCCAGCCTTGCGTCCACTGATGCTCTTCAGTGCATTGCGTCCCGCCGCAGGCGGCATTGCGTCCGGTTTGTTCTTTGATAATCCATTGCGGACTCTGTAAAGAACATTTCTCTAATTTGCCTGTCATGTGCTAGATTGTGACATATAGATACTTTTTATGTTAAGTGAAAGGAATGTCCATCATGAAAGAATTCGTTGCTTCAGCTATTCAGTTCGAAGTTGAGCCTATGAAGGTTGAGAGGAACTTAGAAGTCGCATATCGCTGGATAAGCAGATGCGTAAAGGAAACGGGAGCATCATTGATTGTATTGCCGGAGAGCTTTACGACGGGTTTCACTCCGACAGGAAGTGCGAGTGAGCTTTGGGATGCAGTTGATGAAATCCCCGGTCGCCTCACGAATGAAGGACTGAAATGGGCAAGTGACCTTGGCGTTTATATTTGCTTTCCCACTTATGAGCGTGGCAGGGGACGTGGAATCATATACAATAGCGCTGCTGTCCTCGGTCCGGAAGGGATTCTTGGAGTTTATCGCAAGACTCATCCTTTTCCCACCGAAAGGTTGGCAGCCGGCGGGTGGACTACTCCGGGAATCGATCCGCTTGTTGTCTCGACTCCAATTGCAGATGTCGGGGTAGTTATTTGTTATGACGGCGACTTTCCCGAACTGGCAAGAGTTACCGCGCTAAAGGGCGCAGAGGTGGTTTGCCGGCCATCGGCATTCTTGAGAACCTATGATCAGTGGGAACTCACCAACAGAGCAAGAGCTTATGATAACCATGTTTACTGGATTGCGTCTAATCTGGTTGGAAAAGACGCAAGCGGAGCGAATTTCTTCGGCTCGTCTATGATTGTCCATCCATCGGGGACGAAGATTGTGCAGGCGTCGGGTTGCGAAGAGTACATTGCTGCCAGACTGAATGATGATCCAATAAAGAAGATTGTTCCAGGTTCTTCTAGAGAACAGATTTTCGACCACATTGAGGATAGAAACCTGGATTCCTACAGAGATATTCTGACTGAAGGAAAGAGCGTCTTCGAACCTTCGAAAAGAATTCCATACGGGAGGAGATAGTCTTGTCAAAGCCCCTTGAAGGTCTCTTTGTTCTAGATCTTACGCGTGTCCTTGCAGGACCTTTCTGCACAATGCTTCTCTGTGACATGGGCGCTACCGTCGTGAAGGTGGAGCGACCTGACGGCGGAGACGATTCAAGATCGTTTAGCCCTTTTGTGGGAGAGGAAAGCGCTTACTTCATGAGCATAAACAGAGGGAAGAAAAGTATCACCCTTAATTTGAAGACAGCCGAAGGAAAGAATCTCCTCGAAAGATTAATCGAAAGAGCGGATGTGTTAGTGGAAAACTTCAGGCCTGGCGTCTTTGAGAAACTTGGCTTTCCAGCGGAAAGATTGCGCGAGATCAATCCCAGACTGATATACACATGTTCGTCCGGTTTTGGACATTCCGGTCCCATGAGCAGAAGAACTGCTTATGATCTCATTATTCAAGGACTTAGCGGAATGATGAGCATCACAGGTCCTGACAAAGACAGTCCGACAAAGGTCGGAAGTTCAATCGCAGATATTTTCTGCGGAACATTCGCTTGTATTGGGATCCTCGCCGCACTTCAGAGCCGTAATGTCAGTGGAAGAGGGCAAATGGTAGATGTTGCAATGCTTGACAGCATGGTCGCTGTTCTGGAAAACGCCATTGCCAGATATGCGGCAACTGGGGAGGTTCCCGTTCCAATTGGAAACAGACACCCATCGATTGCGCCATTCGCCTCTTTTGAGACTCTTGACGGCAAAATCAATATCGCCGTAGGAAATGATGGCATCTGGAACAAGTTCTGCAAAGCAATTGGCAGGTCGGACATTTGTGATGACCCAAGATTCGCCAGTAATCCCGCCAGAGTAAGAAATATTTCCGAGCTGATGGAAATAATCAGTGAACAGCTGAAAAAGAAAGGATCCGAGGAATGGTTGAGCGCCTTTGAGAAACTGGATATTCCTTCCGGGAAGATAAATGACGTATCCGATCTATTTGAAGACGAGCAGATCAAAGCAAGAGAAATGATCGTTGAGGTTTCCCACAGAAGCGGAATAGTGAAAATGCCGGGTGTTCCAATCAAATTCTCTGAAACCCCCGCTTCTATTTCCGGTCCGGCACCTCTACTTGGAGAGCACAATAACGAGATCTATATAGGAATGCTTGGAATTAGTGATCAGGAGATGGATGCCCTTCGAGAAAACGGGGTAATATGATCCATCTATATCCATTTGAGAGAAGTTTCGATTGGAATGAGGAGATCAGTAGTCTTACGGTCAGGAGCATTTATGATACCGTAGTGAATCTGAAGAGCGATTCTGGAACGAGATTCTCTCTACTCCTGAAGATGGAGGATTACCTTCCCCGATCGGCATTGATCGAGGCTCTTCCAGCACTTGAGAAAGGCCAGGAGATTGTTGTTGATTTGAAGTGCGTGGCAGAGGGATTCGATCCATCTTGCCTTTTAGAGTCTCCAAAGGTCAAGTGGAAGGACCTATTGCTGGAATGGCTTGAATTCTTGAAGAGAGAAGAACTTGCGGATCTGCTCGATAACATCGATAAGCCAGAGAAAATGATCGGTTTAGGGCCCGGTTCGACTCCGGCCGGTGACGACTTCCTTGTCGGCCTGATCATGGCTTTCAGGCTCACCGGAATCGATAGCAATGAATTGGGAATTGATCGTAATACGCTTGGCAGGAAGACAGAATGGTTCTCATCCGAGATGATAAGAGATGCTCTCGATGGGAAGTTTTGGAAGCGAGGGATTGACCTGGCCCGTGCTCTTGCAGGAGATGATGTCGCCAGGATCCTCGAGAAGGCAGGAAAAATCGTGGAGTGGGGCCATCTGTCGGGAAAGGCCTGGCTTGCAGGATTAGCGTATGGTCTTGAACAAAGTGGAGTCTATTAGGTTTGATCTAAGAAAGACTGTTCAAAGTGGTCTTGCGATTTGTGTCCACTCTAGCTGTGAAGGTTGCTACTGGAGGTTCTAATGAAGAGAATAGAGGTTGTGAAAGGCGAATACTATGATAGCGTTACCCTGATGATGGTTGCGAAGGAACTGAAGAAGATTCAAGGAGTCGGCGATGCAGCTCTAAACATGGCGACAGAAGCAAATGTAAGTATAATGAGGGCGGCCGGCTTCGAAGTAGAAACCGATTCTCTTTCGCCCGATGACCTTCTAATTGGAATTGACTTTGAAGGCGAAGGAATTGAAAAGCTTTTTGACACAGCTCGATCTTATCTTGCTCGCCCTCCGTGGAGAAAGGAAGAGATAGAGGCAGAGTACTCTCCAGTCACACTGTCAGGGGCTCTAACTGTGTTACCAGAATCGAATCTTGCGCTGATATCTCTTCCCGGTAGATACGCAGCGGCTGAAGCGATGAAGGCGTTGAAGAGAGGCCTGAACGTAATGCTTTATTCCGACAACGTTTCAATTGAAGACGAGGTTGAACTCAAGCAATTCGCCGAGAAGAACGATCTTATCGTTATGGGTCCCGACTGCGGCACAGCGGTCATAAACGGAAAAGGTCTTGGCTTCTCGAACGTATGTCCAACCGGTCCGATAGGAATTGTAGCGGCTTCAGGCACTGGTCTTCAGGAAGTCATGGTTCAACTGAGTAGGCGGAATCTGGGCGTGAAACACGCAATAGGAACCGGTGGAAGAGACGTCACGAGTTCCGTGGGGGGGATATCCTTTCTGAGGGCCATAAAGGAACTCGCTGATGATTCAGAAATCTCGATCATTGTTGCTGTTGGAAAACCACCTGCTCCTGAGGTAAGGAAGAAGATACTGGAGTCTCTAAGAGAAGCAGGCAAGCAGAGTGTAATCTGCTTCATGGGAGACGCGCCTCGAAAAGACGAAGGAAGTCTTTATTACTCGACCCAACTTGAAGAGTGCGCCGTAGTTGTCGAGGCTCTTCATGAGGGCGGAGACGTAACTCTTGCTAGAGAAAAGCTCAGAACTGAGTATGCAAAAGTGTCTGGAAAGAGTTCTACTGGAGAATTGTCCGGGAGATATCTGCGAGGCCTTTTCACTGGCGGAACTCTTTGTTATGAAGCGCAGTATATCGCTCAGTCATACATAAATCCAATCTACGGGAATGCACCATTAAGGAAGGATCTCAAGCTTGAGAATAGTCTGAAACCGGTTGGGCATTCCTTCATAGATTATGGCGAGGACGAGTTTACCCAGGGCAGACTGCATCCAATGATAGATCCTACGTTCAGAGCCGAACAGCTGAAGAAACAGTCGGAGGATTCTTCGGTCGCGGTTATCTTATTCGATGTTGTCTTAGGATATGGAAGCGCGGAAAACCCTTGTTCGGATTTGGTAGAGGCGATTAGATCTGTTAAGAGAGACATAAAGCCAGTCTATGTCGCTTATGTGTGCGGAACAGATAGAGACCCTCAAGATATTGAAAAGCAGCGGTCCCTGCTGGAAAGTGTAGGCGTCATAGTCTGCGAAAGCAATGCAAGGGCCGCGACTCTGGCTGCGAACATCCTTTCAAGAAAGGAGCGTTGACGATGTCCTTCAAAGAATTACTAGAAGACGGGCCGAGAGTTGTTAATATTGGAATGGACAGATTCTACCTTGATCTTCTCGATCAAGAGGTTCCTGCAGTCAAAGTCAACTGGAAACCTCCTCTGGTGAAGAGTTCACTGATGGAGAAATTGAAGAGGCTGAGAGGTGATGACATTGAATAATATTGAAAAGGCAAATTCAGTCGCATTCGATAAGCTTTTGAGAGCCGAACCTCAGATCGTTGATCTAGGTCTTGCCAAAGACGTTATACCGGGCTTCGGAGAGAAGATGATACTTCATGCGGGTCCTCCCTTGACCTGGGAGAGAATGTCGGGACCAATAATCGGGGCCGTAACGGGTGCGATCCTTTATGAAGGCTGGGCAGATACTCCTGAGAAAGCCAGAGCCTTCGCGGCAGAAGGCAATGTCTCGTTCGATCCCTGTCACCACCACAACGCGGTTGGCCCGATGGCCGGAATAGTATCTCCTAATCTGCCGGTGTGGATTATTGAGGAAAAGAACTCCGGAAAGAAGAGCTATGCAACGTTAAACGAGGGACTTGGGAAAGTCTTGCGCATGGGTGCCTTCAGCGATGAGGTCATCGAAAGACTTCACTGGATGCGCGAAGTGCTCTATCCCGTGCTTAAAAACGGAATAAGAAGATACGTTGCAGATAACGGCGGCCTGAATTTGAAGAGCCTCATTTCCCAATCGCTTCACATGGGAGACGAACTCCACAATCGCAACAGGGCAGCCACCTCCCTGCTAATTCGATCTCTCGTGCCTTCACTTATTGATGCGGAGAGCGATAATCCTGATCTTTCAAAGGTTGTCAGGTTCATGGCCGGCAACGATCATTTCTTCCTGAATCCAGGAATGGCTGCAGCAAAAGTCTCGTTAGACAGTGTCGGCTATGTTGAGGGCTCCAGTATGCTGACAGTAATGGCGAGGAATGGGACAGACTTCGGGATTCAAGTGGCCGGTCTGAAGAACAGATGGTTTACATGTCAGGCCGCTCTTCCAGATGTTCTGCTCTTCCCTGGCTTCACAAAGGAAGATGTGAATCGTGACATTGGGGACAGCGCAATAATGGAGACTTACGGGGTTGGGGGTTTTGCCCTGGCGGCGGCACCTGCGATCGTCCAGTTTGTTGGCGGCACGCCCCAAGACGCGTTGAATTATACAAAAGAGATGTATGAAATCTGTGTTGGAGAGAACAAGCATTTCACAATCCCCTCGCTAAATTTCCGGGGAACTCCGACCGGTATAGATCTTATCAAAGTTGTCGAGACTGGTATTACACCGATCCTGGACACGGGTGCGGCTCATCGAGAGGCCGGTAAAGGACAGGTTGGTGCAGGAATAGTAAGGATGCCGTCTGAAGCATTTGTGAAGGCGGCTGAAGCCTTCGTCGAGGAGTATTCCAAATAAAGGAGGTAAACTATGGTACCTAAGAACTGGGACAAGATCAAGATCTATGAGCTATCTCAACCGATCAGTCATCTCACGCCGCCATGGCCAACTTACGAGCCTCTACAAATAAAATTCTTCAAGAGGCTGGCTCCAAATGGAGCGAACGGACAGTTATTGACTCACTCCAACCATGTCGGAACCCATCTGGATGGTTCTCTTCACTTCTGTACTCACGGAAGAGACATTGCAAGCATACCTCTGAATGAGCTCGTAGCTCCGGGAGTTATCGTTGATCTTTCAGACATTGCGGAGGATTATGGAATCTACACATCAAAGGACATTGAAGACAGGGTTGAGGTCAAGGAAGGAGACATACTTATCATCAACACAGGATACCACAAATATGCCTTTGATCAGCCGGAAGCAGATGAAGTAAGATACATGATCAAGCATCCGGGGCCGACCAGAGAATTTGCCGAGTGGTGCAAGAGGAAAAAGATAAAGTGGATCGGAGTCGACTGCGGCTCGGCCGACCATCCAATGAACACGAAGATTCGCGACTGGATGCCGGTTCAGGCAAAAGAGTGCGATCGATATATGCAGAAGAAGTATGGCAAGTCCCTCCAGGAGATCTTCCCTGACGAGGACTACCAGCTGATGCACGTGCTTCTCTTCCCGTACGACATAATACATGCCGAGAATGTCGGCGGAGAGATCGACAAGATATTGAACAAGAGAATGGTTATTGGCTGTTTCCCATGGAGATTCGTTGGTGGAGAGTCTTGTATAAGCAGGATCGTGGCTTTCGATGAAGAGGAATAAATACATTTGAAAGAGTGGCGATAAGGATGCGTGATTTCGTTCTTGAAAGACCGCGCTCGATCTCGGAAGCACTGGAAATTCTCAAAAACCAAGGAGAGAAGGCTATTCTAAAGAGCGGCGGTACGGATGTCATTGTCTGGCTACACAAGTCCCTGAAGGAGCCTGATTACTTGGTAGACCTGACTGGGATCGACCAGCTCAGAGGAATAGTGATGAACGATGACAACGTAGAGATAAGAGCGCTCGTAACTCTAAACCAGGTTATTGAGGACAATGCAATGAACCGATACTTTCCGGCCCTGGTACAGGCCTGCAAAGCGCATTCCGATCCCTTGATCAGAAACCGCGCTACTGTGGTAGGCAATATCTGTGCCGCGGTTCCTTCCGGCGACATGATAGCGCCTCTGATGTGCTATGACGCTAAGGTCGAAATTGTGGGATCGAGAGGCACCAGGGAAGTTCCGGTTTCTGATTTCATAACCGGACCGAAGAAGACCTCCCTCAGACAAGAGGAAATCGTAACAGGTATAAGAATTGCGATTCCATTTGTTGAAACAAGCGGTTGCTACCTTAAGGCAACAAGGAGAGAGGCTCTCGATATAGCTCAGGCCGCAGTATGCTGCACTTTGCATAAGGGCGATAGCCGGGAGTTTAGAATCGCTTTCTGTGCCGTCTCGCCCCGACCACTGAGAGCAGTTGAAGCCGAGAAGCTACTGAACTCTTCCAGTGTCATCGACGACAGTATTATCGAAAACGCTGCAAGGCTTGCTGCGGATGCTGTCAACCCCATCACTGACGTGAGAGCTTCGAGAGAGTACAGGATTGATATGATTGGAGAGCTGACAAAAAGAGCAATATCGCTTTGTCTAAGAGGTCCAGCGGAAGAAGGTGGTCACATATGAAAGACAAATACGTGACACTGACGATTAACGGTCGAAAAACCACTCGGGTAGTTGAAGATAGAACAACTCTTCTTACCGCGTTGAGAGAATACGGGGTTACAAGCCTAAAGAGAGGTTGTGAAGAGGGCGAGTGCGGAGCATGCACCGTAATCATGAATGGACTTCCTCAGAAGTCATGCCTAATACTGGCACGAGAAGCCGAAGGGGCAGAGATCCTCACTGTCGAGGGGCTTGTGGAGAAAGGAAGACTTCACCCAATTCAGCAGGCCTTCATCGATGAAGGTGCGATTCAGTGCGGTTACTGCACACCCGGTATGGTGATGACAACATACGCTCTGCTATCGAAGAACCCATCGCCAGAAGAGGAGGAGATCAGAGAAGCCCTTTCGGGAAACATTTGCAGATGCACAGGTTACCTGTCAATAATTAGGGCAGTAAAGAAGAGCGCCGATATTCTCTCCGGAAAGGCAAAAGGAGGTGAAGCGTGTGAAGACTATTAAAACAAAGACTGGAATAGGGAAGTGGATGCCAAGAAAGTACGATCTCGAAAAGGCTGAGGGCACGCTTCAATTTGCCGACGATCTCCGATTCGGTCCGGAACTGCTTCACGCAGCAGTCGTACGCTCTTCTGTAGCCCACGGAGAGATTCTTAAAATCGATTATTGTGAGGCTTTGAAGATGCCTGGGGTCTTGAAGGTCATTGTCGGCGAAGACTTTCCTCATCACTTCGGACTGTATCTTAAGGACAGAACCCCTATGGCCATCGGGAGAACTAGATACGTGGGAGAACCGGTTGCACTAGTCGTCGCAGAAACGGAAGAGGACGCTAAAGAAGCAGTGAAGAAGGTGAAGGTTACATATAAAGAGCTCGAGCCGGTCTTTGATCCAGTCAAGGCGGCGACTACGAATTCGGTGCTTGTTCACCCTGATCTTCATAAATACGAGCACGTAGACTTCATTACTCCACAGCCAAATACCAATATTGCCAACTGGTTCAGAATAAGAAAGGGAGATACCGAAGCGGCCTTCAAAAACGCCGCGCATGTCTTTGAAGAGACAATAACCTGCCCTCAGATCGCTCACAGTTTCATCGAGACATTCTGCTCGATATGTAAACAGGATCCTGGGTCCGGAGAGATCACTATTTGGACAAGCGCCCAGTCGGCCTTCACGGTGAGAGATATTATCGCCAAAGGCATCAACTACCCTCTCCATAAGATCAGGGTGATCGCTCCGCCAATAGGCGGAGGTTTTGGTGGAAAGGCTGGAATGACAGTCGAGGCACTATGTCTTGCCGCCGCAATGGATGAAGACCTTAAAGGAAGGCCCGTGAAGCTGTTCATTCCAAGAGAAGAGGTTCTCTTGAGTTCGTGGGTGCGCCAGGGATTTGTTGCGCGAATCGAGCTTGCAGTTGATGAAGATGGCTTAATGCAGGGAATCCGCAATACTTTCTGGTTCGATACGGGGATTTCGGCGGAGTATGGAGCAAACCCGGTTAGAAGTGCCGGCTACACGTCGATGGGAGCTTATAACATTCCGAACGTCTGGTCGGACTGCTATGCAGTTTACACAAACAAACCCTTTGGAGGAGCTTACAGGGGTTTCGGCCTTCCGGAACTCATGAGCGCTCTTGAAGTCGTTGTAGATATTGTTGCTCATAAACTGAAAATCGATCCGGTTGAGTTCAGGAAGAAGAACCTGCTTATGAAGGGTCAAACAACGTGTACTGGAATGCCCATGCACGATCATGCCCTAGACAAGATAATCGACAAAGTTGCGAAGAGTATCGATGTTCTTAAAGAAGAACCTGCGACAAGAAAGGGCTGGAAGAGAGGGAAGGGAATCGCTCTGGCAATAAAGGCGCCTGCAATTCCCGCCGACGCCTCGTCGTCTGCAATCGTCAAGCTCAACGGAGATGGAACCGTCGAAGTTCTTGCAGCAACGATGGACATGGGTCAGGGAACATACAGCGCTTTTGCGCAGATAGTCTCCGAGGAACTCGGCATTCCGTATGATTGGATCAAGGTTTACTATCCTGACACTCAGAGCCATCCTTATGACTGGCAGACGGTTGCAAGCAGATCTTGCTGGTCGATGGGCATGGCAGTGAAGAGAGCGGCAAGCGAACTCAGAGAGAAACTTCTCGCACTCTTCTCTGAATACTGGCAGACTCCAGTTGAAACGATCAGCATAGAGTATGGAGTCGTTAAGTGCCATAAGCTTGGGAAGAGTGAAAGAATAGACGAACGCGTTCAGAACGGTTTCAAGATGCCAGACGGAATTCTGAAGGGCGGCCCGATAATCGGAAGCGGCTCATTTACACCGCCTGATTTGATCTATCCAGATCCAGATACTGGACAATCACCTAAGAGTGTTGTACACTTTACTCTTGGCGCCGTAGGAATAGATATGGAAGTCGATCCTGGTACTGGAAGGATAGTTATAAACAAAGTCTGTGCTGGATACGATGTTGGCAAGGCAATAACACCGATAAACGTGAAGGGTCAAATCGAAGGCGGAACGGTCCAGGGTCTATCGGCTTGTCTCATGGAAGCCATGACCTACGATGAATATGGGAGACTGCTTACTCCAGACTTTACAGATTACAAGATTGCTACGATAAAAGACGCTCCGGGCGAGATCGACGCCTTTTGGGAAGAGACCCCGGAAGAGATCTCTCCATACGGAAATCGCGGCGTTGGCGAGCACTCTATGATAGCCCCTGCACCTGCAACAAACAACGCGCTATTCAGAGCGACGGGAATGAGAATTCACAGCTATCCACTAAGCAGAGAGAGGGTCTACAAAGCCCTAAAGGCAAAAGAGAAGGGCGAGACGGATTTCTGGGAATGGCCCTATGCTCTAGATCTGGCATATGAGCGCGCAAAGAAGGAGTGGTGAGACGAGATCTCTTTCTAGTGTGTCTTGATTTCTTGCCAGAATCGGAATCAATGAAGGCATCCGTGGAAATGCGGGTGCCTTTCTAATGGCGTGCATCAAAGGACTTGATTGACAAGTCTGAAATGTATTGTATTATATTATCTATAAGAGAAAGAGAAGCTTTGAGAAGGAGAAGAAGTCTATGCTTAATTCGAATTCAGAGCCGGGGATTACAGAGTAAAAGGCTTTTCCGGGACAGATTACTTGTCCATTCTCTTCACACATACTCTTCATGTTATTTTGTTCTTAAAACAAATATTGACAGAAACGTTCATAATTGAATCAACTTGTTTGATGAATACTTCAAGACAGGAGGAGACGAAGTATGCCAAGGTTTGAAGAAGTAGACCTTAAACGTCCTGCAGCCGAGAGAGAAGAAGAAGTACTCTCCTATTGGCGAGAAAACGATCTTGCGACTAGAAGTGTGACAGAAAGGGAAGGAAGCCCCGAGTTCGTGTTTTTCGAGGGACCTCCAACGGCTAATGGGATGCCCGGAATTCATCACGTTATCTCAAGAACGCTGAAGGATGCCGTCTGCCGTTTCAAGACGATGCAGGGGTACCAGGTTAGACGAAAAGCCGGCTGGGATACCCACGGTCTTCCCGTAGAAATCGAAGTTGAAAAGCAGCTTGGCTTCTCCTCGAAGCAGGAGATAGAAGACTTTGGCATAGAAAAATTCAATCAGAAGTGCAAAGAATCTGTCTGGAAGTACGAAAGTCAGTGGAAAAAGATGACCGAGAGAATCGGTTACTGGATAGACATGGAGCATCCTTATGTAACGATGAACAACGATTACATAGAATCTGTTTGGTGGATTCTCAAGCAATACTTCGATAAAGGCTACATCTACGAAGGTCACAAGATAATGCCTTATTGCCCGAGATGTGGAACTCCTCTTGCCTCTCATGAGGTTGCTCAGGGCTATAAGGACGAAACGATAGATTCTATCTATGCAAAGTTCCGACTTAAGGGAAAGAACAACGAGTACTTCATAGTCTGGACGACGACCCCTTGGACACTGCCATCTAACGTCGCCCTTGCGGTCAATCCGGAGTTCAACTATGTTAAAGCCGAGGTTACGCTAGATAACGGAGAAATAGAGTACTACTATTTGGTGAAGGAACGACTGGGCGCATTGCTTGAAGAGGAAAGCAATTACAGGATCGTCGAGGAACTGAAAGGGAGAGATCTTGTCAACCTCGAATACGAGCAGCTTATCCCTTTTGCCAGTGTAGATAAAAAGGCCTTCTTCGTGGTTTATGGAGATTTTGTTTCTCTGGAAGATGGTTCAGGTATCGTCCACATGGCTCCCGCCTTCGGTGAAGATGACAATATCCTGGGAAAGAAGTTTGATCTTCCGTTACTTCAACTTGTCGACAAAGAGGGCAAAATTACGGAAGAGGTGACGCCCTGGGCCGGGATGTTTGTAAGAGATGCCGACCCTCTGATTACGCGGTATTTGAAAGACAACAACCTCTTGTTCAAAAGGGAGCGTATGACTCACTCCTACCCTTTCTGCTGGAGATGTGACACTCCGCTTCTTTATTACGCAAGAAAATCGTGGTACATAAAGACCACGGAATACCGGGACAAGATGGTTGAAGTGAACAACTCCGTCAACTGGTATCCGAAATTCGTTGGCGAGGGCCGTTTTGGGAACTGGCTCGAAAACATGGTAGATTGGGCGCTCTCGAGAGATAGATATTGGGGAACTCCTCTCAACGTTTGGAAGTGCGACGACTGCGGAAAACTCACATCGGTAGGCTCTAGAAAAGAACTCGTTGAGAGAGCGGTAGAAGATATCTCGGAGGATATCGAGCTTCATCGCCCCTACGTTGACGACGTTCATCTAAGATGCGAATGCGGCGGCCAGATGACGAGAACCCCCGAGGTCATAGACTGTTGGTTTGACTCCGGCGCTATGCCTGTGGCTCAGCATCACTATCCTTTCGAGAACAAGGACAATTTCATGGGAGAGCTGTTCCCGGCAGATTTCATTTGTGAAGGAATAGATCAGACGAGAGGCTGGTTCTACTCGCTGATGTCGATTTCCACTTTTCTTTTCGGACAATCACCGTACAAGAATGTTCTTGTCAACAACCTAGTACTGGACAGGACCGGCCAGAAGATGTCAAAGTCAAAGGGAAACACTGTCGATCCGTCAAAGATAATTGAGAAGTACGGTGCCGATACATTGAGATGGTATCTGCTCGCCGTTTCGCCACCATGGGTACCCACGAAGTTCGACGAAGACGGAGTCAAGGATACGTACAGCAAGTTCTTTGGAACCCTGAATAGTGTATTCTCTTTCTTCACAATGTACGCCAATGTAGACGACGTTGATCCGGGGGAACTAAAGCTGCCGGTTGCAGAGAGGGAAGAAGTCGATAGATGGGTAATCTCGAGGCTTAATACTCTAGTGAGAGAGGTCACAGACCTTCTGAGTAATTATGATCTCACAAAATCGGTAAGGGCCATACAGGATTTCGTTGTCGAAGAGGTATCGAACTGGTATGTCAGAAGAACACGGGACAGATACTGGACGAGTGAGCTTGGCAACAGCAAGAAGGCCGCTTATCTGACGTTGTATGAGGTGTTGTTGACAGTAGCGAAATTGATGGCGCCCATTGCTCCTTTTACTGCCGAAGAAATTTTTCGGAATCTAACCCACGGAGAGAAGGAGTCTGTGCATCTCGAACTTTATCCAGTCGCCGATGAAAGCTTGATAGAGCCGGGTCTTGAGAAGAGAATGGCCACAGTTATGGACGTCGTGACTCTAGGAAGGGCATGTAGAAACAAGGTGCAGATCAAGGTCAGACAGCCTCTTCCGAAGATTCTCGTTGATGGGCGGATAAAGAAGATCGTTGAATCGATGCGGGAGTTGATCCTTGAAGAGATCAATGTGAAGGACATAGAGTATATCGAGGAACTTGGAGACTACGTCAACTACGAAGTGAAACCTAACTTCAGAGTGATGGGGCCTAAGTTCGGTAAAGATCTG
>Ga0334898_1001999_pt1 | contig 20198 bp, 16 predicted proteins | sample GraSluR3_MG_10_FD_207228 | JGI IMG/M metagenome (GOLD analysis project Ga0334898, IMG submission 207228) | Sludge microbial communities from methane-producing bioreactor in Wageningen University, Netherlands - Granular Sludge_3_08-R3 | ecosystem: Engineered > Bioreactor > Anaerobic >... | reverse complement strand
GGAATACTCAGAAGACTGGTCGTCCGCAAGGGCATATTTGAGTGCACAGTCCATTCAGGACGCCTTTTTATCTGCCGCTTGATCCATTTTTTTCGGAGTGATTTTGCAAACTTGATTTGACACTACCGTAAATGGTGTTTTTAGACACCATAAGTTGTGGTTTAAGTCTGAAGATGTCGATGGCAAAAATAAAGAAAAGAAGCGAAAATTACTAAACGAGGGTATGAAATATGCAAAAACTCTGATGCCAAAATCGGAATAAGGGTATGTCGCTATCGTGAATAGTACGAAGAAGTGAAGGCACTCTGACGAAATACGTCAGAGTGCCTTGTCGCCTGTCATATCGCAGCAGCTTTTCCTATATATATCCTCTGCCTACTCCACCGTAACGCTCTTCGCCAGGTTCCGCGGCTTGTCGATGTCGCAGCCGCGCAGCAGGGCCATGTAGTAGGCGAAAAGCTGCATCGGCAGGATCGCGAGCACCGGCGCGATGAAGTCGTCCGTTTTCGGGATGTACCACACCTCGTCGGCTTCCTTCGCGACGCGCTCGTCGCCCTCCGTCGCGACGGCGAGGACGTAGGCGCCGCGCACCTTCACTTCCTTGATGTTGCTGATCGTCTTCTCGACCAGCGCCTGCTGCGTCGCCATCGCCACGACCAGCGTCCCCTCTTCGATCAGCGCGATGGTGCCGTGCTTGAGTTCGCCCGCCGCGTACGCCTCCGAATGGATGTAGGAGATCTCCTTGAGCTTTAAGGACGCCTCCATCGCCAGCGCGTAGTCGAGGCCACGCCCCAGGAAGAACACGCTGTGCCGGTCGAATTGTTCGCTGGCGAACCGCTGTATCTCGTCGACGCCCGCGATCGCCTTCTCGGCCTGTTCGCTCAGGCCAAGGAGCTTTTCGAACATGCCCGACGCCTCTTCGCCAGAGAGCACGCCGCGCTGCCGCGCGAACTCAGCGCAGAGCGCGTAGAGCACCATGAGCTGCGACGTGTACGCTTTCGTGGACGCGACGGCGATCTCCAGCCCCGCCCACGTGTAGATCAGGTAATCGGCCTCACGCGCGACCGAGCTTCCGACGACGTTGGTGATAGCCAGCACTTTCCCGCCCCGCTGCTTCGCCTCGCGCATGGCCGCGAGCGTGTCCGCCGTCTCGCCCGACTGGCTGATGATGATGAAAAGCGTGTCCGGGAGTGTGACCGGGTCGCGGTAGCGGTATTCCGACGCGATGTCGACTTCGACCGGTATCCTGAGCAGGCGCTCGAAGACGTACTTCCCCACGACGCCGGCGTGGTACGCGGTCCCGCAGGCGATGATCGAAACGCGCTTAAAGGACTTCACCAGCTCCGTGTCCATCTGCAATATGTCCTCGCGCATGGACAAGAGCCCGTCTTTGCGCTCGATCATGGGCTGGAGCGTGTCGCGCAGCGCCTTGGGCTGGTCGTGTATCTCCTTGGCCATGAAATGCTCGTACCCGCCCTTTTCGGCGACCTCGATGTCCCAGTCGATTTGCAGCATCTCGCGTTCGACCGGTTCGCCGAACTGGTCGAACACCGTCACGCCGTCCCGTTCGAGCACGGCGATGTCCATGTTTTCGAGGAGGTAGACGCGCCGCGTGTGCTCGAGCACCGCCGGGATATCGGACGCGATCAGGCAGCCGTCCTCTGCTTTCGCGGCGATGAGCGGGCTGTCCTTGCGCGCGCAGAAGAGCTTATCCGGCTCGTGCCTGCACAGGATGCCCAGCGCGAACGAGCCTTCCAGCAGAGGGAGCACCCTGGTGAGCGTGCCCAGCATGTCCCCGTCGTAATGCATGCCCAGCAGGTGCGCTATCACCTCGGTGTCGGTCTGCGAGAGAAACACGCAGCCCTGTTCCTCCAGCCATTCGCGTATCTTGCGGTAGTTCTCGATGATGCCGTTGTGGATCACGGAAATGCAGCCCGAGCCGTCTATATGCGGATGCGAGTTCACGTCCGACGGCTCGCCGTGGGTCGCCCAGCGCGTGTGCCCGATGCCCAGGCACCCTTCGGCCCCGTCGGCGTCGAGCAGGTTCTGCAGGTCCTGCACGCGGCCCTTTGTCTTTCTCACGACGATGCCGTCCTTGCCGAGCACGCTGATGCCGGCCGAGTCGTAGCCCCTGTATTCAAGCCGCCTTAACCCGCTCATCAGCACGGGCGAGGCCTGCTTTTCGCCGATATATCCAACGATCCCACACATTAGAACCATCCTCCCAGCACAGAACGAATTCCCCCCATCATCCTATGCGCGTTTATCGATCCCGTTATTTTTTAAGTTCCTTTGCGAACAATTCCTGGAGCAGGACAGGGTTCGCCTTGCCTTTCGTCCGTTTCATCGCCTGCCCTGTAAAGAAGGCCATCGCCTTTTTCTTGCCCGCGCGGTAGTCCGCGGCGGGTTTCGGGTTGTCCCGCACGATCTGCTTAACGATCTCCCTGAGCGCGTCCGCGTCGCTGATCTGCGTCAGGCCGAGTTCCTCCACCAGCTTTGACGGGGGCTTCCCCGTGTCCAGCATGCCTTCGAGGACCTGGCGCCCGGCCGTGGAACTGATCGTCCCCTTATCGATCAGCGCGATCAGCGCCGCGAGGTCCTCCCCCGAAAAACCGATTTCCTCGGTGTCCAATAAACGGTCTTTGAGCATGCGCATCAGGTCGCCTATAAGCCAGTTGGCCGCGGCGCGCGGCGCGGCCCCCGCCGCCATGGCGGTCTCGAAAATCGCGGAAAGCCTGCGCGAACTGCTCAGCATGCGCGCGTCCCGGCCGGGGATGCCCAGTTCCCGTTCGTACCGGATGCGTTTGGTCTCGGGCAGTTCCGGCAGCCTTTCGCGTATGCGCGCGATCCAGTCCTCGTCCACGACGATGGGCATCAGGTCCGGCTCGGGAAAATAGCGGTAGTCGTGGCTGTCTTCCTTGGACCTGAGCGCCGAGGTCGTGCCGGTGGCGTCGTCGTAGCGCAGCGTCTGCTGCACCACCCGCCCGCCGCCCTCGATCACGTCGACCTGCCGCGCGGCCTCGTATTCGATCGCGCGCCCGGCCGAACGGAACGAGTTGAGGTTCTTGGTCTCCGTGCGCGTGCCCAACTCCTCGCTCCCCTCGGGGCGTACCGAGATGTTCACGTCGCAGCGGAGCGACCCCTCCTGCATCTTGCAGTCCGATATGCCGATGCACAGCAGGATGTTCCTCAGCGTCTCGAGGAATACCCGCCCCTCCTCGGCCGAGCGCATGTCCGGCTGGGTGACGATCTCGATCAGCGGCACGCCCGCGCGGTTGTAGTCCACGCGCGAGCAGGACTGCCCGTCCGGGTGCACGAGCTTGCCCGCGTCCTCTTCCATATGTATCTCCCGGATGCCGATGCGTTTCACGCCCGTCCCGGTCTCGATGTCCACGTAGCCGTTGCGGCACAGGGGATAATAGAGCTGCGACGTCTGGAACCCCTTGGTGAGGTCGGGGTAATGGTAGTTCTTTCGGTCCATCAGGCTGTGCCGCGTGATCTCGCAGTTGGTGGCCAGCCCGGCCATGATGCAGTAGTCCACCGCGGCCGCGTTGATGACCGGCAGCGTGCCCGGCAGCCCGGCGCACACTGGGCAGCAGAGCGTGTTTTCCCCGGCCCCGAACGCGTTTGCGCAGCCGCAGAACATCTTCGTCTCGGTGGAAAGCTCCACGTGTATCTCCATCCCGATCACGGTCTCGTACTTCAACCCTGTCCACCTCCAACCTCTACCGGCCGGAGCGCGCCCCCGCCGGCGGCCTGTTCGTACGCGTACCCCGCGCCGAGCACCAGCGCGTCGCTGCGGGCCGGGCCGATGATCTGCATGCCGATCGGCAGGCCGCCCTCTCCCCTGCCGCAGGGCAATACCAGCGCCGGCAGGCCCGCGATGTTCACGGGCACCGTGCACATATCGGCCGCGTACATCCTGAGCGGGTCGTCGATGCGCGCGCCCTCCTTCCACGCCGTCGTGGGCGACGCCGGCGTCAGGAGGAAATCGTATTTATTGAACAGCGCGGCGTAGTCGCGCATGATGAGCGTGCGGACCTGTTGCGCCTTCTTGTAGTACGCGTCGTAGTACCCGGCGCTCAGCACGTAGGCCCCGAGCATGATCCGGCGCTTCACTTCCCGCCCAAACCCTTCGCTGCGGCTCCTGACGAACATCTCCTCGTGGTCTTTCGCGCCGTGTGCGCGGTAGCCGTAGCGGACGCCGTCGTAACGCGCCAGGTTGGAGCTCGCCTCGGCCGAGGAGACCAGGTAATAGGCCACCAGCGCGTACTCGGCCAGCGGGAGCGAGCATTCCTCGCAAACTGCCCCCATCGACTCGAACGTTTTCGCGGCCTCCAGCACCGCGTCGCGCACCTCTTCGTCCACGCCCTGAGCGAAGTACTCCCTGGGCAGGCCGACGCGCTTTCCCTTCATGTCGGTTTCAAGCCGCGCTTCGAACCCGTCCTGCGCGTCCATGATCGAAGTGGTGTCGCGGCTGTCGCCCTTCACGATCGCGTCGAGCACCATCGCGCAGTCGCGCACGCTCCTGGCAAGCGGCCCGATCTGGTCCAGCGACGACGCGAACGCTACAAGGCCGTAGCGCGACACCATGCCGTAGGTGGGCTTCATCCCCACGACGCCGCAGAGCGACGCGGGCTGACGGATCGATCCGCCCGTGTCCGACCCGATCGCCACCACAGCCGAGCCCGCCGCGACGGCCGCGGCGCTCCCGCCGCTCGAGCCGCCGGGCACGCGGGAGAGGTCGTGCGGGTTGCGCACGGGCCCGAAATACGACGTTTCCGTCGAGGACCCCATCGCGAATTCGTCCATGTTGCACTTGCCCAGGAACACGGAGCCCTGCGCGCGCAACAGCTCGATGACGTTGGCGTCGTAGGGCGGAGAGAAGTTTTCGAGCATCCGGGAAGCGCAGGTCGTGCGCACTCCCCTGATGCAGATGTTGTCCTTGATCCCGACGGGCACGCCGCAGAGCGCGCCGCCGTCCCCGGCTTTCAACAGGCTGTCCGCTTCGCCGGCCTGTTCGAGCGCGGCGTCGCCAAGCACCGTGATGTATGCGTTCAACTGCGGGTCCGTCCCGGCGATGCGGTCGAGCAGCGCTTCCGCCGTCTCCGCGGCGGACACTTCGCCCGAGCGAAGCAGCGAACGCAACTCGTGCGCCGTGTATTCGTAAAGCTGCAAACCTTCCACTCCTTTAAATCACTCTCGGGATGATGAACCCGCTCTCGTCGCGCTCCGGGGCGCCCATGAGCACGTCCTCGCGCGGCACGGACGGCCGGGGCACATCCTCGCGGAGAACGTTCACGGCCCCCGAGACGTGCGCCGCAGGCGGGACGCCCTTGGTGTCCAGTTCGCCCAGTTTGTCCACGAAACCGAGGATGTCGCCCATATCGCCGGCGAACCGGTCCAGTTCCTCCGGTGTGAACTCGAGTTTTGCCAGCTTCGCAAGGTCTTCGATCTGTTTCCTTTCCAACGCCTTCCCTCCTATATCGCGGCCTACCCTAAGATTATAGTCACAAACGCTGCAGTTTTCAACGGCGGAAGCATGAAAATAAAAAACAGGTGCGACGCAATCGCTTCGCCGCACCCGCGCGAGGGAACGTATCGCGTCCGCCTTCGCCGGCGTTGCCAGTTCCTGCCGCCGGGGTTTAAGCCGGGTCCTTCCCGGCTTTTCCGGCGCGCCCGTTCGCTTCGCCCAGCTCGATCGGGTGTGTGCACCCGAGCACCGACCACGAGCGCATGCTCTGCACCAGGGCGGTGGCCGTGTCGAGGCTGGTCAGGCAGGTGACGCCGCGCTCCACGGCGGCCCTCCGCATCCTGAACCCGTCGCGTTCCGGCTCGCGCCCGCGCGTGGGCGTGTCTATGATGATGTTGATGTGCCCGTCCATGAGCAGCTTCAACAGCGCGTCGTGCGACTGACTTATTTTAGGGACGGCCGTCACCACCAGGCCCTGGATGCCCAGGTACTTCGCGGTGCCCGGCGTCGCGTAGAGCGAGCAGCCCTCGTTTGCAAGCACGCGCGCCACCGGCAGCACCAGCTCCCGGTCCCTCTTGTTCACGCTGATGAGCACGCCGCCGCGCTTGTTCATCATTCCGGCGGCCACGAAGCCTTTCACCATGGCCTCGGTGACGTTGGACCCCAGGCCGATCACCTCGCCCGTGGACTTCATTTCCGGCCCCAGGCTCACCTCCACGCCCGGGAGCTTCTCAGAGGAGAAAACGGGGAGCTTCACCGCCACGATGCCGGGGCCCTCGTACAGGCCCGTGCCGTAGCCCAGGTCCGCAAGCTTCATCCCCAGCGACGCCTTGACGCCCAGGTCCACCACCGGCAGCCCGGTCGCCTTGGAGATGAAGGGCACGGTGCGCGAGGAGCGCGGATTTACCTCGATCACGTACACCTCGTCGTTGAACAGGATGTACTGGATGTTCACAAGCCCCTTCACGTGCAGTTTCCTCGACAGCGCGCGCGTGAGCTCGACGATTCTGTCCAGCTGCTCGTCGGGGACATTCTGCGGGGGGTAGAGCGAGATGCTGTCCCCGGAGTGGATGCCCGCGCGCTCCACGTGCTCCATGATCCCCGGGATCAGCACGTCTTCGCCGTCGCAGATCGCGTCGACCTCCAGTTCCTGGCCCAGCAGGTACTTGTCGACCAAAATGGGGTGTTCCTGCGCCGTGAGGTTGATGATGTCCATATACTCGCAGATCTGGCGGTTGTTGTGCGCTATTTCCATGCCCTGTCCGCCCAGCACGTAGCTCGGGCGCACGAGCACGGGGTAGCCGAGGTCGTTGGCCGCGCGGACCGCTTCCTCCCGAGTGAAAACCGTCGCCCCCTCCGGACGCGGTATCTTCAGCTTCGCCAGGAGCGCGTCGAACCGCTTGCGGTCCTCCGCGGCGTCTATGTCGGCGAGGCTCGTGCCCAGTATCCTGTACCCCGCGTTGGCCACGCAGTGCGCCAGCTTGATGGCCGTCTGCCCGCCGAACTGGCATACCACGCCCACCGGCTGCTCCACGGCCAGCACGCCCAGCACGTCCTCCTCGGTAAGCGGCTCGAAATACAGCCGGTCCGACGTATCGAAGTCGGTGGATACCGTCTCTGGGTTGTTGTTGATGATGACCGTTTCGTAGCCCGCGCGCCTGAGGGCCCAGGCGCAGTGCACCGAACAGTAGTCGAACTCGACGCCCTGGCCGATGCGTATCGGTCCCGACCCGAGCACGACCACCGTTTTCTTCGAGGGCGGGCCGCTCTCGCCCTGCACGCCATAGCAGGAGTAGTAGTACGGGCTCACGGCATCGAACTCGCCCGCGCAGGTGTCGACCATCCGGAACACGGGCCTGATGCCCATGCTCTCGCGCAGCGCGTGCACGTCGCTCTCCGCCGAGCCGGCCAACTTCGCGACGGCCCTGTCCGAAAACCCCGTTTTCTTGACCCGCCGCATCAGTTCGGGCGTCCATTTTTTGAGCGGAAGGCCGCTTATTTCCTTCTCCGTCACGACGATGCGCCTGATCTTATTAAGGAACCACGGGTCGATGGTGGTGATCTCATAGATCTTTTCCACGGGCATGCCCCGCCTCAGCGCCTCCGCGACCACGAACAGCCGCTCGCAACTGACTTCGTGCAGGCGCGCTTCGAGCTTTTCGTCTCCCAGCACGTCCAGCCCGGTATCCAGCGAATACAGACCCTGTTCGAGCGAACGCACGGCTTTCAACAGCGCGGCCTCGAAACTCAGGCCGATGGCCATGACCTCGCCCGTCGCCTTCATGCGCGTGCCGATCTGCTTGTCGGCGTGCACGAACTTGTCGAAAGGCCAGCGCGGGATCTTCACGACGACGTAGTCCAGCACCGGTTCGAAACAGGCGGTGGTTTTGCCGGTCACCCCGTTTTCGATCTCGTCGAGGTTGTACCCCACCGCGATGCGCGCCGCGACCTTGGCGATCGGGTAGCCGGTCGCCTTGGACGCCAGTGAGGACGAACGGCTCACGCGGGGGTTGACCTCGATCACGTAATACTCCATGCTGTCCGTGTCCAGGGCGAACTGGATGTTGCAGCCGCCCTCGATCCTCAGCTTGTTGACGATGTTGATCGCCGCGGACCTGAGCATCTGGTACTCGGCGTCGCGGAGGGTCTGCGTGGGCGCGACGACGATGGAATCGCCGGTATGCACGCCGACCGGGTCGACGTTTTCCATCGAGCACACAGTGATGCAGTTGCCCGCGCCGTCGCGCATCACCTCGTACTCGACTTCTTTCCAGCCGGCGACGCTTTTCTCCACCAGCACCTGTCCCACGCGGCTTGCCCGTATCCCCTCGGTACAGACGTGGATCAGCTCTTCCTCGTTGCGCACGATGCCGCCGCCCGTGCCGCCCAGCGTGTACGCCGGCCGTACGATCAGCGGGAAAGTCTCCGTACTCAAAAAAGCGAGCGCCTCGTTGACGCTCGTGGCAATCGTGCTGCTGATCACGGGCTCGTCAATGGATTCGAGCATCTCCTTGAAAAGCTCGCGGTCCTCGGAAGCGCGGATGCTGTCCACCGTCGTACCCAGCAATTCGATCCCGAACCGGCCCAGTATGCCGTTTTCGAAGAGTTCCACCGCCAGGTTCAGCCCGGTCTGGCCGCCCAGCGTGGGAAGCACGCCGTCGGGTTTCTCTTTTTCGAGGATGCGCTCGAGGGATTCCACGGTGAGCGGTTCCATATACACCTTGTCCGCGATGTCGGTGTCGGTCATGATGGTGGCCGGGTTGGGGTTCACCAGCACGACTTCGATCCCTTCTTCCTGAAGGACGCGGCAGGCCTGCGTGCCCGCGTAGTCGAACTCGGCCGCCTGCCCGATGATGATGGGGCCCGAACCGATTACGAGCACTTTGTTGATGTCAGGTCTCTTCGGCATTAATTCGCTCCTTTCCGATTGGTATCCATGAGCGCTATGAACCGGTCGAACAGATAGGCCGTGTCCGACGGTCCCGGGCTTCCCTCGGGATGGAACTGCACCCCGAACACCGGTCTGTCGGTGAGGCGGATGCCCTCGAGCGTCCTGTCGTTCCAGTTCAGGTGCGTGATTTCGACGTTGTCCGGCAAAGACCCGGGAATGACCGCGTAACCGTGGTTCTGCGAAGTGATGTACGTGCGCCCCTGCGCGACGTCCTTCACCGGATGGTTGCCCCCGCGGTGCCCGTATCTGAGCTTGCAGGTGTCCCCGCCCACCGCCAGAGCGATGAGCTGGTATCCCAGACAGACGCCGAACACGGGTTTGTGATCCATCAGGATGCGTATCTGTTCGATTATTGCGGCGTTGTCCTTGGGGTCTCCCGGCCCGTTGGAAAGGAAAATCCCGTCCGGGTCTTTGGACAGGATCTCGTCCGCCGCCGTATGGGAGGGATAAACGATAAGGTCGCATCCGCGGCGCGTAAGGGAATGGAAGACGCCGTGCTTGATGCCCATATCCAGCACGGCCACCAACCTGCGGCCTTCCCCCCCGATGCGGTAGGGCGCCTTGCACGTGACCGCTTCGACCGGGTTTTGGATCGAATACGCCCGCGCTTTTTCGAGGGCCGCCGCGTCCGGGTCGCACGTGATTATGCCGCGCATCGTGCCGTATTCGCGCAGCTTCCTCGTGATAGCCCGCGTATCGACGCCGGCCAGCGCGGGCACGCCCGCTTTTTGCAGATGGCCGGCTATCGTGTCCTTCATCTTCCAGTTGCTGGGCGCCTCCGTTTGCTCGTGCACGATGAATCCGCGCACCCGGACCCCTTCGGACTCGTTGTCCTCGTCGTTGACGCCGTAGTTGCCGATGAGCGGGTACGTCATCACGACGATCTGCCCGTGGTAGGACGGATCGCTCAATAGTTCCTGGTAACCTGTCATCCCCGTATTGAACACGACTTCGCCGACGACGTCGCGCGCGTCCCCGAAGCTTTCTCCGGGATAAACGCTGCCGTCTTCCAGCAACAGATACGCCAAACCGCCACCCCCTGAATTACACAAAAAAAAACAGGCCCCCTGCCAAACGGGGAGATCCCGTTTGGAACTCCGTTATCTTCAGAACATTATATCATAAAGGCACCCGGGAGCGCAATGCCTATATTTTATTTTTTCCCTTCGTTTTCCGCGGGGAAAAACCGGCCCCGCGGCCATTCATAGCCTATTTGAGCCGTACAAGGCTGGTGTCGTTTACGAAATTGTTCACACCGTAGAGGAACAGTATGCTGTCGATGCCGTTCTCTTCCACGAGTTCTATAAGGCTTTGCTTGTAGTACCGCGGGTCCACCATGTAGATCTCGCTGTAGTTCTGCGCGAGGAACGACACGAAAACGTGGGCGTAGCTGTCCTTTATCAATAGGAGTTTGCCGTCTTTCACGTTTTTATTCGCGATCTTCACGAAACCGTGGTTGCCGTCGAGGTAGACCGGATACTTGTCCGGCGCGTCCAGGTGGGAGAGGAAGAAAAGGCTGTCGGACTTCTTTTTTGCCTCCGGTATCTCCACCTCATAGCGAGAGTCCGCCTTGTCCCAGTACAGTTCTATCGTATCCGGGCTGCTGAGCCAGAGCGCGCTGCGCGAATAGGTGGTGCCGTAAAAACCGCCTTCCTCCTGGATATTGAACCGGTCCATCAAAACCGGCCTGAGCTTTTTTTCGGCGCAGTAGGCCCTGTACGCCGCATACGCGCCTCGCCCAGTCCAGTGGTGGTCCGTCTTGAAAAAGAGCTGCTCGGTGTCCTTCTGCGCTTTGAGCGGCCGGATGAGGTCGACCGGGTCGACTCCCGGGCCCAGCGCCGATTCGACCGAAGCGATGATCCTGTCGTCGTTATACGGGTAGTGGACGGCCGGCAGCTTGTCGTCGTAGATGAAACCGGTGGACGGCACCAGCATGAAGTCCGGCTTAATCCCCACTTCCCCGGAAAACCTGGCGATCGCTTCGACGTTTTTCTGAAGGTTCTTTTCGTCGTATTCGACCGGCGTCTCGATCAGGTACCCGTCCTTGCCGGCATATATCCCTTTCACGCCGTTTCGCCCGATACAGAGGTCGTAATACGAATTCAGGCCGACGAAGAAGTCCCGCAGCGCGAACTGATCCGAAAGGTACTTTTCGAAGTCCGCGCCGAACCTGCCGCTGAAAAGGGTCCTGGAAGTCAGCTTCGGTTCCGGCTCGAGCACGCGCTTTTCGTTCACGGAGAAACGCTGGGCAGGCATAACGAGGTACATCAGGCCGAAAACGCCCAGGAAAACGCCGAAAATTATGATTATTATTGCGTCCTTGCCGATTTTCTTCAATCTCATCGTCTGCCTCTCATACTAGAACCTGAAATACAGGAACGGGTTGTAACTCTGGCTCACCAGCGTGGACGTGCACAGCACCAGCACGACGGCGCAGGCGGCGATTTCCGCGTAGGAGACGGCTTTGCGGTCCCTGATCTTCTCGTATATCCTCCTGGCGGCCGGCGTGCTAGCAAACCCCGCGATCAGCATCAGCGGCAGGTAGGTCAGGAAAAGGGCGAGGGCGTTGGGCCCGATCAGCCCGTTCGCGAAGGTGAACAAATGCCCAAAGTAGGCGAACATCTCGGGCGTTTTCTCGAAATAGAAGACGACCCACCCGATCATGACGAGGAATAGCGCGTAAAAATGCTGCATCCAGGACGGCGTGCGTTCGAGCCTCTTTAACAGGAACACCTTCTCGATCATCAGCAGTACGCCGAAGTACACGCCCCAGATCACGTAGTTCCAGTTCGCGCCGTGCCATAAGCCCGTCAGAAACCACACGATCATCAGGTTGAGCAGCATGCGGCCCATGCCTTTTCGGTTGCCCCCCAGCGGGATGTAGACATACTCCCTGAACCATGTGCCCAGCGAGATGTGCCACCTTCGCCAGAACTCCGTGATGCTCCTGGAGATGTAGGGATAATCGAAGTTTATGAGGAATTCGAAGCCTATCATGTTGCCCAGGCCGCGGGCCATGTCCGAATACCCGCTGAAATCGAAATAAATCTGGAACGCGAAGGCGAGAATGCCTATCCATGCGCCCAAAATGCCGTTGGTCCCCATCGTCTTTCGCATCTCGTCCCAGAGCATGCCCATCTGGTTCGCGATCAGGACCTTTTTGGCCAGCCCGATCAGGAAGATGCGGACGCCGCGCGCAAACCGGGCCACGGTCTCTTTCCGGTGATTGAGCTGGTGCGCGATGTCCTTGTAGCGCACGATCGGCCCCGCGATCAGCTGCGGGAACAGCGCAACATAAGCGCCGAACGAAACGGGGTTCCTCTGTATCGGGCTGTCCCCACGGTACACGTCGATCGAATAGGACATCGTCTGGAACGTGTAGAACGAGATGCCGATGGGCAGCGGGATGAGCGGCACCGTCATCGACGAGAAAATCGGCAGCGCCTTGAGCGCCTCGGCAATGAAGGTCGCGTACTTGAAAAACCCCAGCAGCGAGATGTTGACGATCATCGCCGAGACGAGCAGGACCTTGGGCAGCCTGGGGCGGTCCCTGTATTTGTCGATGAAATACCCGTGCGTGTAGTCCGAGATCGTGGAGAAGATCATCAGCACGATGAAAGTGGGCTCCCCCCATCCGTAGAAGATGAGGCTGGCCACGAACAGGAAGGCGTTCCTGAATTTCCGGGGGAGGGAATAGTATATGGCAAGTACCAGCGGCAGGTACACGAACAGGAACAAGACGCTCGAAAAAACCAAACGGAATCCACCCTTTTTTCATGATGCCGGGCACGTGAGGCGAAAGCTCCGCCCGCTCCGGCGGCAAATCAGGGGAACTGCCCCTACGAAACGCCACAGAAACATACAACAGTCCGGTGTGAGGCAAAAGCCACCACACCGGCTCCACTCGTATTCGGCCCCCCGCGCAGTCGCTATTGCGCGTACGACTCGAAGATCGAGGTCATCTCGGAAGCGTCGGGGGAAACGAACATCGTTACGTAATTGCCGTAGGTCTCCACGCTGGATTGCTGTACCACCGCATATTCTTCGGGCAGGTAGTTGTTGAACTCGTTCGCCTTCTGCGCCATATGCGCCTCGAGCTTCTCCTTGATCCTCGCGGCGGCGTCCGCGTCGTTCGCCTCGAACATCGCGACCTCGTCCGCCTTGATCCCGCTCTTGTCGATCCGGAAGACGAACTGTTTCGCATCCGAAGCGTCCATGCCGTATTCGCTCAGGTTGTCGGCGTTAAGCTCCATCATCTCGGGCAGCGAGACGCTGTTTTCGATGTCGGACATGACCGTGTCCAGGTCGACCTGCTTCACCGTCTGATTGCATGCGGCAAGGGCGCACACAATAAGCAGCGCGGCAACAGCCAGAACAGTCTTTTTCATCGCCTTTCACCCTCCAATCAAAATCAGACCGTGTGGGTACGCAGGTAATCTATCCATTTCTCGCAGGCAGCGTCGGTGAAGTGCACGTAGTTGTCGCTGGACAGGTCGTCGGGCAGATACCCTTCGCTGTCGCGCATCACGCTGGCCACGTCTATATAGTAGTAACCGTTACTCTTACATAATGCCTCAAGCGCGTTATCGTATTCAACCAGCGCGCGGTTGTTCAGCTTATTCTTTTCGCCGTCCCGGGTCATCGGCGTGGCCGACTGCACAAAAACCTTAATCCCGGGGGACTTCTCCCTGATGCGTTCTATCATCGTTTTCATGTTGCCGACGGCTCCGTCGATGCCGTACACGGCGATGTCGTTGAGCCCCAGCATGATATAGACCTTGCCCGCACCGCACGCCGCGACGCTGTCCTCCAGGAGCATCTTCTTGCCGTTGTACGTCGGGTGCACAGACTGGGGGTTGTCCAGCGGCCACAGCGCGTTGCCGCTGCCCAGGCTCCCCGATACCAGGAACCTGGCTTTCCCAAAAAAGCCCGCATCGGTCTGCCGCTTTTCCGTCACGTAATTCTTCAGCTTCAGGGAGACCGAATCCCCGATGAACACGGCGTCGTCGAAATAGCTGAACCCGACGGCGTCCGATTCGGGCACGGCGGCGGAACCGTCCGCTGTTGCCGCCGGCTGCGTGGGCGTGGCCGCAGGCGTCGGCTTTGCCGTCGCCGCCGCGGTCGGCGATGGGGCGACGGAAGCCGAAGGCGTCGCACCATTATTCCCGCCCGGGACGCATCCGGCCAGTGCCAGTCCCGCCAGCAATACCGCCAGCGCGATGCCGGCGCTCTTTTTCGTTCGACTCATTCTTTTCACCATTCCCGATTCTTACTCGTTGACTGCCTATATGTAATGTAATGTTGCGCAGGCCGCATGTCAATAGAAACGTTATTTAGGACGCGGTTCGCCGGGCTGATCCGGCCGGGACCCTTTCGTTCTGCCGGTCGCCGCCGCGCCCGGCGCGTGAGCAGCTTTCTCAACTTCATTGACGTTTGGCTCGCGTTTATGTTCGCCCGGCCCGCGCGGCGGCGCATCCGCACACGTTGGATATCTTTACGTCCAGTATGATGCCGCATTGGTCCTCCATCTGGTCGTATATGTCCCGGACCAGCCCGAACACGGCGTCCTTTTCGCCTTTTACCTCCGTGGCAAAAGCGCCTACGGAATAAGGCAGCCCGGAAGCTTTGATCACTTCGAGGACCCTGTCGACACACATTACGTAATCGGAACGGCCCAGGGGCGTAAACGCCACCTCGCAGGAAATCATTTTATCCACAGCGCACACGCAAATCCCCCTCTTTCCGTTTTCGACAGCTCATTCTCTTTCTCCATGCCGATGTCTTCCTCTTTCGCGTCGGGCGGTATGAAAAGGCATTCGCCGCCCCGGACGAAATCCTCGCTCCGTATGCCTTTCAGCTCGTCGAGCGTTCTAAGCGTCGCGTGTTTGAAGACCGAATCCTGCCTGAATTCCTCGCTCATGTACATGTCGCCCCAGGCGCTGTCCCTCGTTATCGTCCCGACGAGGACCCGCCCGCCCTTCCTCACGACCCTGAAGAATTCCTCCAGCGCCTCGTTTGGCCATTTTATAAATTCGATGGCCGTCATGCAGATAACGCCGTCAAAGCTTTCGTCTTCAAAGTCCAGGTGATACGCGTCCATGTCCATGAATTCGACGGCAACGCCTGCCTTTTTCGCCTTATCCCTCGCGATGTCAAGCATCTTGTCCGAAATGTCCGCTCCTGTTACCCTGCACCCGAGTTTAGCGAGCTTGATGCTGTAGTTGCCCGTTCCGCAGCCAACGTCCAGGACTTTCATCCCTTTTTCGGGCTCGAAGAGCCTGAAGGCCAGCTCCGTCTCCACCCTGTCGACGAAGCTCCCCATCGGGCTCGTATACCATTGGTCGTATTGCTCCGCTATCCCATTGAATACAGCCATTTTGCCCCCTCCCCGACATTCACGCAGTATTGCATATCTTGTCCGATAACTCGTTCATAATATCAAAAAAACCGACAAAAATAAATCGCAAACACAAAAAAATCATTGACTGGCTGGGGAAGACAGGATAAAATGTTTTGAGTTGAAGAACACTCGGACACACGGTTGAAGCAAAGGGGTTTCAAAGCGGTGACGGTATGTTGCCCGGTTGGAGCGCCTTATTTAATTGCGGAAAAGCCGTCAAACGGGTAACGCTCGTGGTCTTTGGCTACAATATTTAATATATTCAATACAGGGAGGAATTCTTATGGCCAGTATGACCAGAGAACAGATCATCCAGTCCGTCCGGGAGAATGACATCCATTTTATCCGTCTTCAGTTTACGGACATATTCGGTACGATAAAAAATGTTTCCATCACCGAAAGCCAGCTCGAAAAGGCGCTGGACAACGAGATCATGTTCGACGGATCGTCGATAGAAGGTTTCGTGCGGATCGAGGAATCGGACCAGAACCTCAGGCCCGACCTGTCGACATTCAGCATCCTGCCCTGGCGGTCGCAGTCCAGGGTGGCACGGCTGATCTGCGACATCTATACGCCGGCCGGGGTGCCTTTCGAGGGCGATCCGCGCTATATCCTGTGCAGGACGCTCGCCAAAGCAGCAGAACTCGGCTATTCCATGAACGTCGGACCGGAGTGCGAATTCTTTTTGCTCAAGACGGACGAGGAAGGCCGGCCTATTATGTCCGCGCAGGACAGCGCCGGATACTTCGACCTCGGACCGGCCGACCTGGGCGAAAACGCGCGCCGCGATATGTGCCTGGCGCTCGAGCAGATGGGCTTTGAGATCGAGGCGTCGCACCACGAGGTGGCCGAAGGCCAGCACGAGATCGACTTCAGGTACAGCGACGCGCTGACCACGGCCGACAACGTGATGACGTTCAAGATGGCGCTAAGGTCCATCGCCAAGAGCCACGGCCTGTTCGCCAGCTTCATGCCCAAGCCCTTCTACGGGATTAACGGCAGCGGCATGCACACGAACATGTCCCTGTCCAACATCGCCGACGGTTCGAACGCGTTCAGCGACCAGGACGACCGGTTGGGATTAAGCAAGGTCGCCTACAGCTTCATCACGGGCCTGATGAAGCACGCGCGCAGCCTATCGCTCATCACCAACCCGCTGGTGAACTCCTACAAGCGGCTGGTGCCCGGATACGAAGCTCCCGTGTATATCTCCTGGTCCGCGCAGAACCGCAGCGCGCTCATCCGCGTGCCGCATACGACGCCGCAGGCGACCCGCATAGAGATGCGCAACCCCGACCTCGGATGCAACCCGTACCTCTCGTTCAGCTGCATCCTCGCGGCCGGTCTGGACGGCGTCCTGAACGAACTCACACCCCCGCCGGAGACGCGCAACAACATATTCGACATGACCCCCGCCGAACGCGAAGCCGCCGGCATCGCGTCCCTGCCCCCGAACCTGGAAGACGCCATCGCCTGTTTCGAGGAGGACGATCTCCTCAAGGACACGCTCGGGCCGCATATCACGCGGGTATTGCTCGATGCCAAGCGCAAGGAGTGGGATGAGTACAGGGCGCAGGTGCACCAGTGGGAGCTTGACAATTATCTGACGAGGATCTAGTTCATTCAGTGGAAAAGGGGCTGTCCGGTCATGGTCACGGAACAGGCAACGGTGTTGATAGCCGGCCCGAAGCGCCTCGGCGAAAGAATCAGCAAGATATTTCATGCGGCCGGATACCACGTAATGGCCGTGTGCCACTCCGGTAACGAAGTGCGGCGCGTCGCCTTCGAGCAGCCCCCGGACCTTCTCGTAACCACGTTCATGCTTCCGGATACGCCGGCGCAGGATCTGGTCTGTTCGCTCTACGCCGTGAAGAACACGATCATACTGCTGAGCGAATCGCAGAAAGAGTGGCTTAGGACGCTGGAGGAAAACGTGGTCTGTCTCACGTATCCGGTCAAGCGCTCGTCGCTGCTGCAGGTCGCGGACGTGCTCACCCAGGGCGGCGCGCGCGTCCTTCCGGTGCCCAGAGTAAAAACCGACAGGGTGCGGAGCAACCAGGAACGGCGGGTGATCGACCAGGCCAAACAGCGCCTGCAGCACTGGTACGGCATGACGGAAGAACAGGCGCACCGCCGCCTTCAGACATGGAGCATGAACAGCGGCAAACGCATGCCCGAGGTTGCCCGGATCATATTGGAAGAGATATAGTATAATACTGCCGACAGGGGCCCAAACGGGCTCCTGTTGTTTTATTACGACAAACAACGGCATGTGTGCGTTTTTTGGTCTAATATGCTGAATAACAAAAAATCTTAAAGATAATATGATAGAATAAATTAGGCAATCGTTACCAATATAACCTGGAGCTGATGCCGGATGAAACTTTTTTCGATCGATAACGACGGAAAGCTTATTCCTTACCTAGAGCATAACTTTGCGAAAATCAAACAAGAAGCCGATTTGGAAGATCTGCTTGAGAACAACCCGGAATATTTTTTTGAACGCAGCAATGTTCTGATAATCGGGCGTCAGGTTACAACCAACCTGAATACTTACGTTGATTTGCTCGGCGTTGATAAAAACGGCAATTCGGTTATCATCGAGCTAAAAAGAGGGAAGACGCCGCGAGAAACCATCGCCCAGCTATTAGAGTATGCATCTTTTATCGATAACCTGGACTATGCCCAGTTAAATGAAATCTATCAAGGTTATACCGGCGAAGAAATCAGCCTCGAAGACTATCACCAACAGTTTTTCCAGAGTGAATCGGCAGACCAGGTTTCATTCAACAAATCAACAAAGCTCGTCATCGTTGCGCAGGATATTTCCAAAGAGGTCCGTCAAACAGCCTTGTTCCTAAGGAAAAAAGGCATTGACGTCTATTGCATGGAGTTTAAGTATTTTGAAACAAGCTCCAAAGAAAAAATCATCTCAAGCGACTTTGTCGTAGGAGATGAAGAATTCATACGTCAGAAAGTACATTCCGCTTCTTTACCCAAAGTTGATGAAAAACAATTTCTGGCCTCATTAGACAAAAACGGGCTTAAGGTATTCAAGAAAGTCATTGACTATGCTCATAATAACGATTTAAGCATTCGATGGGGCTCCAAAGGCTTTTCCTTAAATGTCGATATTGACGACGCTTTTGTTGGCCTGTTTTTCGGTTACCCTCCAAACTCCGTATTCAGGCAGAGCGTTTACACAGGTTTTGAAGAAATCGCAAAGAAAGTAAAGGATTCGGAAGAAATCATCAGTTATTTAAGAAACCATCTCAGCTCTCTTGGTTACTTTATGAAAGCAAAATCGAATATGAAATGGTTAATCAATAAAGCTTATTCTGAAAGCGATGTCCAACAATTTTTAAATATAATCGAGGAAGTAATACAAAGAATAAAGGAAAACGGTTTAAAATAGACTCCTCCCATTTACCGCTTCATCATCGCGGTGACCCTGGCGTTGAGGACGCCCTGCCCATCCTGGTTGTACGCGTGGACGCAAAGCACCAGGATGCCCCGATCCTCCTGCCTGGGCAGGACTTTCTCCACCACGACGCGGCCTTCGAGCACGTCGCCCGGGTACACCGGAAGCGTCCAGTTCACCGTGGCCGACAGGCCGGCGATGCAGTCGTCGTACAGCCCCGTTTGCAGCCACTGCGCCCACACGGAAATGAACGAGAGCGTCCCCGGCGCGATGATGCCGCCGAACCTTGAACGTTTGGCCGCCTCCTCGTCTACATGGAAGGGGAGCGGGTCGTATCGGCGCGCGTATGCGTCGATGTCCTCCCGCGTGATGCGTATGCCTTCCAGCGCGTATTCCGCGCCTTCTACGAATTCATCCAAAAGCATCCGAACACCCTCCATACACACGATTGATTTCAAGTATACAAAAACAATCGTGTCGCTGCAAACCTGATAAGATTATCGGCATGTGCTTTGACAGCATATAAAAAAATCTCCTGCCTCGTTTTCCGAGTGCAGGGTATTCATTTCCATTTACCGTTTTTTATAGCGCCTTTCTTTATTTAATATCCTTTTGCGCATGCGGATGCTCTTTGGTGTAACCTCCATGAGTTCATCATCCGCGATGAATTCCATGGTCTGCTCCAGACTCAGAAGCGCGGGAGGTGTGAGGCGCAAAGATTCATCCGAACCGGACGCGCGCATATTCGTCACATGCTTTTTTTTGCATACATTCACCACAATATCCTCGGCCCTGGCGTTTTCACCCACGACCATCCCCTCATACACCTCCACCCCCGGCCCCACAAACAGGCGGCCACGATCCTGCGCGCCAAAAAGCGCATACCCGGTGGTGACTCCCGTCTCATGCGCGATAATGGATCCGCGCGCACGGACAGGCGCGTTCCCCTTACATGGCTCGTATCCGTCGAACACATGGCTCATGATGCCGTTGCCCTTTGTATCAGTCAGAAACTCGCTGCGGTAGCCCATCAGCATCCGTACGGGTATGCTGAATTCAAGCCGCACGCCGCCCTGCGCGTCAGGCTGCATGGTAACCAGCTCCGCATTGCGCCCGCCCAGCTTATCCATGACAACGCCTACGTACGCTTCGCGCACATCCACCATCAGCCGCTCCATGGGTTCATAGTCTACGCCTTCGACTTTTTTGAGTATCACGTGCGGCCTCGATACCTGAAACTCATAGTCCTCGCGGCGCATGGTCTCGATCAGTATGCCCAAATGCAGTTCGCCTCGCCCCGAAACCTTGAACGCGTCGGAGGAATCCGTTTCCTCCACGCGCAGGCTAACGTTGCTTTCCACCTCTTTAAAGAGACGTTCCCGCAAATTCCTTGATGTAACGTATCTGCCTTCGCGCCCTGTAAAAGGGCTGTCGTTGACCATGAACATCATAG
>Ga0334898_1001998_pt1 | contig 20203 bp, 14 predicted proteins | sample GraSluR3_MG_10_FD_207228 | JGI IMG/M metagenome (GOLD analysis project Ga0334898, IMG submission 207228) | Sludge microbial communities from methane-producing bioreactor in Wageningen University, Netherlands - Granular Sludge_3_08-R3 | ecosystem: Engineered > Bioreactor > Anaerobic >... | reverse complement strand
AGAGGGAGGAGAGCCGTGTGACCCATGCAGAGAAGGCTGGTATAACGGCGCAGCGCATTGCATCCGAGATGAGAACGGTGTTTACCCAACGACGATTTTTCTCAAGGACCGGGTGGCTCTCTGTCGGTGACAGGCTGACCTGGCTTAAGGGGATCAGTACACCGCTGAAACAGATAGCGGAGTACCTTCCGGCCTATGCCTGGGCCTGAGGTATCCCCACGGTTCGGGACACAATACATAGGATACTGATAGTCAGGGGAAGGAAAAGAAGGTATCCGCATCACCAAAGCAGGCAGAAATTTCTTTACCCACCCTGTCGATTTTCCGAAGCAGCGCAGGGTCAGCTTCAGGCAGTATAAAATTCTCCTTTGCCTGTGCGGCAGTACGGGCTCCGACTAATCCGCTTTCGATATAATTCCTGCTGATAATCCACTGCAGTGCCGCAACAGAGAGCTTTGTATCGTATCTTTCACACAGGAGCTTTAGTTTCTCGAGCCCTTCGGCCATGCTTTGGGCATTCTTTTTATCAAAGAAGGCGGTTTTACCTCGATCATCGCCATCGGGAAACCGGCTTCCCGGATGATAGTGTCCTGTCAGGAAGCCCTGGGCAAGGCTGGAGTAGGTTATGCGGGCAATGCCGAGATCTTCGCATATGGGTATGAGCCCCGTTTCGGGTTTTCTCCAGATCAGGTTGTATGCGAACTGACAGGCGTCAATAGAAATATAGGCATGGGCTGATTGCACCTGACGGGGGTTGAAGTTTGAAACCCCGGCGTATCGGATGCTGTTTTTTTCTCTGGCTTCAGCCATGGCCTCCAGGGATGGTCGTGGATCAATCCCTTTCATGGGCCAGTGGATATAATATATATCGATTAACTCGCATCCCAGCCGCCGACGGCTGTTGTCTATCTCTTTTAGAAAGTTTTTCCTGCTGCCCTTGATGCCTCCTTTGCTTGCCAGAAGAAGCCCGTCCCGAACTGAAGGACGCCGCCGGATAAGGTTTCCGATAAGTGTTTCGCTTCGACCGGCGCCATAGGCAGCGGCTGTGTCTATATGACGTACCCCGGAGTCAATGGCCGTCAGTAGGCTGGAGAGGGAGTCCCTGTCGTCCTGATTCCCCCAGTGGGTTCCTCCGAAGACAGCACCCCCAAGTCCGGGAACCGGGATTCCTTTCAGTTCATCAATCAGCGTGTTTTTATCCATATCCTGGCCTAGTGTATCAAGATGTTTGACCCCTTTCAAATTCTGGAGTAGGATTTTATCTGGATATTACCAATAACAGGAGGGCACATCTAAAAACTACTCTTTTTCCCATATCCTGCGTCGTCAAGATTTCCCGCGGTCCTCACCACTTGTTGGCACAAGAGTTGTGGGCGCTACAAAATCCTTCCTTCTTGACTATGGAAAAAATACCACGTTTTTAGAGGTGCCCGGGATTAAAAATGGCGAATTATTGTTCTTCAGTTCCGGTCTGGCGGGCCTGGTTTTTTTCTGCTCTTGTGCTTTTTCTTGTTCCCCTTTTGGGAGAAGATCCGGCTGCCAAGCACATCCGGAAAATAGAGGACCCAAGTTCTGTTGCAAATCAATGGGAGATCATATGGAATAACGGCAGGGAACACAGGCAACTCCTTAAGCCCGGGGATATTATACATTTTTCCCATGGAAATATTCCGAAACAGATACGGCAGCGCGCTCTGTTCACGATAAACCCGCAGTTCCGGAATGTCGGCGGATTCCTGTTGAAAACGGAGGTGTTGGGGCCTTTGCAGGTTTTCCTGAACGGGTCTCTCCTTGAGACGCGGGACAATCCGATTTCTACCAGAGGCAGACTCCAGCGGCGGATCGTGCTAATCGATTTACCCCGGGATCGAATAAATTTTAACGGTACCAACGAAGTTTTCGTTGATTTTGACGTTCAGGAAAATGAAGCCTATGTTCATGATGTTAAAATAGCCCGCAAGAACGGACTGACAAACTTTATTAATCCTCGGCACATCAATTTTTTCAACGCCCAGCTTTACACCTTTTTCTGTCTTTTCATGGTCTATTACACGGTTATCTATTTTCTGGTACGACGTAACGAGGTTTTTCATCTCTACATTGGAGCGGCCAACCTGTTCTTTGCCTTCTATTTCTATCGAATGGCATACGAACCGCTTTTTCTATCTCCTTTGCTGAGTTTTATTCTATCAAAAGCTGCGCTTCCTTTGGCCATAGCCTTTTGTGCCATCTCCTTTATGGAATATTTTTCTATCAACGAGCGAAAGTGGCTGCGGTATCTGCTTCTTCTTAACAGTCTGGTTCTCAGCGCTTTTATCATTGTTGTGCCGGGGAGTGAATCTGAAGCGTATGATGTTTTCAGCATTACACTCCTGCCCCTGGTTCCGGTGCTGATCTTCATCTTTCATATCACCGTAAAATCCATGACCTCAGGAAACCCCGATGCCCGTTTTATTTTTGGCGGAATTGTAATTGCTGTCCTTTTCGGACTGCACGACATGGTGTATGCAATTATGAAGGTCACAGATACTGGAGAGAGATTGTATGCGGCTCCCTTTATGTGGCTTCAAGGGGTTGGGCTGTTTATTTTTAATCTTTCCATTTTTACGTCTCTTGCCCTCCGAACTATGCGGGCCAGGGCTGAGTTGGAAACATATACCTCCAGGGTCGAGGACCTGATATCCCAGCGTACCGCAGAACTCGATGCGGCAATGGAAAGGGCGGAAAGTGCCAACACTGCAAAGAGCGATTTCCTCGCTAATGTCAGCCATGAGATGAGAACCCCTTTAAATGCTGTTATGGGTTTCGGAGAGGCCCTATCCGGTTGCCTGGAAGATGATGCAGGATCCCGCCAGTACGCAGAGCTGATAGTTGAAGAGTCGCAACGTCTTTCTGAACTCATCGACCAGCTTCTTGATATCTCAAAGATAGAGGCGGGTAAACTTGACCTTATAGAGGAACCTTTCAATCTACATGATCTTGTGCGGTCAATCGAGGAAATCCTGCGTCCCAAAGCCGGGGCTCGCGGCATAGCTCTGAGGGTCGCTCTCAGTCCAGACCTTCCTGTTCGGGTTATTGGCGACGGTCTTCGACTGCGACAAGTACTTATTAACCTGCTGGATAACGGTATAAAATTTACTTCTCGCGGTGAGGTCTCATTGTGCCTTGAGTGTGAGTACGAATCGGAACAGATAGTCTTTATAAAATTTACTGTCCGTGATACAGGTATAGGTATCCGGGAAGCCGATCTGAAGCGGCTTTTCGACAAGTTCTATCAGGTAGAAGCAGGGCGAACCCGAAGCGCCCGGGGCTTTGGCCTTGGAACTGCAATTTCCAAATTAATTATTGATAAAATGGGGGGGACAATTGCTGTCTCCAGTATATACGGAGAAGGAACGGTCTTTGATGTACAGGTCCCGATGCGCTGTGTCGGGGCTGACGGGGCTGAAGGTAGCTTTGATCCCCAAATCAGGCCGGATTCCCTTGTTCAGGTTCTGCCTCCTGTTGACTGTCGAATCCTGGTCGTGGATGACTATCCGAGTAATCTGAAGATTGCGGAACACCATTTATCCGAAGCGGGTTGCCGGGTGGTCTGTGCTAAAGGAGGATCTGAGGCTCTGGGTTTGCTTCTTTCGCAGGAATTCGATTGTGTTTTTATGGATATTTCAATGCCCGATATGGACGGATGCGAAGTTGTCAGAAGGGTTCGTTCCTCCGGTATTTCTGTCCCCATAATAGCGCTGACCGCCAATGCCTATCCGAAGGATTTTTCTGTGTATACGGATGCCGGCATGAACGATATACTGGTAAAACCCTTCCGCAGGAATGAAATGGTCGATATGGTGGCGCGATGGTGCAGTTCCAACGGAGAGTCTGTTTTGGAAGAATCTCACCGGGAAACAGGAACTGAGTCGTCTTCCAGGAGGATAATTGACCTCGCAAAGCTCCTTTCCGATTTTAATGGCAACGAAAGATTTGTAATGGAACTGATCTCCGGGTTTATTACCGATGCAGAAGATCGTATAGTTCGAATCCGCCAGGGCGTCAGCTCGAAAGACAACATGGTGGTCCATCGCGAAAGCCATGCCGTAAAAGGAGCAGCCTTTAATCTCCGGGCTGAACGTGTCGGGGCTGCGGCGAAGATCCTTGAAGTGGAGGCAAAGGCTGGTACAATGCAAAATGCGCCGGCCTGTCTACAAGAGATAGAATCGGAACTCCAGAGACTAAAAGAGTACCTTGGGCAGTTCAGAATTTCCAGTCGGGGTCCGGAATCATGACCCGAAATGCGTTGTAATAAAAAATAAGAAACTGTATTTGAGTTTTTTCTAAAGACGGGTATACTTATTCATATGCCTGCTGTACGTGACGCCGGAGCTTTGCTGAAGGTTATTGAAAGACTGCATTCCCTGAAGGATGTCGATATAATCCTGGAGAATATCCTTCATGAAGCAAGAAATTTTGTAAGAGCCGATGCTGGGACATTATACCAGCTCAAAGATAATCAACTCTATTTTGCTTTTATTGAGAACGATACCCTCTTTAACCGGGGAGAGAGGGAAAATAATAAATACCTGTACACAACGCGCTGTATCCCGGCCAACACAAAATCCATTGCCGGGTTTGTAGCAGAAACGGGACAGTCCCTGTTAATCGATGACGTGTATGCTCTTCCAAAGGACGTCTCGTTCGAGTTCAATCCGGAGTTTGATAAAAAAAGCAACTATCGCACCCGGTCCATCCTTGCCGTTCCCCTGAAAGATACTGAGGGGAAAACACTGGGAGTTATTCAGCTGATTAATGCCCTGGACGAAAAAGGAAAGGCTGTACCGTTTTCCCAGCAGGATCGACTTTTTATATCCTACTTTGCCCAGCATGCGGCAATGGCCCTTGAAAAAGCTGAATTCGCGAAAGAAATGATTCTGCGTCTGGTGGAGATTTCCCAATTACGTGACCCCCACGAATCGCGCCTCCATGCCCAGAGGGTAGGAGAGTACTCCGCCGCCATATTTGATGCCTTCGGCGCCAGGATGGGTACACCTCTGGTTCAACGGAATCGGGGCAAGGAGGCCCTGAGGCTCGCTGCCCTGTTGCATGATATCGGGAAGGTTGGTCTTGATTCCGAGCTGCTTTCCAAGGGAGATGAGTTTTCCGAGGACGATAAGGAAACAATGGTCTGGCATACCATTTTCGGAGCCCGACTTTTTTCAAGGCGCAGTTCTGTCTGGGACAGGGTAGCTTTTGAAGTAACCCTGTCCCACCATGAACGCTGGGACGGAAACGGGTATCCCGGACACATCGAGAATGTTTTTTCCGACACTCTCAAGCCTGGTCCCGGAAAAACCGGTAAGGAGATCCCCCTGTCAGGAAGGATCGTTGCCATAGCTGATGTTTTTGATGCCCTTGTCTCTCCCCGAACCTACAAGGATCCCTGGGATGAAGAGTCGGCATTTCTGTATGTTAAAAGCAAGGCGGGCAAGCAGTTTGATCCAGAACTTGTTGATGTTTTTCTATCGATTAAGGATACCATTGTCAGCATTCTGAAAAACACACGATGAGATAGCTGTCTGTCGTGACCTTGGAGGGATGCTGTAAATATCCGAAAGCAAAAAGACTATTAAAAGCAGATGAGTGAGGGAATAGATGAGGCGGAGTAGTTTTACCTTATTTCATTTTCTGTTACTGATTATTTTGTCCGGCGTGGTCTGGTTCTTCTGGGAAGTTCCCGCTTTGCTGCCGGTCAGGATAATTGCCGACCTTCTGTATGACAGCGGTAAAGCCCTGTCTGTGGTAATCAGCGGCGGTAGAATCGATTCCGTAAGCGCGGGATTGGAATCCGGCTTTTCTATAGCTGTGAGTGGAGGAGCCGAAGGCCTGACCGTTATTGCAGGCTATGCCGGCGCGATGGTCATTGGATTTCTGCTGCTATTGACCTCTGCGATCTTCCGCTTTGACAAGCTTGTAACCATGGCGCTTGGGGCCGGGCTTGTTGTTCTCTCCCTTGTTTTTGCCTCTGTAGGGCTTACCATGGTTTACGCGGTTGTCTTTGGTATCGCGCTTTTTTTAACAGGGTTCCTTCTTCCCGGAATCGTGAACGATCTTGTCCTGAAACTCTTTGGAATGCTGGGTATTTTTTATGTTCTCTTCGATATACGGGGAGATTTGATCAAGCCTTCGGGTCATATTTCCGATGCCACCCGGATGGCCGGCTATCTCTTCGGAACCCCCATCCTTTGGACAGTTCTCTGGGGTACTGTGGGGCTCGTCCTTTTTCTTGTTACAGTCAGGTTGGTAAGCGGAAAGTCCTCCCAATCTGTGCGGAGAGGACGGTATTCCCGAAGAGAGTACTAGTTTGTTCAGCGGAATACGTCTACCTGTCCGTCTTCCGAAAAACTGAAAAGGTAATCCTGCAACAGCGGGAGTCCGGTATCTATCAAGGTGTCTCCCCTGAGCTGATAATCAAGCCTGCGGTTCCCCGACAGAAGGTCCACCACTGATCGGCCAACTTCCACAATATTCAGGGAGAGGGGAATGGACGCGCTGCTCGTGCTTTTTTCGCGAAAACTCAGAGGCCGAACCTTGTTCCCCCGGACCCATGGACGGCCGGCGACGGTAAGATCGTAGTTAAAATCCTTGAAATCGATTTTAAAATCGTTTGGATTGAAGACCTCAAGCTGCAACTCAAGATCGATCCGTGTCAGGCTGACGTTCCTGACCTGCAGGGATGCCATGTTCAGGCTGGGAAGTTTCGGAACCGGTATCGTCCCTTTGAAAGAGAGGGGAACCTTCAGGCTGCTGTAACCCGGAACGGTAAAGGAAAGATCCAGGAAAATCGTATAGGCGAGTTCATCCTTATCCCGGGCCGTCTGCACTGTTTCAAAGATATTGGCATAACCAAGTGAAACGGGGATCTTCAGAAGAGATGATTCCCCTGCCCGCAGGTTCAACCCGTTATCCAGATTTCCCCGGATCAGAGAATGGTTTTCGATTTCAAGGTCGTACTCCAATCCTGCAAGTTTCAAACCAATGGAGTTCGGATTGCGGACCGTAACGTAAAAGAGCAAATCTACCCGGTCGAAATTCAGTCCGGATAGTTCGACCTTCTCTACCTCGGCGGTGGGCCGGGTAAGATTCATGACCCCTTCGATAGTCGAACAACTTCCGATAATCAGTATGATAATAAATACCGGGAATAGTATTCTAAATGGGTATTTGCTGTTTCCGGTTGTGCGGACCTGCATGTATGCTCCTATATCTTCTGGTGCCATCCCCTACTGCTTTCCTAAAGGAAAGCGGCAGGCCACAGAATCAAAGTCTTTATGATCGGGTTTGCTTGTTCAGGGCTGGTAAAGCCGCGCCTTCGTTCTGATCTTCCAATGCTCGATGTAAATCTGAGGCTGTATCAAGGTAATTATGACAGCCCCTTATATTGAAAGAATAGACGATCAGAGGACTCTAGGCAATATATTCTGGAGCCTATTTTTCGGATCAAAGTGGGGAGAAGGTTATTTATTCATTTTTGTCGGCCGCTGGCCGATTATTTACTTGTGTGTAAGACATCCTCATTGTATATTTAATCCATGAATGCAACTATACCTCAACTTTTTCGATCAATTGTAAGGGATTATCCTGACTATGTTGCCCAGTATTCGAAGAGCGCCAAAGGGGCATTTGTCCCGGTAAGCTTTTCTGAGTTGTACCGGGAGGTGTCTGTATTTGCCTCGGGTCTGCACGATCTGGGCGTGCGGCGCGGAGACCATCTTGGTTTGATCGCGGACAACAGAAAAGAGTGGCTGGTGGCTGATCTGGCGACCATTAGTCTCGGCGCCATGGATGTTCCCCGGGGACGGGATTCCATGCCGCAGGAGATTGCATTTATTCTGAATTATGCTGAGTGCCGCCTCGTTTTTGTGGAAAACCGGGATATGGCGGAGAAGGTGCTGAGTGTAGTCGATGAACTGCCTTCCATGAAAATCATGGTGGTACTGGATCAGGATTTTGATCCTGCAGAACTGGGAAAAATACCCAGAAGTCTCAAGCTGCACAACTATGGCGACGTAATTGAACGGGGCAGCAAGGTTATCAAAAAGGAACCTGACTTTCTCGAACAGGAGATAGAAAAAGGCGATATAGATGATGTGGTAACCATTATATTTACCTCCGGTACCACAGGAGAGCCGAAGGGGGTAATGCTGACGAACCGTTCCTACCTGCACCAGATTAAAGGGGTCCAGAAAATTGTGGACATACAACCCGGGGACATCTGGCTTTCAGTTCTTCCGGTATGGCACTCCTTTGAACGGGTTATTCAGTATATAGCAATCGGAACTGTCAGTGCTCTTGCCTATTCCAAACCGATTGGCAAGATCATGCTTCAGGATTTTCAGGCGGTACGGCCCCAATGGATGGGTTCGGTTCCCAGGATTTGGGAGGCCATTAAATCAGGTATATATCGAAACGTTGCAGGTAAACCGGTGGTGAGCAGAGCCCTTTTTCACTTCTTTGTCTGGGTTGGCGGCGCATATGCCACCTTGCGGAACATGTTTCTTGGAAGGATGCCCCGCTTTGAATACCGCAACAGACTGCTGGACAAACTTATCTGCCTGCTGCCGCTGATCCTGCTCTTTCCCTTTAAACAGCTGGGAAATATTCTCGTCTTTTCCGCCATCAAGAAGAAACTTGGCGGGCGTTTCAGAGCAGGTGTGTCCGGCGGAGGCTCCCTTCCTGCGGCGGTGGATTCCTTTTTTCAGGCTGCTGGAGTCTGTCTCTTAAACGGCTACGGTCTGACGGAAACCGGGCCGGTGGTGGCAGTTCGTAATTATTTCCGTCCTGTGCCTCTGACCCTTGATGTTTTTCCGGAGACGGAGATTCGTATCGTGGACGACGAAGGCAGGGATGTTCCACCGAATACCCGGGGAGTAGTTCTTGCCCGGGGACCCCAGAATATGAAAGGTTACTACAAACGGGAGGACCTTACGCGGCGGATTGTCGATGAAGAGGGGTGGCTGAATACAGGGGACCTTGGGGTCTGGACCAGAGATGGCGAGTTCGATATCCGAGGCCGGGCAAAGGATACCATTGTCCTTTTCGGCGGCGAGAATATCGAACCCGGACCCATCGAAGCCAAGCTGCGCGAATCGGTGTATATAGAACAGGCCATGGTGGTCGGTCAGGACATGAAATTCCTGGGCGCATTGATTGTTCCAGACGCAAAAGAAGTGGAGCACTACATTAAGGCCAACCACGTGCCCTATATAACCAGGGACGACATGCTGGAGCTTCCGGAGGTGTGGGAGCTTTTCAACAGTGAGATACAGGAGCTGATCAGCGGTAAAAACGGGTTTAAACATTTTGAGCGCATCTATCGTTTCGCCCTTATTCCCCGCAGTTTTGAGATCGGCAGAGAGCTCTCGGCAAAACAGGAAGTTAAACGTCATGTTATTGCCGAGCTCTACAAGGAGAAAATCGATAAACTCTTTCGCTAAAAACAGCGGCCTGTTGTTTCCTTTCTGCATTCCGGGCGGTCGCAGCGGTAGCAGACCTCGTTTTCAAGGGGTGCGCCGCTGAAATAGGCCCGGAAGTTGCCAAGGGTCGTTTCCGCAATATTCGCCAGGGCTTCCCGGGTAAAAAAGCCCTGGTGTGCTGTTATCAGAACGTTGGGAAAGGTCAAAAGCCTCGCCAGTATGTCGTCAGAGATAATCTCTCCCGAGAGATCCTCGAAAAAATAGTCTCCCTCTTCTTCATAGACATCGAGACCGGCATGACCGATCTTTCCGCTCTTGAGCCCCTCGACCAGGGCTTGTGTATCGATCAGGCCGCCCCGGCTGGTATTGATAATCATGACTCCGGGCTTCATGGCAGTCAGGGCATCCGCGTCAATCAGGTGATGTGTCTCCTTGGTGAGAGGACAGTGGAGAGAGATGATGTCGGAACGGGAATACAGGGTTTTGAGGTCCACGTAGGTAAAACCCTCCCTGCGTGCAAAGTCCTGGTCGGGATAGGGATCGTGGGCCAGAATATTCATTCCAAAACCCTTGAGTATGCTGATCATGACCCTCCCGATTTTTCCCGTTCCTATTACCCCGGCGCTTTTTCCGTGAAGATCGAAACCTTCGAGGCCCGCCAGGGCAAAGTTGCTCTCTCTGGTGCGCAGGTAGGATTTATGGGTTCTGCGATTGAGTGAAAGAATGAGTGCCATGGCGTGCTCCGCAACAGCATAGGGAGAATAGGCCGGAACCCTGAGAATGTGTACTCCTTCATATGCGGCTTTAAGGTTAACATTGTTGTATCCGGCGCAGCGCATTGCCACAACGCCGATATTTTCCCGTTTCAGGATCTCGATGACCTTTTCGTCAATGGTGTCATTGACAAAGGCGCATACCCCGTCGAAGCCTTTTACCAGGTCCGCGGTTCTGGGGGACAGCCGGGCCTCAAAGAAGGCGATTTCAAATTCCCCTTCATCAAGCTGTGCTTCAAAAGAGCGGCGGTCGTAGGGTTTTGTGTCAAAAAAAGCAATCCTTTTCATACTGCCTCCCGGGCTGGATTCCAGTTTATATGATAAAATTAATCACATATTCCCGGGATGTCAGTGATATATGGTACGCTTGTTTAAAAAAGACCGCTGATATTTCCCTCGGCGTCGATATCGATGTTTTCCGCCGCCGGTACCCGGGGAAGTCCAGGCATTCGAAGTATGTCTCCGGTAAGGGGAACCAGGAAACCGGCACCGGCGGAAATCAGAATGCGTCTGACGGTAACAAGGAAGTCCTTTGGCCGACCGAGCAGTCTGGGGTTATCCGAGAGAGAACTCTGGGTTTTCGCAATGCATACCGGGAGCTCCCCGTATTCCAGTTTTTCGATACGACGCAGGTCTTTTTTTGCTTCCGAGGTATAATCGACCGCTTCGGCGCCGTATATCTCGTGGGCAATCTTTGCGATCTTTTCTTCCACCGGGAGTTTCCAGTCGTACAGCCTCACTGCATTCCGCTGTTCTCCGGATTCACAGACCCTGCTGACCTCCCTTGCCAGGTCCACCGCGCCGTCGCCGCCGTCAGCCCAGCCCGTGGAAACTGCGTAGGCAGCTTTCTTTGATTCACAGATATTCCTGACTGCTTCCACTTCCTCATCGGTATCCCCGGGAAAACGGTTAATGGCTACAACCGCAGGAACCCGGAACTTGGCAATGTTCTCCAGGTGCTTCTCAAGGTTTTCTCCACCACGGTTCACAGCCTTCGGGTCGGGCTTGTCAAGTTCACCCTTCTGGACACCTCCGTGCATCTTGAGGGCCCGTACAGTGGCCACAAGTACAACTGCATCCGGGGAAAACCCTCCCGAGGGTGCCACAATATCGAAAAACTTTTCAGCCCCCAGATCAAAGCCGAAGCCCGCTTCGGTGACTGTATAGTCTGAGCAGCGCAGGGCCAGGTTGGTTGCCATAACCGAGTTGGCCCCCTGGGCAATATTGGCAAAGGGGCCGCCGTGTATCAAGGCCGGAACGCCTTCGCCGGTCTGTACCAGATTTGGAAGCAGGGCTTCCCGCAGCAGGGCAGCGGCTGCACCCTGGACCTTCAGGTCTGCCACCCGGACCGGTTCACCCTCCTCGGTAAAGGCCAGAAGGATGCGGGCGATTCTCTGTTTCAGGTCCTCATAACCGGTGGCGAGGCACAGGATCGCCATAATCTCGGAGGCGGCAGTTATATCGAAACCGCACTCCCGGGGAATGCCATTGCTGCTGCCCCCCAGCCCGATTACCATGCTCCGCAGGGCCCGATCGTTCATATCCATGACCCGCGGCCACCACACGTCCCGGGGAGATACCCTGAGTCCCTGGCGGTAATGGAGGCGATTATCCAGGGCTGCAGCTATGAGATTGTGGGCAGTGGTTACGGCGTGAAGGTCCCCGGTAAAGTGGAGGTTGATGTCCTCCATGGGCAGCACCTGGGAATGCCCTCCTCCGGTTGCGCCCCCTTTAACGCCAAAAACCGGACCCAGAGATGGTTCCCGGAGGGCAACTACGGGATTCTTTCCTGTTTTAGCCAGACCCTGGGCAAGGGCTATGCTTGTGGTGGTTTTTCCTTCTCCTGCGGAGGTCGGGGTTATGGCGCTGACGAGAACCAGCTTTCCCCGTTGAGGCTTTTCCAGAAGCCTGGCCAGGGCAGGCTGTCTGATCTTCGCAATGTAGGGTCCGTAATTTCGTAAATCGTCTTGGGCAATTCCCACAGCTGCTGCAATCTCTTCAATGGGCTTGAGGGTATAACTTCGTGCTATTTCGATATCATTTGCCATTATTCCATTATGCCGGATAAAGCCCTGGAAGGCCAGAAAATATTTCTGAGCTTTCCTGACTTGCAACAGGAGCGGGTCTACGGCTACACTCGACCATGATTTTTCGATTGATATGAGAGGCGTTTGATGCACCTGCCGGCTGAAAATATGGTCCTTAACTTTCTTGTGCTTTTTGCCAGTTTCTATGTTCTCGCAAAGAGTGCCGATTTCCTGGTAGACGGAGCCGTCGGCATCGCGGTAAAGGCCCGGATCGACAAGGTTATCATCGGCATAGTTCTTGTCGGGTTCGCGACAACTGCGCCGGAGTTTACCGTCTCGCTTATGTCCGCCATACGGGGTTTCCCGGAGATCGCTCTTGGAAACGCCATCGGATCGGTTATAGTCGATGACGGGGTGGCCCTGGCTCTGGCGATTCTCGTGGCTCCGAAGGCAATCACCATCAATCCTAAAGTTCTCAAACGGGTTGGACTTTTTCTTGTGCTTATAGACCTGTTCGCCTTTGCTCTGGCGGCTAACGGCATTATCAGTCGTCTCGAAGGATTCATGCTGTTGGTAATCCTGGCGGGGTATTTAATCGTCATGGTCCAAAGCAGCAGGAAGAATGCGGGACTTGTTCCCCCTCCGGAAGAAGAGATAGAAGAGCATATAAAACCCGGGTCTCTGGGAAAGCAGCTGTTGTTCTTTTTAATCGGTGTGGCAGGGGTCATTATTGCCAGTGAGTTTCTCGTAAGTTCTTCCCTGAATATTGCCCGATTTTTTCAGGTGCCCGAAGTCATCATCGGACTGACGATAATCGCCATCGGGACTTCTCTGCCGGAGATAGCAACCTGCATAACCGCCGCCCGCAAGGGACACGGCGATCTCGCTTTTGGGGATATTATCGGGGCGGACATTCTCAATATCCTCTGGATTATCGGAGCCGCTGCGGCGGCGAACACCATACAGGTGGCGACGAATGTAATCTACTTCGCCTTTCCGTCCATGATCATAATGGTGCTTACCATGCTGCTCCTGGCCCGCCATAAGTATACCCTTCACCGATGGAAGGGCCTGGTACTGATTACTTTGTATATTGCCTATATCGTGAGCATGCTCCGCTTTTTCTATGTGCCCGGCGGTGAAATGCCATTCTGAGAGGTCTGGTGACTTTTCAGATTATCCAGGAACATCATGGCGGAGACAAAATTGGATTCGTGAATAAGTTTACCGCCGGAATAGTAACGGATATACGGGACCTCCCAGTTGTTCCAGACCTGTTCCTTGAAGTCGCGAAACCGGGAAAAATTCGGCAGCTTGTCGTATTCCACCTCGAAAGTATGTATGTTGAGACCTTCGGTCCTGTCTGCGGATTTTTCCAGCTGCCCTATCCAGCTGCGTATGAATATCCACTGGGGACACCAGCTCTGGGTCATGATACAGGCCACCAGGGGGGAAGCCCCCAGGATATCCGGAGGAAACTCCCCCCTGGCTATTGCGAAATCCAAATGTTCCGTTGTAATTTTATCCCGTACCAGCATGCTGTAATAATGTACTAGTAAACGTCGGGAAACGCAAGAAACCAGTATCCTGGGGGAGTTGTTATGTATCATTGTCTTCTTGTCGACCATGATGATACCTGTGTCGACAGTACCCGGCATATTCATTATCCGGCCCATTGCGAGATCATACGGCGGATGCGTCCTGATCTTGCGCCGGAATCCCTTGATGTATGGTTCGAAAAGAATTTCCACCCCGGAGTGTTCAACTACTACACGGGAGAACTGAACTTCAGCCCGGAAGAGATGAAAGAGGAATTCGCCATCTGGCGGAGTTTTACCACAACCCGGATTCCCAGTTTTTTCCCCGGCATGGTGGATACCCTGAAAAGCTTCCGTGCCGCAGGAGGCATGGTGGTCGTTGTGTCCCATTCGGAGGAGGAGCACATACTCCGTGACTACTCCCACGGAGCGGAAGGCTTTATCCCGGACCTGGTGTTTGGCTGGCACGATGATCCCGAACGCCGCAAACCCCATCCCTGGCCCGCCCTGAAGGCCCTTGAACGCCTGGGCATAGATCCCAGGGATGCGGCGATGCTGGATGATCTGTCTCCCGGAATCGAGATGGCCGGTCAGCTGGGTATTGATACCCTCGGGGCAGGCTGGGGGCATCATGTTCCATCTATCAGAGAAGAGATGAAGAGGCGTTGCCGGAAATACTTTTCCAGTGTGGGTGAATTCCGCAGCTTCCTGCTGGAAAATTAATTCAAATATTTCTAAAATGGTAAGGTATGAAGGCTATAAAACTGCTGCAGGTCCTGGGTACAGCTGCTGCGTACTTTCTCCTGGCGTACATTGGGCGTCTCTTTGTCCTGGAGGGAACTCCTGTTTCTCCCTATTGGCCCGGCGCCGGGCTTAGCCTTGCAGCAGGTGTCATGTTTGGTACATGGGGCCTTGCCGGAATTTTTCTTGGAGTACTGAGCTCTACCATTGCGCATCTTATATCTTCCGGTTTTCCCAATATCCAGGCCATGTTCTTAATCTCCTTTGCCCAGGCCTTCGCCTACATATGTGCCGCCTGGGTTTTCCGGCTTCTTATGCTGAGGATACTCAAGGACGGTATTTCCATCCGATTCAGCGGGGACCTTCTGCCCCTGACCGCAGCTTCCTCCCTTGCTGCTGCGGTTTCGGCATTGCCGGGGACAATATTGGTCATATTTATTCTTGGCGTGTCTGCAAGTCCGGGGGCAGTTTTCGGTATCTGGTTTACCGGTATTCTGAGCGCCGCGCTCATTGTTACCCCCTGGCTGCTTTCGCTTTTTGACTCCCGGTCGGCGGGAAAGAGGGACTCGAAAAGTCAGAGGGGTTATTTTCTGCTTTTCCTTGCAGGCGTGGTTGCAGCAGGAGCCATTCATGCCGGTGCTGCAGATTACCGAATTCTCTATATTCCGATCCTTCTTGTCCTGGGGGGGGCTTTGCTGTTGAGTATGCGCCAGCAGGGAGCTCTTTTAAATGTGGCTGTTGTGAGCATTCTGTATGGGGCTGTCAGGGAAATCGAAGACTCCTCCAGACCAGGGGCTTATCAGACCCTTGTCCCGGCAGTTCTGTTTCTTTCCGCCATTGCCGTAATTACCTACGGATTCATTTTAGCCCGTAACAGCATGAGAGAAGGGGGAATGAGCATCCCTCTGAGGAGGAGATATCGCTCAGTCTTCGTATTGACAGCCCTGGGGATCCTGTTTGCCGCTCTGGCGTACGAGTTCCTTTCTACCGCGCCGTCCCGGTGGCAGGCCGGTGTGGATGAATGGATTTTTCTGGGGGTGAACAGGTATATTCCCGAGATTGTACTCGGCCTCGGGGTTACCTTTATACTGATGGCTTTCGCAAACCTGTTGAGCAGCATCAACCGGGAGGCGGATGTCGAATCCCTGGTTGATTCCCGGACCCGGGAACTGCAGCAGTCCAGGCAGATGCTTTCCCTGATCATGGACAATATTCCCATGAGCGTTTTCTGGAAGGACTCCTCCGGGGTCTACCTTGGCTGCAACAAACGCTTTGCCGAAGATTCCGGGTATGACTCGCCGCAGGACATTATCGGCAAAACCGATGATCAGCTTTCTCCGCCGGAGATTGCCCAGTTCTACTGCCGGGATGACGAGAAAATCCTCCGTTCCCGTATGCCAAAACTGAATATTCAGGAACCGATGCCTCGCCCCGGCGGACTTGTCCATTATGTACGATCCAGCAAGATTCCGATTATCGATGCCTCGGGCATGGCTGTCGCGGTACTTGGCCTGTACGAGGATATTACCGAGGATCGGGAGCGGAATATCCGGCTCGAGAACAGCGAAAGAAAATACCGGGCACTTTTTCAGAATTCCAATGACGCCATTGTAATTCACGATGCCTCCGGAGATATCCTGGAGGTCAACGAGAGCGCCGCAGCCCTTTTCGCGTATCAGAAAGAGGAACTCGAGAGTCTCAATATCCTTGCCCTGTATCGCAGAAAGAGCAGCATTGACCAGATGATCCGTAAACTGCAACAGGGAGCCCAGCTGCGGAAGGAACAGGTCCTGGTCAACAAGCAGGGAGAGGAGATCGACACGGAAATATCCGCCTCCCTGCTGGATCCCCGGGCGGGGATTGTGCAGATAATTATCAGGGACATCTCCCAGCGAAAACTCGCAGAGGCGCGGTTGAAGGAGGCAAAGCACCAGGCAGAGGAGGCAAACCAGGCAAAAAGCCATTTTATCGCCAACATGAGTCATGAAATCCGAACCCCCATGAACGCTATTCTCGGCTTTACCGAGGTCCTGCAGCGGGAGATCGGCGATCCGGATCATCGTTCGTATCTGTCCATCATTCAGAAGAGCGGCTCCGCCCTTCTGGGGCTGATTAATGACATACTCGATCTGTCAAAGATCGATGCCGGAAAGCTGGAGCTCAATCCAGGACCGATGAGTATCCGCGAACTTGGGCAGGAAGTCCTGGATATCTTTTCGGTGAGCTGCGAAAAGAAGGGAATTGACATCAGCTTCAGGATCGACGAGAACGTTCCTTCCAGACTTATGCTGGACGGAATACGTCTCCGGCAGATTCTTTACAACCTCGTTGGAAACTCCGTAAAGTTCACCGAGAATGGTACCGTGGAAATGGATGTGAGCCTCCTCAAAGTCCACAATGAGAAGGCGGATATCGTGTTTGCCGTCAGGGATACCGGTACCGGAATCCCCGAGGAAGAGCAGGAGGCCATCTTCCAGGCCTTTCATCAGGTCCAGAGACAGGACTCAAACAAATACGGCGGTACCGGTCTGGGGCTCACGATTTCCCAGCGCCTTGCACGGCTTATGGGGGGGAGTATATCTCTTGAAAGCGAGCAGGGGACGGGAAGTGAGTTTTCCCTTGTGTTACGGAAAGTCCCCGTCTACAGTACGTCCGCGGACGGAGAGGAACAGCACCGGGGCGGTGCCAGGGACCTGCTGTTCCGGAAAGCCCTGATACTGGCCGTTGACGATATGGAGGATAATCTGCTGCTTCTGAGAAAATACCTGGATGCTGCCCGAAATCTCCGTTTGATTAGCGCTGCAGATGGGAGTGAAGCAGTCCGTCGGGCCAGGGAAGAGAAACCTGATATGATTATCCTTTCCCTGGGGCTGACGGGAAAGAGCGGTCTGAAAATCGCAGAGGGCCTTAAAGAGCTTCTGGGGGACGATACCCCCATAATCGGGATTACCGCATCCATTATCCCCGAAACACGGGCCCGTGCCGTAGAGGCGGGAATCCGGGAAGTCCTGGTAAAACCTCTTGACCATGCATCCTTTATGGATATGTTGAAACGGCATCTGCTCTTGCAGCCCAAGCTGGAGCATCTTGTAGACAAGAATAGTGCCAAACCCGATGAAGAAAGCTTGGTTTCTGCAGAATTGCACGCTGATCCGGGAATATATGCAGAAATTAGTGAACTATTTCTTGAGGAGTGGCGAAATCTGACCGATTCATATTATACTGAGGATCTGGAGGATTTTGCTATGCGAGTTGCCGCCGCTGCAGGGGAACGCGGTGCCGAGGATCTTCGCCGTTGGGGTATTGGGCTTCAACTGGCTGCTTCCGCAGTTGATATTGAGGGAATAGAGAGGGCAATGACCGATTTTCCGCGAATTCTGGGCATTGAGGCTGACAAATCAGGGGAAATACTGTGATTGAAACCCTGACGCCGATTCAGGAACCCGACGAGATGGCCATCATGATTGTCGATGACGTCCCGGCGAATATCCAGTTTCTGGGCAAGCTCCTCAAGGAGGAGGGGTTCAAGATTGCCCCGGCCTCCAACGGAAAAAAGGCCCTGGAGATGATTCCCAAGGTCAAGCCGGATCTTGTTCTGATGGATGTCATGATGCCGGAGATGGATGGATTTGAAGCCTGCAGGCGCATGAAAGAGTCCGTGGAAATGAAGGACATTCCGGTCATCTTCCTTTCCGCCCGGACGGAAACCGAAGACGTTATCAAGGGCTTCAAGCTGGGAGCTGCTGACTATATCCAGAAACCCTTCAATGCGGAAGAACTGCTGGTACGGGTAAGGAACCATATCGAACTTGTGCGTAACCGGCGTCTTATAATCCACTATATGGATGAACTTGGTAAACAGAATGCCCTGTTGCAGCAGCTTGCCATAACCGACGGGCTTACAGGCCTGTACAACCATTCCCACTGCATGGACCGGCTTCAGCACGAAGCGGCCAATGCCAGGCGATACGATAATCCCCTTACCGTAGCCATGCTGGATCTGGACTATTTCAAGGAGCTGAACGATACCCACGGGCATCCTTTCGGCGATACGGTTCTGGTGGATGTAGCGGAGATTATCCGATCCAGTATCCGCGAAGGGGACGTTCCAGGCCGCTACGGCGGGGAGGAGTTTATTCTTATTCTTCCAAATACTACCCTTGAGGGAGGTCTCGTTATTGCCGAGCGTATCCGCTCGAAGATCGAGTCCCATGCCTGGGGGAAAGAGGGCGTAAAGGTCACCATCAGCGGGGGGCTGAACTCCCTGCAGAACGGAGAGACAACCTCGCAGCTGGTGCAGGTCGCTGACGACAATCTTTACCGGGCGAAAGAAGCCGGCCGCAACAGGATTATGCCTGAACAAAAGACTTGATTACAAAAGGCATTAGAATCGCAAACCCGCGCTGATTCCGAAGCGGGGATCAATAAGCTCCATATCATGAACCAGACCGTCGTACTCCGTTCCTTCGGGAACCCCGTCGTCATCTCCATACCAGTACTGCCGCTGCTGTCCCGGAGAGAAAAACCACCTGAAGGAGCCGTAGATGCGCAGGTAGGGGTCGGATTGTCGATTGTGCCCACGGTTGCGGAACTCGATATCTCCGCGCAGTACGAAGCCGTAGCCGAAACCCCGGCCGGTGGAGAGTTTGCTGCGCAGCAGGTGGTCATCCCGGTCGAAGGCAAGACCCAGGGAGGGGGCGGCGAAAATTCCGATGCGGGTATGTCTTCCAATATCCTTTTCCCCGTGAAGTCCCGCATCGATCGTGTGGTAGATGATGCTGTAGTCGATGGCATCTTTTTCGGTATAGGGGATTATCTCTTTACTGTCGATGCTGCCGTCGTCGTTACTGTCGTGAAGTTCATATCCTTTAAAATCGGTAATAAGCTGGTGGGCCCAGAACAGGCGGTAGCCGGCTCCGAAAAACAGTCTGAAGCCTGAATAATTCCTGAGTTCCCAGATTCCCTGAAGCTCCAGGTCGAAGGATCGGTAATCCAGGTTCGACTCGGTGTAGATGTACTTCTCCGACCTTGAAGTCAGATCCAGCCAGTCCTCGTCGGTCATCTTGCCCGCCGGTGCTGCGACATTGGTGAGAAGCCTCAGAGTATACCGTGCTGATTCGGATGGATTCTCATGCTGCGCTTCGAGCCCAAGGTAGATTGTATCCAGGGGAAAAACCAGGAGGCTCCGTACCGACTCGGTCCCGTCGTTCACCCGGAGCTCATAGGAGCTTTCACCTGAAGCGTATTCTCCGATTAATCCAATTTTCCACCCCGACTCCTCCGCCCTGAGATTCGCGGGCAGAAGAAGCAGGAATAAGAGCGGCAGGGAGAGGAGACGAACAAGTTTTCGCATGCTGTAATGCAGTATGATTGATTTCTGAACCTTTAAAAAGAGCCTTACCCGGGAGCCTCACAGCCTCAATCGTCGAAATACAGCTCGTTGATCTCATCCCAGGCTTCGGGGTCGTCATCCCTCAGGCGGGAGACCAGCTCAAACTGTTCTGCAAGGTAGGCAATCCGGATCAGCCTGGCCTGTTTGAGCCACCCTTCGGGGTCCTGACTGTCGAAGGGGGGCTCGAACATCCAGGAGGAACGCATGGCATCCACATCCATGGCGTCAATGCTGTCTATGGTTTTCAGCACATCATTCTTTGTCATTCTTT
>Ga0334898_1001996_pt1 | contig 20228 bp, 16 predicted proteins | sample GraSluR3_MG_10_FD_207228 | JGI IMG/M metagenome (GOLD analysis project Ga0334898, IMG submission 207228) | Sludge microbial communities from methane-producing bioreactor in Wageningen University, Netherlands - Granular Sludge_3_08-R3 | ecosystem: Engineered > Bioreactor > Anaerobic >... | reverse complement strand
CTGGTAATGGATTGCAGCATCAAATTCACTCCGTTTTTAATAAAAATGGAATCGCCGCCCGTGTATTCTTCAGCGCTATTTCCGGGCGAATACCAGGGGTCTTCAATGTTTTCGCGCGGGAAAATAGTAAACAGCGAGCCCCGGAATACCATGAAGCAGATGCTTACCCGCTCGTCGAGGTAAATGAACTCCTTTTCCACCCGATTGCGAAAAGCAGCGGGTTTGTTGAACGCTGCCCGCACCTGTTCGCCAATAATGTAGTTTCCCTGTTCGTCGAACAGCTGCTGAATAGAAATGGTTTTTCCGGGAATTCCCAGCTGTTGTGCCAACGATTTGTTGGCAACCCTGATGAATGGCAGCGTTTGCCAAACTTCGGGGTAGGCCATCATGCTCAGCACCACTTCGTCCGACGATTTTCCGTAGAGGGATGACTTTCGGGCCACTTTGCGCACAATTTCGCTGTTCAGCGTGCTCAATGGTTCAATACGCCCATCGACACCCTGCACCCAAAGCTCACTGAAGTTTTTGACCACTTCGCTGTCGATGGATGGAATTCCGGCGCCAACACCTGTCTGTGCGGTGGCTCCGAATGTGAACCCTACAACAAGAATTGCGGTTGCAGTTATTTTGGTTGAACTCTCTTTCAGCCTCTGTGCCAGGTGCCTGAAATACGAATTTTTATTGATAAGAGAGAGAATGAAGCCCAGCGTGAGCATGGCATAACTGAGATATGAAATCCATGTCCCCCATAAATCGTAATTCACCGAAAGAATAGTACCCTGTTCGTCTTGGTCGTACGACGACTGAAAAAATTTATATCCTTTATACAGCAATGTGTTGTTCATATAAATGCGCACATCACGTTCAACCCCTTCCACTTCATCAACGAGTACTACCTCGGAAGCATACGAGGAGGGAGAGTCGGAACCGGGATATCGTTCCAGCTGAAATTCTTTCAGGTAAAGGCGAAATGGCAACTGAATGGGTTTGGCACCGTAGGCCAGTTTCAGAGTTGCGTTGGCCAGGGGCACCTCTACGGTATCTGCCTCCATATTGGGGTGTCCGAAAACCGGAACCGTTTGTTGCCTCACTCCGTCTGAAATCTGCACCATCACCGCATGTTCGTGCGTTTCATGCGAGCTTTTTACTGCGGTAAAAGATGCACTGGGAAAGAAATCCCTCACCAGAAACCGGAATTCATCCTGGTTGTAAAGAAACATTTTTTTTATGGCTATGGTGTCGCCGGGTTCGTATTTGGTGGTTTCCTGACTGGCCATCGTGCTCTCTTCAACAACAATATCGGAGATTAACAGCAGCTCGCCATTCTGAATAAAAAAGCGAAGCGGTGTTTCTCTTTCCGATTGAAAACCAGCCGTTAGTCCGGGGTAATTCAATACATCGCCCCTGCGAAAAATGAAAGATTGCATGCCCTGGCGTTCGGGAGAGGAAAAAACAAAATCAAGTACAGGTTCGCCCGATTCAGAAGGGATGGCTTTGCGCTCGGCATGAGAAATGAATCCAACGGTTTTCACATTGATTTTTTGGCCACCCACTTTTAGTTTTGCTGAAAACTGTTTTGGAGTAAGTTCCGAAAATCGTACATCTTCCTCTTTGGTTTCATTGTTCACTCCGGCAAAAAAGGAAGCTTCGGAAGAGAGGATAAAATCCGTGCTCTCGTTTTCGCGGATGTGCATGGTACCTTCGAAACTAAGCCAGCGGGTTACTGCAGCTCCCAGAAGCATTACAAGAAAAGCCAGATGAAACAGCCCTAAGGTAAACCGCCGCTTGTTAAGCAGCCTGTATTTAATCAGGTTGTTCAGCAGGTTGAGGGCAAACAGCCCCCAAAGCGCCTCGAACCACCAGGCATTGTAAACCAGCGAACGGGCCGCCGGCGTGCCGTAACTGCTCTCCACAAACGTAGCGATAGCCATGGCAAATGGCAGGGTTAAAAATAAAAATGCCATAAATGGCAACGAAGTAATAAACTGATATATTTTCTTCATTTCTCCTTGTACTTAAAAGGCGATGAAAATAGCTCATTTTGCTCAAACCACAAAAAAGACAAAGAAGTATTTTTTAAAATCAAATTTAATTATTCATATAGTTAGATGTTTGTTAAAGATATTTAAACGGCTGACTGGCTTTTCTGCTATTAGCTAATTTTTTGCTTTCTTTATGTTTCCGAATTTTTTAGGAATATGAAACAAAAATCGTGTATTGTTTTTTGCCGGTGTGGCGCCGGTATAATTTCTGTTAATGAGTTGAATGAAATTGCAGAAGGCTTGAAAAAAATGGATGTTCAGGTTTATGAACTACATGATTTGTGTGCTTATTCAATCCAGGGGCAAGATGCATTAAATGCCATTGACCATAAATTTCAGCGGAAAATAATTATTGCCTGTTATCCGCGTGCCGTTAAAAATATGCTCCGGCAAGGTGGGGTGAATTTAGGAGATTTCGATGTGTTGAATTTCAGGGATTTATCTCCGAAAGAAATTTTTTCGGAATTGGAGACCAAATATAAGATACCCCAGGGTGAAGCACGCTATGATGTTGAAATCAGCACACTTGATGTTCCTGCATGGTTTCCGGTAATTGATGAATCGCTGTGCACCCTTTGCGGAAAATGTGCACGATTTTGCCTGTTCGGTGTTTATTCGTTCAATAAAAAGAGTTTGAAAGTGGTGAATCCACTGGCCTGTAAAAACAAGTGCCCTGCCTGCGGACGTACGTGTCCTGTCTCTGCCATCATGTTTCCACGCATCGATGAAAAATCGGCGCTGGCGGGTGCAGAGCCTGATACAGTAAGTAAAACTACCGGAGAAGAAGGTTTGTTTGTAATGCTGAACAATCGCAACCGTAACCGGAAAAACATTTTCAGGCAAGGCTTGTTACAACAGGCAGAAGACGAACGCCGAAAGGCGCTTGAAGAACTGAAGGCCTCAATAAAAAACCAGAAATGATTTTAAATAACAGAAACGATATTGACAAAGCGTTTATGCTTTGTACCTTTGATTTATTGAAAGAATGCTGAGACGAATTATAAAAAATACCGACAAAAGATGCCTCTGGAAAATGGTTTACAATCTGGGTTTCAAAGGAACACTCAGTTTTAACAGATTTCAGCGACGGCTTAAAAAGGGGGAATTCTTTCCCGCGTTTCATTTTATTTCGGTAACCGACGACTGCAACCTGAATTGCCAGGGGTGCTGGGTTACCGGGAAAAAAGAGAAACACCGGCTTCAACCGGAACAATTGAACCGGATAATTGAAGAAACCAAAGCACAAGGCTCCTGTTTTTTTGGAATTTTGGGAGGTGAGCCGCTGATGTACAAACCGCTTCTCGATGTTTTCAGAAAACATCCCGACTGCTACTTCCAGCTTTTTACCAATGGCACATTGCTTACCCCTGGTGTGGCCGAAGAGTTGCGCCAAATCGCCAACGTTACTCCACTCATTAGTTTCGAGGGAGACGAACAGGTGGCCGACGTGCGACGGGGAGGAAAAGAAGTATTCCGTCGCACCTGGGAAGCCATCGAAAACACCACCGCTGCCGGGCTTTTCTCCGGAGTGGCCATGAGTGTTTGCAAATCGAACCTGGAGTTGGCCACGTCACCTGATTTTATAAACAAATTGATTGACAGGAATGTCGCCTATTTATGGTACTACATTTACCGGCCTGTGGGAGAAAATCCAATGCCCGAACTGGCGCTTGAAAAAGAAGAAATACAACTTCTGAGGGAATTTATGATTGAAGCACGGGAAAAATTTGACATTGCCATTATCGATGCTTACTGGGATGAGAATGGCAACGGACTTTGCCCGGCAGCATCGGGTCTTAGTCACCACATCAATGCAACCGGATACATCGAACCCTGTCCGGTGATTCAGTTTGCCGCCGATAAAACAGGCGAAAAACCGTTGGAAGAATTATACCGGACTTCTGCCTTTCTGAACGAAATAAAAAATGAAATTCCAAAGAAAACAACCGGTTGCATTATTATGGAAGACCCGGCCTGGATTGTTGAAGTAGCTGAAAAGCATGGAGCCATCGATACATCGGGCAGAGGAAATGAAGCAGAACGTTTACGTAAAATGCCCCCGGTACCCAGTCATGGTTCGGGAACACCTGTTCGCGAAAGCCGCTGGATTTACCGGTTTGCCAAAAAGAAAGCTTTTTTTGGATTAGGCGCTTATGGATAAGAATATGATGGAAGTGAACCGCATACTGAAAGTACCCCCACAAACCGAAATCCGTAATGAGTTACGGACCAGGGTTCGCTCGTTTATTGCCGGAAATCCCGTGCTTCCACCTTCCAATTTGGAAACATTGGAGAACCTCGCCAAGGAAATTTTGGGTAGTTCGGGTTTAAACGGAGAGTTTTTGGATTTTACCATTGTACTTCTGGGAAATGAAATTTGGCGTGATACAGTGATGGCTACGCCATTTCACCGGCGACTGCTGCTTTTACCACAATGCCTGCGCAACGATACCAAATGCCAGGGAGTGTTCGACGAGCTGGGCCTGATTTGCGCCGGCTGCCGTAACTGCCGTATCGATTCTATTCTGGATAAGGCAGAAAAACTGGGCTACACTACTCTCGTTGCTGAAGGTACAACAGCTGCCATCGGTTTGGTGGAAGAGGGGGCCATCGATGCGGTAATCGGTGTAAGTTGTATGCCTGTGCTGCAAAAATCGTTCGGACCGGTTGCCCGGGCAGCGATGCCGGGAATAGCCGTCCCTCTGCTGGGCGATGGATGTGTTAACACCGTCGCAGATTATAACTGGCTGTTCGAAGAGATGGAAACCTGCACCGGCGACTATTGTAACAAACCACTGTCAGTTTCCCTGCTAAAAAATCAGGTGACCGATTATTTTCAGTCTCCGGTGTTAAATTCCTTTTTCCAGGCCGAAAACGAAACGGAAAAACTGGCCCTGAAAATGATGGGAATGGGCGGACAGCGGATACGTCCTTTACTTGCAGTTATGGCTTACCAGGCTTATGCCGAAAATCCTGTGGATGAACTGCAAAAGCAACTGGCCGTTATCATCGAATGTTTTCATAAAGCTTCGCTCGTACACGACGATATTGAAGACGATGAGGAAACCCGTTACGGCGAGCCGGTTTTACACCGTACCAGTGGTATTCCCACTGCCATAAATGTGGGCGATTACCTCATCGGAATAGGCTACAGGCTTCTGTCGCAGACAAATATTGAGTCTGGTATTTTAGCTGAATGTTTGTCGGTAGTAGCTGCCTCACACACGAATTTGGCAGAAGGTCAGGGGGCCGATATTCTGCTGAATTCCACTATGGCTGAAAAATCAGTGGACGATGTGCTGCATATTTTCAGGCTGAAAACCGGAGAAGCCGTAAAGGTGGCGTTGCTGATTGGCGCTATTGCCGGTAAAGCTTCCCGTGCAGAACAAATGCTGCTGGCACAATTTTCGGAGTACTTCGGAATTGCTTACCAGATTCGTGACGATTTGAATGAATACCGGGATGAATCACACACGGGCCATCTGTTCGATTTCCCGTTTTTGCTGGCTTTGTTGAAAGAAGAATTTCAGGATGGTGGTTATGCATTCCGCCAGATGTTGACCGATAATAGTCTGTCGGTTTTCAGGGAAAACATGAAAAACTTTAATGCCGAAGAAAAAGCGGAACAATATCTTCGAAAATATGTGAAGCAATGCTACACCGACCTTGATAATCTGAAAAATCAAAAGCTTCGGCTGGGATTGTACATTGTTATGGGTAAAATTTTCAAAGAACAGGTGCGTGAATAAAAAGAACCCGGATGTTCCTGTTTATCACAGCTTTATCAGGCTTGTAAAAAGAGGGTTGGATATGCTCGGTAAAAAAAACCAGAGAGAACTGACCGCATTTGTAAAAGCAAGTCAGCACTTCGGAGGGGGTTTTACCGACCGTGCCGGAAATCCCGATTTATATTATTCCCTGTTTGGCGTTCTGCTCGCCTCTGCTATGGATATGACAGGGACTTTGGAAACCCACAAACAGTTTATCAAACAGAAATTAATACAGAATAAGAATCCCGTAGATGATTTTGTTGTCATGCTTATTCAGGATTTGCTTTTTGGAAACGAATACAATCGACCCTCCTTTTATAAGATACTGAAACTGGCTTTCGGTAAAAACAGGGGAACCAGCTTTTTTTACCGGCTATTTTTGTTTTTGCTTGTAACTGATGCTTTTTACAGTAAAAAGGTTACCGGAATATTTGCGCGGTTGGGTTTAATTTTTTATACTCCGCCAGCTGAATCGCCCTGCAGTGTTTTTGCCGCATATACGGTTGTACGGGTAAAAGCAAATATGAAAACACAAAAAGAAAAACGAAAGCTGTTTTCTTTTTATGAGGAAACAAAGGGTTTTAAAGCTTTTTCTGAAGCAAGTGAGGCCGATATGCTTTCAACTGCGGTAGCACTTTTTGCACTGAAAACAACAGACGCCGATTTGCGGATGGTGGCGCCCGGCTGTCTGGATTTTATTCAGCAAAATTACGATAACGGCGCCTTTCTGTCTGGCACGGGCGATAAAGGGCGCGATTTGGAATATACGTTTTACGCATTAATGGCCTTGGGAACTTTGGTATGATACAGAAAAACGATTTGGAAAAACGTTTAAACGAGCTGGGGCGGCGGCTGGTATCCGGGCTCAAGGCCGGGGGATACTGGGAAGGAAAGCTTTCTTCGAGTGCGTTGGGTGTGGCTGTAGCAATAGCAGCACTTCATTTCGATGATCCGCAAGCTAACCAGATGGAAATCAGTCGTGGGCTTAACTGGCTGAAAACAAATATCAATTCCGACGGGAGTTATGGCGATACGCCCGAAAGTCCGGGAAATGTAAGCACCAGTCTGTTGGTTTATGCAGCATTGAATCTTTATGCAAAAAGCGATAAGACCATTCGCAATACCCAACAGCAAATTGAAGGGTATCTTCATTCCTGCGGAATTGATGTAAAATCGGCACAGGTAGCGGAATTTATTTTGGCGCATTACCAGAAGGACTATACTTTTTCGGTGCCCATTCTGGCCTTATGCGGGCTTTGTGGTGTTCCCGGCGAAGGAGCTTTCAGGCATATTCCCCAGCTTCCTTTCGAGTTGTCGCTCATGCCGCGTCATTTCTACAGACTGCTGAATTTGAGTGTGGTAAGCTATGCTATTCCCGCGTTGGTGGCTGTTGGTATTGTAATTTTCAGGAAAAAGAAATCCAGTTTTTTCTGGCGAACCGTGCGCCGGTTTTCCATTCCCAAAGCCCTTGGGATTTTGCACCGCATGTTACCGGAAAGCGGGGGATACCTTGAAGCCATTCCGTTAACGGCTTTTGTGGCTCTAAGCCTGATAAATGCAGGATATTCCAACACAGAAGTAGTAACCAAAGGCATCCGGTTTTTAAAGCAAACACAGCGAGAAGATGGCGGCTGGCCTATCGATGTGGATTTGTCCACGTGGGTTACAACGCTCTCAGTCAAGGCTTTCAGGTCAAGCCTCGATGGGTTTTTGCATACCGATTTGCAGGACAAAATTGCCGATCATCTGCGACTGATACAAAACGATAAAGTGCATCCGTTTAACGGAACCAGGCCCGGAGGATGGGGTTGGACAAACTATCCAGGGTCGGTGCCCGACGGCGACGACACCCCGGGAGCCATTTTGGCCTTGCTGAAACTGGAACCTGCCGGCAAAGTGAAAAATGAAGTCCTGAATGGTTGCAGATGGTTGTTCCGGCTGCAAAACAATGATGGCGGATTTCCTACTTTTTCCAGAGGTTGGGGCAAACTACCCTTCGACCAAAGTTGTGCCGATTTAACCGGACACAGCCTGCTGGCAATTTCAACCGTATTGGAAATTTATCAAAATGAACTTTCCGGCAGGCAGAAAAAAAGGTCGCAAAAGGTGTTTGAAAAAGCACTGCATTACCTTGAAAAACACCAGCGCAGTGATGGCAGCTGGCTGCCGCTGTGGTTTGGAAACCAGATGACAACTGACCATACCAATCCGGTTTACGGAACAGCAAGAGTGCTCACCTACCTCAAAGATGCTGTGCATCATACCTGGCTGCCTGAACCGCTGGCCAATCGCCTGAAACCCATGATTACCGGCGGAACCCGGTATTTGGTTTCGGTTCAAAACCCGGATGGAAGCTGGGGCGGCAATAAAAACATTACAGGCAGTATCGAAGAAACAGCACTTGCCGTCTCTGCACTTGCTTCGGCTGAAAATCTGGAGATTTGCAAAAAAGGTTTGGACTGGCTCGATGATTATTACCGGGAAAACGACTTGAAAGCTGCCCCCATCGGCTTGTACTTTGCCTCGTTGTGGTACGATGAAAAACTATATCCTGCAACAGCCTACCTCGAAGCCATTTCAAGAGTGCTGGAGTTAGTCTGACTTTTGTTTTACGGTTGGAGTTTTGGATTACCTCATTATCCGTTTGTCAAGTTCCAGCGGATAAACTTTCCAGGTCAGCATTTTAAAATTTCCTGAAAGCGGATTAAGTACAAAATTGAGAGAGCTTTTATCCACAACCGAAGGAATGGCAAAACATAAAATGCCCGATTGAATTAGTCTTGTTCCAAACACCTGGGTTGTTTTTTTAAAAGGAATAGCATCCCAGTCTGCCGGTAATTCGCTTAATTCAGGCCTTTTAATTAATCTGTCGGGGCAGTTTGTTTCCATAATGCTGTAAAGGACATATCGTTCGGACGCAAAAAGTTCCGGGTCAACGGTCAATCTTTCCAGTAAAGCAGAAGCAATGGTGCCGCACCCGTACAAAACAGCATAACCCGGAAGATTCCAGCGCCCGCCGTAAATTTTGGCACCCTCGCCGCTGGTGTCGCAAAATTCTGTTCGTGCAATCCGGTAAATAATCATATAGCAATGCCGTGTTGCAACCGCATAATTTCAGCTTTCAACAAACCAAGGCCTTCAGAAACATCGATAAGTTCAATGGGTTTTCGGTTTCCAATGCTGAAAAGGGGCCTGGCCATCCAGCGCCTGAACCCTTCCTTTCCAAAATAAGAGATTCCCAATGCATACAATTCGGCAAGCTCATACATTTTTTCAGACTGAATAACCCCGAAAACATTTTTTCGCTGAATTGTTTTTGCAGAAACACCCAGCGCTTCTGCCAATGTATTGTTATCGAGACCGGTAATTTCCTTTAGCCGGTCAAATGATTTCCGGCTGAGGCCTTCCCTAAAAGTGTCAACCCTGTTAAGTGGATCTGCAACATCTTTGGAATTAATATTCAGAATAAACTGAACAGAGACGGATTCAGAAGAGTTGGAATAGCCAGGTGCCAATGCTGCTTCTGCAACCTTACCCGATTTTTCTTTGGAAGATTTATACTTTTTATTCATTTCCTTTTATGTTTTCCAGAACTACTCGTTTTTATATTACAGTAATTTGTCCACTAATATACGGTATTTTGTCCGGAATATAAAATATTTGATAATTTATTTCAGTTTTTTATCCGAAAAGAAAATGAATGTTGGAAGTCAGAGGTATTCATGTGTTGATCATGGATATCTCTTCTCCTTCGGTTGTCAGATATTTCCGGGCCAGGTTAGCAGTTAGACACGAGTGGATGGGGACAATATCAACCAGGTCGCCAATTTTGAAGTGGCTGAAATTTTTTTGCGAAACTTTAATAATACCATGTTCCTGAGAGAGCCGTGAAACATAGTTACGTTCGTTCAGCAATTTTTTCTTCCCGTTTTTGGAAATAATAATGCGCCCGAAAAAGCGTTTGCCGTCGATATTTATGAGCGATTCCTGCGATAAATGAATGGCACCGCCGTAAATCACCACCTCATTTCTCGATGCGTGTTTTGCAACTACCGGGCAAACCATGCGTATGGCAATGTCATCAAAACTGCAAACGCCAAGGTTTTTTTGCATTAAATCGTAGAAAACAAAATTCCCCGGTCGCAATTCGTCCACTCCCGTAAAGTTGGTGCAAAGCGTGCTCGAAGGTGTATCACCAATGGAAACCTCAATGTTTGGGAAAGTAGCCGAAAAGCGCTGTTTCAAAGATTTCAGCTTGAGGAGGGCATCGAAATGCCGACTGAAAATTTCGTTGGTTGAGTTTGCTGAATAGGTTTGGCCGTTATGCGCAAGAAATCCTTTGAATGAAAGCTTTTTGTTTTTTAAGAGTATTTCGATGATAGAATTGATGGTGCCGGTTTTGGAAAGTTCAATGCCGGTACGGTTGGCGCCGGTATCAATTTTTAGGTAAACCCCCAGCGGGTAATTTATTTTTTCTGAAAGTACTTTGGCTGCCTCTTTGTTTTCCACAAGAACGTTAAGTTTAATATTTGCTGCAAGCCGGTTAATGCTGGTTATTTCCAGAATATTTACCGGAAACGCAATGGTGATGTCGTCCCAACCGTAGCGGGCAAAATATTCGGCCATCAGAACCGATGAAACAGTGATGGATTCTACCCCAAAAATACGGAACCAGTCCCCAATTTCTTTCGACTGGTGTGTCTTGAAATGAGGTCTGAACCGTACGTTATAATCTTTTGCTTTTTGAGCCATTCGCTCAATGTTCCGAAGGCATATTTCTTTATCGATGACCAGGGTGGGACGAATAATATCTGTCATTTTTTAACGGCAATTTTTAGATAAATTTACTTGTATCTAGTGCAATTTAATATGAACAACAGCATCTTTTGAATCAAATGGTGAATTCAACTTCACTTTTTCCCCTCCTTTGATAGAGCTGCCAGACTGGCTGTTACCGTTGTTCGGGTTGAACCACTGTACAACATAGGTTCCGCTTTCCATTGAAAGATCAATCCCTGTTTTTTTCCCGTCCGGAATATAGATAAGGTATTCCTTCCCTTTTTTGGCAAGACAATAACCGGATGGGGATAAGTGGGTATTAGGTATCATGTTGATTAGATCCATTTTTTCTGCAAATTCCCTGGTATATCCCATAGCTATACGAATCTCTTTCCAATCCTTTATGTTCTCTAATTGAAATAATTCGTGGTTATATGGATCCATAAAGATTGGGTTTAAACCCCGAAGAAAGCTTTTCCATACCCATTGGCGACTCCCACCAATACCCCAAAGATGATCTGTATCGGCAATAATTACTTTTTGACCAGTGCTTTCAGGAGGATTATCCCGGTATCCCCCCTCATGATTTGGAGAAATCCAGTCAGCAGGGCTGTTGAAAAGATCTTGATTATTTCCTCCTTTATATTGGAATGTCATTCCAATTGGATGCGGGTTTCCCAATTCTTTTTCCAGTTCCTTTATGTACCTTATCATATAATATTGCCATTCGGTGGAGGATGAATGGTTTTCGTTTGATATTTCATATAGTACGTTGTCCAGGTCACCTACTGTTTCAACAATTTTTCGTACATACGCTTTCTGCAATTGGGTTATCTCATTGTTAGCAAGTTCATATATTGCGAACCCATTGGCATTCTTTGTCGTATCAAGGTCTATTTGGTTAAGATTGTTTAGCGGGTGAAAAGGATGGTTTCTGAAGGCATTAGGGGTGAATTGTAGTCCCCAACCTTCAAACAACATCACGGAAACATAAATATTTTCTTTTGCAGCAATTTTTATCCGTTGCCGTAACCTGTTAAAATACTGCTGATTAAAACAGGAAAGGTCGAACTTCGGTTTCCCGTCCAGTGCATTTCCCGGACCAGTCCTTACCCAAGGGTGTATATCTACATAATGGATTGGCAGGGTTTCATCATTTTCCTGATCAACGATCAGCAAGTCCCACGTCCATAAGCGAAAAAAGTTATGATTGTAGGATTTCAAAAATTCTATATAAGTTGTATAGTCAAAGGTATCTGTCTGGTTAATTGTGAGCATATCAACAAAATTGTCCCAGGTATGAGAACCTGTCAGGTAAATAGCATTCCCTGAGTTATCTGTAAAATAGCGAGGGTTGATATCGCTAACCCTTAATGTATTCCCATGTTTAGGCTTACAGCCTAAAACCACGAAAGAAAAAACAACTATGGTTAAAAAATGAGAATTAATGAGGTGCCAAACAGATTTAATTAAATGTTTGATTTTTTGTAATTCTTTTGTCATTTTCTGCTGTTTAAAATTATCTTGATAACGGGAAAACAAAAGGCACGAGCATTGGCGGATGTTTAAACAACTATAACCTCGACACTATTTTTTTCAAGCCTGGTTTTTTCTTCTTCTTTTATCCCTGAATCTGTTATAACCATGTCAATATCTGAGACAGGGCCAATAAATGCAAAACGTCTTTTTTCAAATTTACTTGAATCTGCAACTACAATTACTTTCCGGGCAATTTTAATCATAATTTGATTAAGGTGGGCTTCTTCTGAATCGTGTGTGGAAAGCCCGTGAGTTGTGTCAAAACCGTCGGCCCCAAGGAAAAGTTTATCACAATAAACTTTTTCAAAACTATCTTCGGCAAGAACCCCAACTAGCGATAAGGATTTTTTACGTAGGGAACCGCCAGGCATAAAAATGCTTATGCCTTCATATTCTGAAAGGATACTTGCAATGTTTAGTGCGTTTGTTATGATAGTAAGGTTTTTAAACTGTTCTAAGTTTTTAGCAATTTCCGTGGTTGTTGATCCTGAATCCAGGACAATGGTGTCACCATCATTTATCAACTTAATAGCTGCCTTGGCAATTAACTGTTTTTCTTTGAGAAATTTTTTTTGTTTTTCGGCAATTGTTGGGTCGTTACCAATACGGTAAAATTTGATTTTAATCGCTCCTCCACGTGCGCGGATCAACATATTTTGTTTTTCAAGATGAGCGAGGTCATTTCGAATGGTTACTTCGCTTATTTTGAATGTCTTGCTTAATATTTTAACCGAAACCTCGCCTTTGGCTTCAAGTTCTTCAAGTATTCTTGCTCTCCTCGATACTGTTGATTTATTGGATGAACGATTCATAGAAATTTTATAATAATGATTTAACTGATTTTTTACAAAAATAATATAATACATTTCAAAATAAATTTTTTGTTCGATTATTTACAAATATTTATGATTTTGGTTTGAAATCAATGATTTTGTTGTTTTTCTAAGATATAATTGTTTCATTTGGTTTCAGATAAATATATATTTTTCGTATAGATTATATATTTTTGTTTTTCAGATTATTCGTAATCAATATGATAAAAAAGTTAAAAGAATTTATGAAAACCCTTGGTCCGGGTTTTATCATCGCTTCAGTTGTATTGGGTCCGGGCAGTATTACTGTCGCATCTCGAATTGGTTCGGAACATGGTTATGCTTTTTTGTGGGTAATTGTTTTTGCTGCCATTTCGATGGTTATCTATACATCAATGGGGGCTCGCTACGGGGTCGCCAATGATAAATCCATTCTCCTGAATATTGCCGACAACTATGGGCGATGGTTTGCCATTCTAATTGGCATTTCTGCATCCCTGTCAGCTTCCAGTTTTCAGTTTGGGAATAACCTTGGAATCGGAATTGCAATGAACGGGATAACCGGTATTGATGAGCGGGTATGGCCGCTGATATTCACGCCGTTGGGAATGGTGCTGCTTTTTTGGGCTAAAAACCTTTATAAAGTCCTTGAAAAACTGATGATGGTTTTGGTAATGGTTATGATACTGGCATTTTTCTTTAATCTTGTGTTGACAAAGCCGGATGCCGTCCAATTGGCAAAAGGGTTTCTTCCCCTTTCCCTTGCAGCAAAGAACCTGGATGTAGTTGCTGCTTTGGTAGCAACCACTTTCGTTTTGCATGGCGCAATTTACCAGTCGTACCTGGCACAAAATAAAGGCTGGAAAGTTGCTTACATGAAGCGTGGACTACGGGATTCTTACTCGGGGATTTTTATGCTGGCTTTAATTTCAACAATGATCATTATCACTTCGGCAGCCGCCCTGCACCCTGCCGGGATTACAGTAAATTCAGCCGCAGATATGGCCTTGCAACTGGAATCGTTGTTTGGTCCTTATGCCAAAGTAGTTTTTAGCTTTGGTTTGTGTGCTGCCGCGTTTTCGTCGCTGATGGTGAATGCCGTGATGGGGGGCGGACTTCTCTCCGACGGGCTGGGGCTTGGCCGTTCGATGAATGAAAAAATGCCTAAAATATTTACCGCTATTATTCTGCTCATGGGCATGACGATTGCCGTTTTCTTCCGGGGCGATGTGGTTTATGCATTAATCATGGCACAGGCATCTTCCATATTTGCAGTTCCCCTGATTGCCATCGGCATGTTTCTTATTCTGAATAACGAAAAGGTAATGGGAAAATTCAAAAACAACACATGGCAAAATATTCTGGCCGTTTTTGGATTTCTTTTGATAAGTATTATGGTGTATTTTATGTACACCAAATTGATCACTTTTATTAATGCGCTTTAATTAAAAAAGCCGTTGAAATTTATAAAAACATCACTTAAAAAAAGGAGAACATAATGGTTGATTACCCGGAAAAAATAGTAAATGAAAAACAGTTGGAAGAGCTTTTGTCGCGTCCTACTGAAGAAACAGTTTAATTATTTAAAAAGCTGGATGGCGACATTATTCTTCTTGGAATAGCCGGAAAAATTGGCCCTTCCCTCGCCCACATGGCCAAAAGGGCCTGTGATAAGGCGGGAATAAAAAAAAGAATCATTGGTGTTTCGCGCTTCCGGAATGAAGATGAAAAAGCGCAAATTGAAAGTTTTGGTATTGAAACCATCCGGGGAGATCTGCTCGACAGGGAATTCCTTGAAAGCCTGCCCAAAGTAAAAAATGTTTTCTTTTTGGCGGGAATGAAATTTGGTTCAGAGGAGAACTTGTCGCTTACCTGGGCTATGAATTCTTACCTTCCGGCTCTTGTTGCTGAATATTATAAGGATTCCAGGATTGTAGCCTATTCCACCGGATGTGTGTATTCTCTGGTTCCGGTAGAATCTGGTGGTTCGAAAGAAACTGATATGCCAGGCCCACTGGGTGAATACGCTCAGTCGTGTTTGGGGCGGGAGCGAATGTTTGAGTACGGAAGCAAAACGCACAACACACCGGTGGCGCTTATCCGGCTAAATTACGCGGTAGAACCTCGTTACGGTGTTTTGGTTGACATTGCCACCAAGGTAAAAAACGACCAATCGGTAGATTTGGCAATGGGCTATTTTAATGTGATTTGGCAGGGAGACGCCAATAACATGGTTCTTCGTTCCGTTGAATATGCTGCGAGCCCTGCATGGCCTGTTAATATTACGGGAATTGAAACGCTCTCGGTACGAAACATTGCGCTGGAGTTCGGTAAATTGTTTGGTAAAGAAGTCCGGTTCACAGGAGAAGAAGCGCCCACGGCGCTCCTGAGTAATCCAAAACAAGCGTACAATTTATTTGGCGTACCTGAAGTGCCAGTTCAAAAGGTAGTTGAGTGGACAGCTCATTGGATAGAAGATGAGAAAAAATTACTCGGAAAACCTACCCATTTCGAAGTAAGAGACGGAAAATATTGAAGAAGATTGAAAAAATGAATTATACAGAATTGCCCAAAGAGGTATTAAACTTATTGCAAAAAGGGACGGTAATCCCGGCGTTGCCACTGGCGTTAAATAAAAACCGAAAGCTCGATGAACGCCGTCAGCGGGCACTGATGCGTTATTATCTAAATGCCGGTGCAGGGGGAGTAGCCGTTGGGGTGCATACTACCCAGTTCGAAATCCGTTTGTCTGAAGTGAATTTGTATGGCCCGGTACTGGAAATGGCCAAAGAGGAATTTGACAACTTTGAAACATCGGTTCAAAGGCCGGTCATCCGGGTAGCGGGAGTTGTCGGAAAAACGGACCAGGCAGTTGGTGAGGCCAAACTGACGCTGAAAAACGGTTTTCATGCTGTTCTTCTAAGTGTTGCCGCTTTTGCTGATGCACCTAACGAGGAGATTCTGGAACACTGCCGGGCCGTGGCAGAAGTCATTCCGGTTATTGGTTTTTACCTGCAACCCGCTGTTGGTGGCCGAAAACTGGATGTGGATTTCTGGAGGGACTTCGCCCGCATTGAAAATGTAATTGCCATAAAAATGGCGCCGTTTAACCGGTACCAAACACATGATGTGGTGCGCGGCGTAGCGGAATCGGAAAGGGCAGAAAAAATTACCCTTTATACGGGAAACGATGACAATATTCTGGTGGATTTGCTTTCGGAATACCGGATAATGGTGGATGGGATAGAAATTAAAAAACGGATTGCGGGGGGTTTGCTAGGCCACTGGGCAGTTTGGACCCGTTCGGCAGTGGAGCTTTTAAAGAAAGTACATAACCGGCAATTACCCGAAAATGTGCAGGATGTGCTGGCACTGGCCAACCAGATAACCGACAGTAACGCGGCCTTTTTTGATGTGGCGAACAATTTTAAAGGTTGCATTACGGGCATCCACGAAGTATTGCGCAGGCAGGGGCTCCTGGAAGGCATCTGGACACTGAATGAAAATGAAACCTTGTCACCCGGGCAGAAAGAAGAAATCGATAGGGTTTATGCCGCCTATCCTTACTTGAACGATGATGCTTTCGTAAAAGAAAACCTGGACAAGTGGCTTGGCTGAAAATACTGGAGCAGACGATATAGGCCAGGCTAAGACTTTCAATGGCGGAAGTCTGGAATCAAACAGAAAAAGATTGACAATTGCCAATTCGGCATTGGGAAAATTTTCTTTTTTCGTAAAAACTGTTGTAGAATGATTATTAAGGTTAGATTTTCAATATAAGGCTTTTACTGCTTCCGTTTTTTCATATTCAGCCTGGAGCTTTTTGAGTTGAACGCTGTTGAGATTCCCATTGTTGATTATCAGCCGGTAAAATAGAGATAACGGCTTGTCAACTGGAATTCCAATTTGGTTTCTACCGGGGAAAACAATATTTTGCATACTCGTTTTCGAGCGCAAAATCCATGGTGCCGGGTAGTTGGGGGTTTCGGGATGACAGAGAATCGAGACTCCGCTTTTGCCTCTTCCGTTAAAAGATGCGGAAAAATCCATAAATGGGCCTGCCTCAATTTGCAAAGTCTGTGGTACTACGGCCCCGTCCTTTGATGTAAATGTTAAATCTTCTGGTAGTTTTAAGCGGGCGCACAATCCGCCATATCCTTTTCCGTCGTCCGAACCTCCTATTTTAACACCTGTTACAAGGGCTTGCAAGGAAATGACAAAATCAATCTTACGAATATCGTTTTGTGATGGATATACCGTTATTGTAGTAAACTCGCTGAGAAACGGTTTGTTGTTCTCAAAATGCGAAGATTTCCAGAGAACATTTATTTTCAGTTGAGCAATTTGTTCTTTGAGGATTGGCTCCACATTAACAACCACTTGCTCTAAATCTTCCATAATCCACCCGTCACCGACGCTCTTTCCATCAATATACACCTGGTGCCAGGCCCAAAAGATTCCCCGATGGTAAGGATGATCAGCGGGAAATTCTTCGGTGATTGTGTCCCCGTTCAAATTGTATAAGGGATGAAGGTAATTGTTACAAATATATTCGTCATTAAGCGATTTAGGCATTTTCTGATAGAAGAATACAGACTTGCTTTTTTCCTGTAATTCTACTCCCTGATCAGTTTTTTTAAAAGTAAACGGAGATTTTGCTTGCTCCGAAACACAACAGGTTAGAAGAAGAATCAAGCAGTAAATCCAAGGAGGTTGTTTCATAAAGCTCTAACTGGTTAAACAATTTTGCGTCCTACCGGATCCCATTCCACACGCCTTTTTTCAACATAGGATTTATGGGCCATCAGGATGGTAATTCCCTCCTCGTATGCTTTCTCAATATCATCACTCACCTGACCGCCATGACGGATAACATCTATCCATTCTTTCAGGTGCAGATGGGTCACATCAACCGGACGGCCATTAACGTAAGTATCGGTTAACCCTCTTGATGCATAATATTTTTCTGTTGGTGAAGTAATCGCATCGATTCCTGACCCCGGGCTTACGCTTAACATTGGCCCATTTGTATCAATGAGGCCTTCCTCAATTTGTTGTTTGTATTTTGTGGAATCGTAGTCCGCTGTAATTTTAAGTGAGCTGCCAAGCTCCATGGAAGCATCATGACCCATGAAAACACGTCCGCGCTGACGGGAACTTGCAAGGCTTGCGCTGTACATAAGGGTAAGCTCTTTGTCCGGATATTCAAAAACAGATTGCAGTAAATCAGGAATCTCCCGATTATCTTTCCAGAAATAGATTCCGCCTGATGACACCGCCGAATGGGGAATGCCAATACGGAGCAACTGGTTTACGGCATCGTATTCATGGGAGAAAAGCTGTCCAAGCATTCCATGGTCATAATCAAAAAATTTGGTCCAATTGTAAAAACGGTCAACAGTGAATGGCATTTTGGGTCTGTCGCCCAGCCATTGTACCCAATCAATCGTATCTAAACTTCCGGGTTTTGCATTGCCATTGTTGTCGAGGTGCCTGATCCATGCCCCCGATGCTGAATTCCTGTTGGTGGTGGTTTCAACTAACGTAATTTTTCCAAGGATATCTTTCCTGATGATCTCTTTCGCCTGTTGAAAAACAGTATTCTGTGTGATTTGGTGACCCAATTGAAAAACCCTGTCGCTATTTTTTACTGCGTTATAAACTTCATTTAATTCTTCTTCTGATAGCGCAATACTTTTTTCACAGTAAACATGTTTTCCTGCTCTGACGCCGTCGGCGGTTATTCGTGCATGATGATGATCAGGTGTTGCAACTACCACGGCATCAATGGAGTCATCGGCAAGCATTTCCTGATATGTGCGATAACGTTTCACAGGTACATCTGTACCGGTCTGGCCATTAACCCTGAATCCATTTTTTGCGATGTCCAGCCCGTTTTCTGCGTGTAAATCAAATACATCACAAATTCCAACAATTTCCACGTTTAAATATTCCTGTTCCATCCAGTGCTGAAGCCTTCCGTTTTCTTTTTGCGACTGGGCAGTAGCTTTGTTCATAAAACCAAGGCCCCTGGCCAGTTGGTTGGCCCGGTTACCAAACCCTATAAACCCGATGCGGATTAAGTCGCCTTCTCCTGCACGCGATTGTATTTTCTGCGGCGCCTGGAGGTCGTCAAGTCCCAGTTCTTTTATTAATCTGGCCGACTGGTTTTTATTGTACGCCTTTTTTTCGGATGCTCCGTATGCAAGTAACCCCAAAACAGGAATACCTGCCATTGCTTTTAAAAGGGTGCGCCGGTTGAGGTTTGTATTCTGTACCTGACCGGTTTTGGGCTTTGTATTTTGTTCTTGTTTGTTCTTATTTTTCATTTTGTGATCCTCCCTTTATTTTTTTTGTCTCAACCTGTTCACGAATAAATCGAAACCAACTATATGGCTGGTCGGAAAAACGGACAGTGCAAATAATGCAACTGCTTCAATGAGTGTTTTATTTATTACAAGGTAATTCCCTTCTGAAGGGAGAGAATATTCCAGTCCGATTAACGGCGGATTGTTCAGGTAATACATAAGAAGCAGGATTGTGCCGAAAATGGAAGCAACCCGGCTAAAAAGTCCGAGGATTAGTCCCGTGCCAATGGCTATAAGTCCCCAGGTATTCAAAAAATCGACAACGTTAAGTATGCCGCTGTTCGAAGTAACCCAGTTTGCAAAACCCGACATAATCCATTTCGATTCGCGAAGAAAACCAACAGATGACCAACCGGGATTTATCAGTTTTGCAATCCCCTCATATAAAAGATGCCAGCCAATAAACAGCCGCAACACGACCAGAGAATAAAGTTGTATCCCTGAATACGATTTAGAGTCTTTCATTTTACTATTCAATTTAAACAAGTTTCCTCAGATGAATAAAATAAATAAGCTTTCGTAAGTTTATATTATTATTGTTTTTATAAAATATAAATAGCCCCAAATGTAATATTTAATTTTTTATCACCAAAAGAAAGAAACACATCAGGTCAAACTGTTTAGTTTGTAATAATTTTATATTCAGTTAATTATGTACGAAATATTTAAGATTTAAATATATTTAACCGTTGTTTTAATTAATTTTAAAGTAAAATTACAGGAGACAGGAGCAAGTTTAAGTCAATAAATCAAAGTAATATTGAATATCGATGTTTCGTTTTATTTTATATATTTACCATTTCAAAACATTTTTTTTTGAAAAACAATCAGCGAATAATGTAATGCAGAATAAAACTTTTTATATGAAGATTACCAGAAAATTTACAATCACCATAACGTCGGTAATGTTTTTCCTGT
>Ga0334898_1001992_pt1 | contig 20242 bp, 14 predicted proteins | sample GraSluR3_MG_10_FD_207228 | JGI IMG/M metagenome (GOLD analysis project Ga0334898, IMG submission 207228) | Sludge microbial communities from methane-producing bioreactor in Wageningen University, Netherlands - Granular Sludge_3_08-R3 | ecosystem: Engineered > Bioreactor > Anaerobic >... | reverse complement strand
CGGTGAACGACAGCTTTCTCAATATTCTCGGAATGGAAAGGAGTACCTATTTAGGGGTGAACTGGCACGATATTTCCCATCCCGACGATATAGCCGAGGATGAAGAGCATATGAGACGTCTCCTTGCGGGAGAGATTACATCCTATGCCATGGACAAGCGGTACATCAGACCGAATGGATCGTATGTCTGGACCAATATGGCTGTTACTCTCTTGATTCCCTATGGAAAGGAACACCCCACCCATCTTTGCATGATCACCGACATCGCCGCGAGAAAGGAGATGGAACAGGCCATCCTCTGGGCGAATCGACACGACGTGCTTACCGGATTGGACAATCGGCAGGCGTTCGAGGAAGCCTTGGGGAAAAACGATAAGGAAAAGTTCCTCCCACTGTCTGTCCTTATCGGAGATGTAAATGGTTTGAAAGTGGTCAACGATGCCTTCGGACGTGCAGAGGGAGACCACCTGCTGAAGGATATCGCCGACATTCTGACAGCGAACACCACCGATGGAGCAACCTGTTCCAGAATCGGAGGGGATGAATTCGCGCTGATCATGCCACGGACATCGGAAGATGAGGCATGGAAGGTGGCTACCCGAATCAGTGCTCAAGTCTCCTCACTGCGGGTACGGAATGTGGGGGTCACGATGTCGTTTGGAATCTCGGTGAAGACCGATGGAAATGAAAATGTGAACGATGTGCTCAAACATGCCGAAAACGGTCTGAATCGCAACAAGTTGAGTGAAAGTCCCAGCACCCGCAACCGAGCTATCCACACGATTATCAGCACATTGCATGAAAAGAACCGTAGGGAAGAATTGCATTCCCGGAGAGTCAGTGTATTGGTGGCCCGTCTTGCAGAAGCGGCTGGTCTTGGCGAGAAGAAGATGGCCGAGATGAGGACTGCCGGTCTACTGCATGATATTGGGAAGATCGCGATCGACGAGTCGATACTCAATAAGGAAGGACAACTGGACGAAGAACAGTGGAATGCGGTCAAACGACATCCCGAGACGGGTTGGAGGATCTTGGGTTCGGTTGGTGAGTTGGGAGAAATGGCCAACTACATATTGTCCCATCACGAGAGGGTGGATGGAAAAGGCTACCCGAGGGGACTTGTGGATGAGGAGATTCCGATGGAGTCGAAAATGATCGCGATCGCCGATGCCTACGATGCGATGACTGCCACCCGCACCTATCGGGCACAGGTGGACGATCGCCGGGCGGCGGAGGAATTGAAAAGATGTTCCGGTACCCAGTTCGACGAAACACTTGCCCGACTGTTCGTCGGGCGGATACTCCAACTGGATTGGGATTCACTGTAGGGTCATTCGACCTCGAGCACCTCGATGAGATCCTCTGGTTCGAGACGGAAAGGTGAACCTTGGCCTTCATAAAAGCCATGGTCCCGTACGAAATGGATGTGGAGGTCGGTGAAGACCACCTCTTTTCCAAGGTGTTTGTTCACCACTGTGGTATTTACCTTCTCATACATTCCCGGACCACCGAACGGAGAGGGGAGTTTGCCCCTCACCGAATCGACCTTCACCTCGAAATGACCATCCATGGACATGAACTCACCAAGACCATCCAAACCCGCATTCCTGAAATACTGCATCCTTTCGGCAATCTTGGCATGCGTCGTCTCCGCCCTACGGACCGTCGCATCATCGGCTGCGAGAATATCGATGAGCTTCCGTGTATCGGTACCCAGGAATCCCTCCAAGGTGATCACCCCGGGTGCCATCTGTCGTTGTATCGCATCGTAAGCGGGTGTCTGCTTCATAATTGACTCCTCTTTTCCAATCAAGCGAACTTATCGTAGTAGATACGTGCTTCGGGCATTCCCAATTCCTGCAACACCTTTACGCAGGCGTCTATCATGCCGGGACTCCCACAGAGATATGCCTCGCTCTCGGAAGCATCCTCGGTCAACCGTTTCACCACATCGGTGATAAGTCCCTCTTCACCTTTCCAGTTGTCCTCCGGAAGTGGATCGCTAAGGGCCGGGATGAACTTGAAGTTTTCCATTTCATCTTCAAGCGCCTTCATCTCATCAAGCAGGAACAAGTCCCTTAGGGCCCTCGCTCCGAAGAAGTAGCGGACTTTTCTCGAACTCTTCTTTTCCGCCATATCGAGAAGGATCGACTTGAGGGGAGCCATACCCGAACCTCCGGCGATACAGATGATCGGACGCTCGGTATCCCTGAGGAAGAATTCCCCATACGGTCCGTTGACCATCACCTCATCGCCTTCCTTGAGATGTTTATGCACATACGTGGTACAGATTCCGTTCGGTACCAAGCGGATCTCCAATTCGATATGGGTGGTATCGCTCGGTACGGAAGCCATCGAATAGGCCCTGTAGACAGGTTCGTCGGTCAGTTCGTAGGCGGGGACCTGGAACTGGATGAACTGTCCTGCCTTCATCTCGATATTCGCCGGTTCGATCAACTTGAGCCTCACTTCCTTGATGTCGTGGGTGAGGTCCCTGATGCTCTCCACTTTGGTCTGGAATTGCCGTACGGAGAACAATTCCTCAGGAATCATGATGGAGACATCGTTCTTGACCTTGAACTGGCAGGAGAGACGAACCTGTTGCTTCTTCTCTTCCTCGGAAATCCAAGGCAATTCGGTGGGAAGGTAGTTGCCGCCACCTTCGACCACGCGAACTTTGCAGAGTCCGCATGATCCCCGTCCTCCGCAGGCGCTGGGTATGAATACACCCTCTCCATTGAGGGCCTTCAACAGCGGTTGTCCGCCTTGGACCTCCAGTTCCTTCTTATCGTTGATGTTGATCTTCACCACACCGTAGTTTCCCACGGTCGCATCGGCTATCACCATGAGTAGGGCGAGCACGACAGCGATCGCGGTGATCACAAGTATGCTGATCAATAATGTTGCTATCATCTGCTCCTCCTATGAGATGGTGATCATTCCCGAGAATCCCATGAAAGCCATTGCCATGAATCCTGCGATCACCAGGGCGATTCCCGCTCCATCGAGCCCGGGAGGTATCTTGGCGGTTCTCAGCCGCTGTCTGATGCCTGCCATCGCCAGTATCGCCAACAACCATCCGAGCCCGCTGCCGAGACCGAAGAAGAAGCTGGTGATGAATGAATATTCACGAATCACCATGAACAGCGAAACACCGAGAATCGCACAGTTCACTGTGATCAATGGAAGGAATATTCCCAATGCGAAATAAAGCCCTTCACTGTAGCGTTCGATCACCATTTCGATCAGTTGTACGAATGCCGCGATCACGATGATGAATACGATGAATCTCAGATACTCCAATTGGAACGGAACCAAAAGAAAGTGATATACGACCCAGTTGATCGCCGTGGTGACCGCAAGTACGAAGGTGACCGCGATTCCCAATCCTGCCGATGTCTCCAACTCCTTGGAAACCGAAAGGAAGGAACACATTCCCAGATAGTTGGTGAGGAGGATGTTGTTGGTGAAAATGGCGGCGAAGAACACAGCCAATGGAAACAAGAACTCATTCATGGCTTCCCTCCTTTAAAAACGCTTCACGTACCACCCACATGAATATCGCGAGCATGAAGAACCCTCCCGGTGGCATGATCATGATCGCCCAGCTGGTCCACCAGGAACCAAGGACCTGGAACCCGAACAAGGTGCCTGTTCCAAGCAATTCACGGAAGAATGCGATCACCAGCAATACATAGGCGTATCCCATGCCGCTGGCCAGACCATCTATCAAGGAGAGTCCCGGTTTGTTCTGAAGCGCAAAGGCTTCGATACGTCCCATCACGATACAGTTGGTGATGATCAATCCGACATAGGGCCCCAGTTGTTTCCACATCTCCGGGTAATAGGCCTTCAATGCGATATCCACGATAATGACGTAGGTCGCAATCACCATCGTCTCTATCATCATCCTCACCCTCGAGGGGATCCATTTGCGCAAGAGGGAGACCGTCAAACTCGAAAGTGCCGTGGTGAACATCACCCCCAGTGTCATCACCAGCGTGTTCTCCAACTTGTTGGTTACCGCCAAGGTGGAACATATGCCCAATACCTGGGCAAATACGGGGTTGTCCTTGCCCAGAGGGGCTAAAAATGTTTTCTTTGCCAATCCTGCCGCCATATCATTGCCCCCTCGAAATGGTGTCGCTGTTCGCCACAGCCCTATTCACGATATTCCTGAACGACTCGCTGGTTCTCGTCGCACCGGTGATCGCATCGAATTCGTCGGGTGCGGCACTGGTTCCCTCCTCCACCATGCTGAAGGGTCCCTGTTTCCCTGCGAACTGTTCTGTGAACCAAGGTTCCTCTATTCTCGCACCGAGTCCGGGAGTTTCGTTCTGACTTACTATGGACACTCCGCTGATGGTGGCCAGATCGTCCTCGAAGCCGATCATGATGGTGATCGGACCCCAGAGTCCGGGTCCGGTGATCTCAATCACATGCCGCAGCGAACCATCGGCTGTCTTCACATGATACACACCGGAATCGAATTCCACATTTTCTGCGAAAAGCGCCGCAACCGAGGTTGGTTGGCCATCATGTACCACTCCAGCCGCATTGAGAATGCTTCGATTGAGGAAGAATTGCTCATTGGTGGCAACACGTTCGCGTGTATAGAGGTGTAACGACGCGGTGATGAGGATACATGCGATGGTGACCATGGCCATCACCACAATGGGATGGATTCTCCTCACATAAAAACTCTGTGTCTTCATGCGGCACCTCCCGCCTTCGCTTTCTTCTTCGCTTTCCTCTGTTTGAAATAATGGTCGAACAGGGGACCGAACATGTTGGCCAACAGGATAGCGAATGTAACTCCCTCGGCCCAGTTCGAAAATACCCTGATGACCACGGTCAACAAGCCGAACATGATGCCGTAGACCCATCGTCCCGGATCGGTCGATTGGGATGAGGAGACCGGATCGGTGATCATGAAGAATGATCCGAGAAGGAATGAGCCGCTAAGCAGTGCGTACAACGGGTTTGAAGCATTCGGATGACCAGCAGCCCACAATATGGTCTGCAATACCAAGAACGAGACGATCGATCCCGTGACGATCTTCCAGTTGGCAGCCTTCTTATAAAGGATGAAGGCTCCACCCAAGATGATCAATATGGCGGAAGTCTCTCCGAAACTTCCACTGATGTTTCCCAACAGGAGGCTGAGATAGGATGCCGATTTCGTTGCCATCGGAGTTGCGGCCGATACGCTGTCGGCTGTGGTCAACCATGTGCCGAAGCCCGCCGGGAACCAATTCAACGCAGTCTGCGGCAACACGAAACGGGCGGTCATCGGAACACCGAAACTGATATAGACGAATGCACGGGCGGTGATCGCCGGATTGAATACATTCTTGCCGAAACCACCGAATACCATCTTTCCGAATATTATTCCGAACGCGATGCCCACGGCAGCAATCCATATTGGAATTCCGGGTGGCAATGAAAGTGCGAACAACATGCTTGAGACAAACAACGATTCGGTCACCTTCAGTTGGTATCGCTTGGCCATGAGCCACTCACACAGTAGTCCTGTCGCCGCCACCACCAATAGGACGGCAATGAACCGCCAACCATAGAGGTAGATAGCCGCAAGACACAATGGAGACAATGCGATCAGGACATTTCGCATCACCTGTTGTTTTTGGATTTTCACCATATCCTCCCTCAGAATTTCCTCCATTGTAGCGCATGTTTTGGATTCTGTAAAAATTTATAGCGAAAATTTGGGCCAAAACCGCATCAAATCACTGAAATCGAGGCGACTTCGAGGTATAACGCGCCATCATCGTCGCGTACCATTGCACGTATCACCAGCGGCCTCTGTCCATAAAGCAGTTTTCGATAGGCCTCATGCACCTGTGGGAAGAAAATGGTTTCGTAGAGTGCCGTTTCATCTTCGAATGAGATGAAATCCATTGGCAATCCATTCTTTGTCCATACCGTCTTGCGTGTGATCGGCCATCCTATGACCGAAACCCGTTTTCCCACATGCACGGAAAGATCGATTGCCCTGATGCGTGGGATGGCCATGATCCGACGGGCCCAAAGCATCAAAGGATGGTGGTCCCTCAGAAAACCCAGGGACTCGAATTCCCGCAAGAGTTCGGCCTCGCCACGGACTTTTCCGGGTACTGGCAACGGGATGGAGGATAGAGGCTCCTCCATTGCGAACAACTGCCCCTGTTCGGAGGTGTTTCTGCGTGAAAGGAGCATTGTACGCAACTGTTCGCTTCTAGGCAGAGCGGGAGCAAGGGAATCGCAGGTTCCCGCTGCCACAAGCGATACGAGATCTTCCCTTCCCAACGAGAGCCGGGACGAAGCCTCCTCCAATGAAGTGAAGAATCCATGGCGCTCTCTCTCGGAGAGTATGGTGGAGACCGCGGCCTTGGAAAGGTTTGCGATTGCCATGAACCCCACGACCACTGTACAACCTTGTCCGAAATACCCCCAACGACTCCTGTTGATATCGGGTCCCTCCACCTGCAGACCCATTCTCCTGGCTTCACTGATATAGGCTTGGGGCCTGTAGTATCCTCCCTGGTTGGTGAGGACCGCGGCCATGAATGGAGCCGGATGATGGACCCTGAGATAGGCCGATTGGAAGGAGACCATCGCATAGGAAGCCGAGTGGGGCTTGCAGAACGAATAACCGTCGAAAGAGAGCATCATTTCCCAAATTCGTTCTACGGTCTGTTCCTCCACCCCATGCGAACAACATCCCGAAAAGAACTGTAGTCGATACCGTTCAAGTTTTTGTCCGCCAGATTTCTTCGAGATCACTTTCCTCAGTGCATCGGCATCCGCTTCATCGAATCCGGCGAGTGCCATGGCAACTTTCGAGACATCCTCCTGGTAACAGAGTATTCCGTAGGTTTCGTCCAATATCTTCTCCAACAGAGGGTGTAGGGGTTCCCATGCGCCACCTTTGAGTCTTCTCACATATTCATTGATATAGGCGTTGGCGGCGGGACGAATGATGGAAGAGTGGATTACGATATGGGCGAAATCCCCCCTTCCGGTCTTCTTCTGCAATTGGCGCATCGCAGGTGATTCGATGTAGAATACTCCGATGGAATCGCCAATGGCGAGAGCTTCCACCGTCGGTCGATCTTCGGCGGGATGCCAAGTACGCTCATCGATCGACACCCCTTCTTCACGGAGGTTTGCCAACGTATCGCGGATCACCGCAAGGGAACGGTTGCCCAAGAGATCGATCTTCACCAATCGGGCAGACTCGGTACCCTCCTTCTCCCATGCGAGCAGAGGGTACCCTTCACGCGAGTATTCGACCGGGGCATAGGTCCCGATCTGCCGCGGGGTGATGACCATCCCTCCGCAGTGCATCGAAAGACCTCTCGGCATACCCTCCATACGGGAGGCCAGTGCGCATACCGTATGCCAGAGTGGGTCGTCGATTCCCTCGAGACCCGACTCGAACAATCTCCTCTCCATACGGGTGGTGTCGGCATCCGAAATTCCGTACGCTCGGGCCGTTTCTCTGAGTGCGGAACGGAATCTGAACCGATTGTGGTTGGCCACACGGGCACAGTTGTCCTTGCCGAACCGTTCAATGACGGCATGGAGTATCGCATCCCGTTCATCCCATGCGAAATCGACATCGATATCGGGAGGGTCGCTCCGCGACAAGGTGAGAAACCGTTCGAAATAGAGGTTGTGGGCGATGGGGTCGACATTCGTGATGCCCAGTGCATAGGAGACGATCGATGCGGCGGCGGATCCTCTTCCACAAGTGCGGCTCGCCATGGCTACGATATCGTCCATCACAAGGAAGTAGGGTGCGAATCCCTTTCTGTTGATGATATCCAGCTCATATCCGATGCGTTCCAGGATCGCATCCGACAACTCTCCGTAGCGCTTCTCCGCTCCAACGAGCACCCGCTTGCGCAGTTGGACCTTTGCATCGGGATAGGATGGAAATACGAAGGATTCGAACAACGAAATGTCGGCACATGCATCGGCAATGTGTTCGGTGTTCCGCAAGGCTTCGGGCCAAGAGGAGAGCGCTTGCATATAATGCTGTGTGGTAAGAATCCGATGCTCGGCAGGCTCCACCTCATCCTCACCCAGCATCCCCATATTCTTCTTCAGATGGATGGATCTCAGTACCTTGTGCACCTCATGGTCGCCGGAAGCAAGAAAGGTGGCGTCATCGATCGCCATCAACGGTATTCCCAATTGCCGTGCAAGTGGAATGCTTCCAAACCAATGTGGCGATATCGCAGCGTACAATTCGGAACCATAGTGTGCCAATGAAACGAGCATCTGTGGCATGGATGCCGCCAACACCAGACCCTCGGAATCCCTTCCCAGTGCATCGACCACATCGAAACCAACGGTACACCGCTTGTGGGAAAGAATCGTACACAGGCGTGAATACCCTGTGGGATGCTTGACGAAAACGAAGATCGAACCATCGGGTGTGGTCAATTCCGAACCAATCACCACACGCATCCGATGATCGAAAGCCTCCTCACGAATCTCATGCAGACCATACATATTGTCCCTGTCGGTGATCGCAAGTGTGGTACAGCCTTCGGAGGCAAGAAACTCCATGATCCCTTTCGGAGCACAGGTTCCCCACAAAAGCGAGAAGGATGAGCGGATTCCGAGGCGGCTACACATGGAACACCGCCGCCGCATGGGTGATGGCTCCCACTCCGAAACGGAGACGGGTGGCGTCGACCGCGGTCTGCAGCCGATCTTCCCGGGACACATAGCCGGGTGGAGTGAACAGATCGGGTTCCCTTCTTGCCGATGAGAGATCACGTAGCACGAGTGCCATGGAACGGATTTTCACCCGACGTTTCAACGCCTTTTGCAATGCGGACCAGGCGCCATCGATGATCTGTTCATCAAGGATCAAAGGGCTTTTCGTTCGTTCGGAACCTTCACTCGTAGAACCGTCGGCCCAGAAGACCGCGCACCGCACCGATGAGCATGAGAGAAGTTCCCTCCTCATGGCCAAGCCGGCATCTTCGGCCGTGGCCACCATGGCCGCCCGGAGCGCATCGATCCTATCTGTGGGTTCGGCGAAGTCGATGCGTCTGCGGATATCCCTCGCTCCCGGATCGCGTGGGTCGACAGGTGAGGTGTCCCAACCCCGCGCCGCATTCCTGAGTGCGATTCCCCGCGTCCCGAGCAAGGCGGTAATCTGGTGGTCGTCCAACACAGCGAGCTGTCCAATGTCCTGAAAACCGGCCACCGACAACAATTTTCCTATGGATGGTCCCACTCCGGGCAACAGTGCGATATCCTGCATGGCGAGGAACGACGATTCATCGCCCGCCTTCACATAAGTGATGCCACAAGGACGTATCGCCCTTGTTCCCACCTTTGCGACCAATTTGTTGGTTGCCACGGCTACCGCGGGATCCATGTTCAGTCCAGCATGGATCTCATTGCGGATCCTGACCGCACAATCCATAGGAGGTCCGAACAGGCGGGAAGTGCCCGATACATCGATGTAGAGGTGTCCTCCAAGATCGTGTTGGACCGTTGGAGAGAAACGCGAGGCAATACCGCAAAGCATCGCTTCGGCTTGTGCGGTGGCCTTCATATCGGGAGAGACGACTTTCAATGCGGGATCGATCCGCAATGCGGTGGCCACAGGCATTCCCGCATGGATTCCCTCTTCCATGGCCCTTCGCGAGGGAGCTATCACGACTTGCCTGGAAGATCCCTCCCTCGCCATGACAAAAGGGGTATCCGCAAGGGAAGGTTCTTTTGCGATCGCTACCGCAGCGGCGAAATTGGTTACATTGATATGGACGATATCGGCCTTGTCATGCACCATCACCCACTCCCAGAAGCTTGCGCAGGGTCAAGGCGTTTTGGACCGCTTGCCCCCTGCGATGGTTGTTGAAATAGACCAACACCAACTTGGTGGGTGTTGCCAGCCCCCGTATGCGTTCGGCAATGGCTTCGAGCTCCTTGTCGGTATAGAGATAATCATATCTTGAGGCCGCGTCGGAACCCCACCAAGTCTCCCTGTTGCGGCCATGGAGTCGGATATAGGCCAATGACGAAGTGTGTACATCCATCATCGGTGGAGTGCCCTCCACATCCGGCAAGTCGAGCGATGCGAGTGCGACATTCCTCTCCCTGAGGGCATCGAGGGTGCGGTTGTTGTACCACCGGCCATTGCGGAATTCGACAGCAACGGGATACCCGGGGAAAGCCCTCAACAATTTGTCGAGGTAGGTGCGTCGGTCGGGTTCGTAGTGGAACGAATAGGGGAACTGGAACAGGATCGCGCGCAAGGAGTCTGTCCCACGCACTACATCGATCGCGGAACGGAAGCTTTCTGCGGCGGAACGCCAAGACGAAGGATCAATGGTATGGGTAAGCGATTCATGGGCCTTGATGGAGAAACCCAAGCCGGGAGCTTGGATGTGCATCGCCTCCAATTGTTTCGCCTCGGGCATTCGGTAGTAGCTGAAGTTGAGCTCGACCGTGGAAAAGACCGATGCGTAATGGACAAGGTACGAGTCGGCTTTCGTTCCCTTCGGATAGAAGGGCCCGACCCATTCCGTGTAGCTGTATCCCGATGTTCCCACCAAAATTGTCGTCATATCTCTGGTATACTATACAAGTGTATAGTAGTCAATAAGGATCACATCACCCGTTCCTTTTGGATTTACGGTTGTGTTTCTCCCTCCCAAAGGGGATAATACCCCATATGGGTACCTACATCATACTTCTTTCGGGGGGATCTGGAAAACGCTTGTGGCCCCTCTCAAACGATATTCGCTCAAAACAATTCCTTCGGGTACTCGATGACGGCTCGGGAGGCAGGGAATCGATGGTGCAGCGGGTATACCGACAACTGCGCATCGAATTCCCAAATGAAAAGGTGGTGGTGGCCACCGCGGCGGCCCAAAGGGAGCAAATTGAAGCCCAATTGGGCGGTGGTGTCGATATCGTGTGCGAACCGGCCCGCAGGGACACCTTCCCCGCGATCGCACTGTCGTGCACCTATCTGCACGATAGCTGCGGAGCAACGGAGCACGACATCGTGTTGGTGCTTCCCGTGGATGTCTATGCCGAGCAACACTATTTCACCGTGGCTGCACAGATGTGCGATTCGGTCGCACGCGATGCTGCAGCCCTCGTGCTCATGGGAATCGCTCCCACACATCCGTCCAACCGCTTCGGTTACATGGTTCCCACAGTGGGTTCGGATGACAGGATCGATCGTTTCGTGGAGAAACCGTCTGGGGATGTGGCTGCATCCTTGATCGGGCAAGGGGCCTTGTGGAACGGGGGTGTGTTCGCCTTCACGCTCGGACACCTCTTGGGGATCATCCATGCGAGGATGGGTCGACTGACTTTCGACCGGTTCCTGGCCGACTACGCAACTACAGAAAAGATCAGTTTCGACTATGCGGTGGTGGAAAAGACCGAATCGCTGGCGATGGTGAAATATGTGGGAATGTGGCGTGATCTGGGGACGTGGGACTCGCTGATCGGAGAAATCGGTCCCGCAGGAATCGGAACGCACTTTGCATCCGGAACCAAAGGTACCATCGTGGTGAACGAACTCGATATTCCTGTGGTCGCCATCGGAACCGAAGCGCTAGTTATAGCGGCAAGTCCCGATGGGATACTGGTCGGAGATAGGGAGGCGATCGTGAACCTCAAGCCTCTGGTCGATGGCTTTGACGATGCCCCACGCTTTGTGGAGCATGTCTGGGGCACGGAAAGGGTCGTGGATCGTACCACAACCGGAACCGAGGTCAAGATTGTCCACATCCTTCCCAATCGGGAACGTACGGTGGAATGCCCCTCGGGACAAGAGATCAGGATGCTGGTCATCGAAGGAAAGGGTAGTGCGGAAGGGAAAGTGATCTCCCCCGGAGATGAAATGGTGGTGACTTCTGCACAGGGGGTGCAGCTATCCGGAGGGAACGGCCTCCATATCGTGGAAACACTACTGGTTGTATGAAAAATCCATGAAATTTTTCAATGCATGTTGCCGCTTCATGGTATTTCACTTACACTTCAAAAAATTGAAAAGATTTCAAATATTGATATAGGATACCATGGAGGGACATATGGTGGCGGTTCGGAAAATCTCGATGATTCTATTGACGCTTCTCATCCTTATTGCGATGACCTCCTGTGTAAAGGAGACGCAAGAAGTGGCGGTGGTGGAATCCACATCGGCGGCCACCGACTATACCCAGCTGGTCACTTCCACGGTGGTAGTCGAACGGGCCGCCTTGCGACCTACCATTGAAGCGAGCACAGTGGTGCAGGGGCAAAACGAACTCATCGTAAAGGCCAAGACCTCCGGTGTGGTGCAGAGTGTCGATTTCCAGTTGGGACAGAAGGTTGAAGCGGGAACCACACTGGTGACCCTTGAGGCTACCGCGGCCCGTCTTGCGGCCAGCCAACTCTCCCGGCAAGTGGAAAATGCCAGGAAGGAGGTTGAAGTGCAAACCCAACTCCATGCCAAGGGTGCGGTATCGTTGAGCTCCCTCAACCAAAGCAAAGCCACCTTGGAAGGTTTGGAGTCCCAATTGGAGCGGGCACAAGCCACCTTCGACGACACCAGGGTGAGCGCGCCGATAGCGGGAAGTATCGCTGATGGAGGTTTTCTGCCGGTTGTGGGGGATACCCTTCAAGCGGGACAGACCATAGCAAGAATTATTGATCTGGACAATCTCAGGGCATCCTTGTCTTTGGGACAATCGCAAATATTTTCCGTACATGAAGGAGCGAACGCAGTCATCGAGATTTCCACTCCCAATGAGACGATCAAAGCCGAAGGTGTGGTAAGAGCCATAAGCAGCGGTAGTGATGCCCGCACCGGAAGTTGGACAGTGCTGGTCGATTTTCCCAATCCCCGACCCGAACTGATTCGATCCGGGGTGTCGGCCAAAGTGACGATTGAAAATGATCGTGCTCCGCTTCATCCATTGGTTCCCAATGCGGCTATGGTGAACAGGGACGGCAAGACCTATGTGTATGTGAGGAATGGCAGTACCGCTGATCTGGTGGAAGTGGATGTTGTGGATCGTTATGGTGACAACCTTGCGATACGGCCGATCGACGAGGACTTCGACATCGTCGGTTCGGAGGTGTTGGTAAGTGGCTTGTCGCGTATCGAGGACGGTTCATCGGTAGCCACCGGTTACGAAGAATGAGTGCAGCGGAGGATCACATGGAAACCGACAATCGCGATACACGATTCAGCATCGGACGCTTTTCGGTCACGAAACCCGTCCTCATCAACATACTGATGATCACGATACTTGCACTTGGAGTGTTCAGTCTCGTACGGCTTCCCCAAGAGCAATTTGCCGAGGTTCCCTTCTACTGGGTGAACATCATCGTACCCTATCCAGGAGCCAGCGCCGAGGATCTCGAGTCATCGGTCACGATTCCCGTGGAGAATGCCTTCCAGGGAATCGACAAACTCAAGAGGATAACCTCCACCACTAGTGAAGGATTGTCGGTGGTGAGGGTCGAATTCGACGATGGGATCACCAACGATGAATTCAGAGCCCTTTATCAGGATGCGCAGACCAGATTCAGTCAGGTGGCGCTTCCCGATGGAACCCTCGATCCTCTGGTGGACGACTTTTCCTCAGCCGATTTCCTTCCGGTGATCGAAGTCGTGGTAAGTGGGAACCTTCCCTATGACCAACTTCGGGAAGCGGCTTTCCATCTGAGGGATAGGATCCTGCGTGTGCCGGATGTGTCCGATGTGGAGGTGATCGGCTTACCCGATAGGGAAATCGCCATTAATCTCGATCCGGTGAAACTCTCCACTCTGGGGCTTTCGGTCAACGAGGTGTTGAGGGCGGTACAGGATCAAAATCGGGTGATCCCGGGAGGAACGCTTGCAAGCGGATCGAGAGAATACCTTCTCAGGACGCTCGGTCTGATAGAGAGTGTCGACGATATTTCCGATGTGATCGTGCGCCGTTCCTCCAGTGGTACCGGAACGGTGAGGGTGGGTGATGTGGCTGTCGTGGTGGACGGCTTCGACCCCGATGCCCCCCTCTCCCGTTACAACGGAACACCTTCGGTGTCCTTGAAGGTGACCAAAGTGCCCCGTGGCAGCTCTGTAGCAGTGGTTTCGGGGACCCAACAAATAGTGGAGGAGGCCAGGGCCGAACTGAAGAATGGTGCCACCCTCACTTTGTTCAACGATTCCACGGTGCAAATAGCATCGAGCCTCTCGGTATTGGCCAGCAATGCGGTCATGGGTTTGGTGATCCTTCTGGTAATCCTTTGGTTGTTCATCGGTTTCCGCAATGCCTTGATGACGGCACTGGGGATTCCGGTCACGTTCGCACTCACTTTCCTGGCTCTCGATCTCTTGGGTGAAACGATCAACACCAATACCCTGTTCGGTCTGGTGCTGGTGCTCGGACTCATAGTCGACCATGCGATCGTGATCATAGAAAACTCCTACAGTTACCAACAGATGGGACTTTCCCGTCATGATGCGGCGATCAAGGGGACCAACCAGGTGGTATGGCCCATCATCGCCGCAACCGGTACGACCATAGCGGCATTCCTTCCCCTGATGATCATTCCCGGCACGATCGGCAAGTTCCTTCGTGTCATTCCACTTACGGTTACCATCGCCTTGATCGCCAGTACCGGTGAAGCCTTGATGATTCTTCCCAGCCACTTCGCCGACTGGGGCAAGGAAAGGAAAGCGAGACGAAAGAGGGAACCTGGGGCATGGTTTGAAAAGGTACAGAACGGATATTCGACACTGTTCGCCTTCTTCTACCGGTTCAAGGGAGTGCTTCTTGTACTCTTTTTGGTGGTGATGGTGGGAACGTTTGCCCTCATCCCGCTATTGAATGTCGATCTCTTCTCAGCAGAAGACTACAGTTACTTCACCATCGACATCACCACACCGAAAGGAAGTAGTCTCGGGGTAACCGATTCCGTGGTGCGGCAGTTTGAAAAAACCCTCCTCCCCATGATCGGGAAAGGAGAGGTGTTGTCGATCTCCAGTAGCATTGGAACCACCAGCGGCGACTCGGGAGGTGGCCGAACCTCCAATGCCGCCCAAATCATTGTCGATTTGGCTGAAGTCGATGAGGGGAGGACCCGGAGCATCGACGAAATCATCCATGAGGTTGAAAAGAACACCTACTACATTTCGGGAACCGAACAGGTCTTCTTTCGCAAAGCCCAAAACGGACCTCCGACCGCAGCTCCCTTGAGTTACCGGGTATCCGGAGACAACTATTCGAGTATCGTTGAAGCTTCCAAGGAACTCATGGAGGTGCTTGGGGGAGTGGATGGCGTCTACACCATTGAAAGCGATTATGAAGAGGGCAGCCCGGAATTGAAGATACGTCTGAATCAAGAAAGGGCAAGTGCTCTGGGGATCTCGGTACAAACGATGGGGACTTTTGTCAGGGCACGATTCGAAGGACTGCCTATCGGTTCGTTCTTCATCAACAATGAAGAAATCTCCATAGTAGCCAGATTCTATTTCAATGGTTCCACCGATTATTCTGATCTCGAACAAGCCATGGTCCCGACCGACGATGGTCGTTTGATTCCATTCTCAAGCGTCGCGACCATTGAGCCTGGAGCTTCCGTCGGTTCCATTAGAAGGGTGGACGGAAAGCGTGAGATCACCATCACAGCGGAAGCCGATGAGGATATCGACCTTCAGGCCGTCGACGATTATGTCGCCACATACTGGGAAAACTCCATGGAGGGCCGTTACGAGGGTGTGGTCTTCGGAACCGGTGGAGAGTTCAGTGAATTCTCTTCACTACTCCTCGACATCCTTAGGGTGTTCCTACTGGGAATCTTCTTGATCTACCTGATTCTCGGAGCCCAGTTCAACAGTTACAGCCAGCCGTTGCTGATCCTCATATCGGTTCCCTTCGCTTTTGTCGGAGTGATCCTCTTCCTCTTCTTCTCGGGCACCCCTTTCTCAACCACCGTGATCTATGCCGGTGTGGCTTTGGCTGGAATCGCGGTGAACGATGCGATTGTATTGATCAGCTTTATCAACGAATTGCGTTCCGAAGGCAAATCGGTGGTGGAGGCGGTGCAACTTGCCGCACGCAGCCGCATCAGACCGATACTCCTCACCAGTCTCACCACCATAGGCGGACTGTTGCCCACCGCGATCGGCCTGGGTGGTACCAGTGTGGTGTGGGGACCGATGGCGAGTACCATCATGTTCGGACTGCTGTTTTCCACACTGAGCGCACTTTTCATCATTCCATTGCTCTATGGACTTTTTTACGGTCGTAAGGAACGGAGGACCCCATGAAACCTGTTGTTGTACTCATCTCCTTGGTTGTCCTGATTTTTATGGCACTTCCCATCCATTCGGAAGACTTGGGATACCGCTATCCTGACGTAACCGAGGAATTCACCGGCATGAGTGAATACGCCACCATGTTGGATATTGATGCTTTGGTGGAATTTTTGGAACAATGGGACAGTGGATTGTCATTTGAAGATCCTGTGTACGATACGAATTGGGTGGCCCAAAGCACTACCTTGGCCCGCTTGGAATCGGTGTTGCGTATCCAGGATGCCCAACTGCAGCAAGTGAGAAGGGAAGGGAGACCGGTGTTCTCGATCATGACCGATCCCTCCAATCCCCTATATGGATACAACCTGATCACCAGAGAGAGTTTTCCCGGACCCACCACAACCATCGAATCACACAAATTTGGTCTTGGAGCCGGTATTTCCCAGCAGTTGGGAAGTGCCGGATCGATCGATCTTTCCCTCTCCCACAGCATCTCGCTGACCTCGACCGATGGAGGGGCAAATGCATGGAAACAGCAACCTTCGTTGGGAATTACACTTCAACAACCACTTTTCATCGGCGATGGATTCATCGATGTCTCATATGGACGGAAACTGCTGGAAAAACAACAATTGCAATATGCGGGAGCTTCGCAGACATTGGACCGTACGAAGCAAGAACTCGCGGTCCAGACGATGGAGTTGCACCATGCCCGTCAAGCTCTCTTGGAAAATCGTTGGTTGCTCGTGCAACAGGCCATCTTGTCAAATACCGCACTGGAATCATCGAAACTGGATCTTGAGGCCGGCATCAAGGGAATGAACGAGGTGTTGCGTGAGGAACAATCGTTGCGGGAATTGCTCAACAGCATCACCAGTATTGAACAGGAGATCGCTTCACTCGAAACGACGATCGAAACCCTCTCTGGAGATGAAGTCTCTTTCGAACCGAATCGGATTACCGATGCATCCCTGCAAAGATTGCTCTCCTATGCCGATGGAAACCTTCCGAACGACGATACCACTGTGGAACAGGCTTTGCAGGCAGATGGTGCATATATGGACGCGCAACGGGCCTTGCAGATCTCACGATTGGACAGGAGCCTGGGAAATCCAGCGGATGCCCCGCGACTGTCCATATCAATGCAGGCCTCGCCATTCTATACGGTAACGGCGGGCAATACATTCGTCGACTCGGTGGAAAAACTCTTCTCATCAAGTGATCCTGTGGTGAATGTCGCGGTTACCTTCATGGCGACCGATCTCTCACGATCTCTTGGTAGGACCACCAAGGCTCTGGCCGATGAACAGATCGTCCAGGCTACATTGGACAGCAGTAGCGCGCTAGAGGCGGTCATGGATCGATTCGACCAATTCCAACGTGATGTCGATGAAGGTGTTGCCTCGCTCTCGCTCCTCATGGATTCCTACAATCTGGCGTTGGTGGATGTCGAAGTCGCCCAGATTCGTCTCGATGCAGGCATTATCGACAAAACGGCCTTCCGTAGAGCCGAACTGAAGCTCTACGAGGCCGCTTTCGTCATGTTGCAGAAGCTACGTGCGCTCCGATTGCTCGATGCGCAGATCTCCCTCTTCTTGGGACTTTAATTCTTGACCCGTTTCTTCTCGAAATAATCGGTATGGAGCAGGTGGTGAGACTTCTCTCCCAACGGTTTTCCAAGAAATTCTTCGTAGAGTTGGTTCACCGCGGGGTTTTCATGTGATTGCCTGAATTCCTTACCCTCATCCTCACGGTATATTGCTTGGATCCTCGCTTTTCGAATTTCGTCGGTGGTGAACCTCGGTTGACCACCGCCACCGATACAACCACCAGGACAAGTCATGATTTCAACGAACTGGAATTCATCGGGGTTCTCCCTGATATGTTCGATCAATTTGGCCGCGTTTCCCAATCCATGGGCTACCGCAACCTTTACCTCCTTGCCCTCCAGGAACGACCATGCATCCACCGTTCCGGTCAATACGACGGAGGCCGTCTTTATCCCATCCAATCCGGCCAGAGGTGCGACATGTAGGTTCTCGCTCTCCAAATTCCTTCCTGTGGTGACCGCATGGACTGTCCGCAGGGCAGCCTCCATCACTCCTCCGGTATTGGCAAAGATATCGGCCGCACCGGTCGAGATTCCCAAGGGAGCATCCATCTTCCCCTCCGGGAGCGCCAAGAAGTCGATACCCTCCATTTTGATCAAATCACCCAACTCCCGGGTGGTCAGCACATAGTCGACATCCTGGAACCCGCTTGAACGCATCTCGGGTCGAGCAGCCTCGAATTTCTTGGCAGTACACGGCATCACCGAAACCACCACCATCTTGGATGGATCGACTCCGATTTTCTGTGCATAGTAGGTCTTGGCAACCGCTCCGAACATTTGTTGTGGCGATTTGCATGAGGATAGGTTGGGAAGGAAATCGGGAAAGTAATGCTCGGCATAGTTGATCCATCCGGGTGAACAGCTGGTAAATTGGGGAAGGGGGACTTCCCTCCCCAACACGAATCGACTTCTCAACCTCGTAAGTAATTCGGTTCCCTCCTCCAAGATCGTCAAATCGGCGGTGAAGTCGGTATCGAACACTCCATCGAACCCCAGTTCCTTCAGAGCACTCACCATCTTTCCCGTAACCAAGGTGCCAGGCGGCAATCCGAAGCATTCACCCAATGCGGCCCTGATTGCAGGAGCGGTCTGGACCACCACATGGGTGTGGGGATCATCGAGTGCGGAAAGGACCTTCTCGATATGGCTCGTCTCCACAATTGCGCCCACAGGACAGACTGCGGCACATTGGCCACATTGTACGCAGGCTACGCTCTCAAGAGGATCGGTGAATGCCGGTCCTATGGTGGTGTGGTAGCCACGATACTGGGCCGAAAGTACCCCCACATGTTGGATTTCGGAACATACTTGTACACAGCGTCTGCATTTGATGCACTTGCCGTTGTCACGTACCAATGCGGCGGTCGAATCGTCGACACCTCCCGCAGGCTTCTCTCCGGTATAACGGTTGGTTCTGATTCCCAGTTCCTCGGCCAGGATCCGCAGTTCGCAATCCTCGCTCCGCGCACACAGTTGGCAGTCTCCATCGTGTTCGCTCAGAAGGAGCTCCACGACCGTTCGCCTTGCGTCTCGAACCCGTTTCGAATTGGTCCGCACCACCATTTTATCCCGTACGGGTGTGGAACATGATGCCGCGAGGGTAGGAGCTCCTTCGACCTCCACCACACATACCCGACACGCACCCATTGGGGTCAATCCGTCGAGATAGCAGAGTGTCGGTATCTTGATTCCAGCTTCGGTGGCTGCTTTCAGTATCGTGATGTTGTCGGGAACCTGCAAAGACTTTCCGTTGATGGTTACATTACACATGGGCTACCTCCTCGTTGATATGTTTGCCATAGTCGCACCGGAGGCACCGGTGTGCCTGCGCTCTCGCCACCTCTTCAATCCAGGGGAGTTCCACCTCCTCGAAGTTGTGTTTGCGTCGTTCGATCGGGATTTGCTTCACCTGCTCCCGTTTCACAGACGACACCTCGGATTCAGGATCATAGGAGGTTTCAATAATCTTCTCATACCTCCAGAAGGCATGGTTCTCTCCAGTGAGGTATTCGTCGATTCCCACGGCAGCCCTCTCTCCCGATGCAATCGCCTCAACCACCGAAGATGGTCCATCGACGCAATCTCCTCCTGCGAACACACCCGGTAGGGTGGTCGCTCCATTGGTCGGGTCCACTGAAATGAAGTTCCTGTCGTTCAACATAATCTTCTTTGAACCGGTGAGGGACGAGATGTCGAGCCGTTGTCCGATCGCCATGATCACTTGATCGGCTTTGATCGTGACAGGATCCTGGCTCTGCGCCATGGGTCTTCTTCTTCCCGAAGCGTCGAATGATCCCAAGCCCATTCTCAAACAGGATACCGCCTTCACCTTTCCCTGCTTGTTCTTGATG